>Ga0206942_1296_pt1 | contig 11955 bp, 9 predicted proteins | sample Alteio_BWOrgHeat_6_FD_153253 | JGI IMG/M metagenome (GOLD analysis project Ga0206942, IMG submission 153253) | Enriched cells from forest soil in Barre Woods Harvard Forest LTER site, Petersham, Massachusetts, United States -... | ecosystem: Environmental > Terrestrial > Soil > Temperate forest > O... | reverse complement strand
AAAACAGGCACTTTTAATGCTTTTTTAACTTCGCTCAAAATACGTAAGCCTGTCTCCACACCTGGTCCGCGATAACTACTGGCCGATGAGCGATTGGCTTTATCGAAAGACGATTTATACACGAAAGGAATACCCAGACGATCAGTTAATTCTTTCAGTTCACCCGCCGTGTCCAGCGCAAACTGTTCACTCTCAATAACACACGGACCTGCCATCAGCAGAAAAGGTTTGTCTAAACCCAGATCAAAACCACACACCTGCATTGCGTTTCTCCTGATAAGCAATCGCTGCTTTAATAAACCCGGTAAACAAGGGATGTCCATCACGCGGTGAAGACGTAAATTCCGGATGAAATTGACAACCAATAAACCAGGGATGTCCCGGCAATTCAATCATTTCAACCAGTTCACCGTTTTCTGACCGTCCTGACACTTTTAAACCAGCTGCTTCAATTTGTGGTAATAACGTATTATTGACTTCATAACGATGACGATGTCGTTCAATAATACTATTTTTACCGTATGTTTTTTGCGTCAGGGAACCGGCTACCAGCCGGCAAGCCTGGCCACCCAAACGCATTGTTCCACCTTTATCGGATTTTTCTGACCGTACTTCAACTTTACCTGTCTGATCAACCCACTCAGTGACCAGAGCAACCACCGGATAAGGTGTATCCGCATTAAATTCCGTACTGTTTGCGTCAGTCATGCCCGCTTTATTGCGCGCATATTCAATCAGGGCAATTTGCATGCCAAGACAAATCCCAAGATACGGAACCTGATTTTCGCGTGCAAAACGAACCGCGGCAATTTTACCTTCAATCCCGCGCAAGCCAAATCCGCCGGGAACAATCACACCGTCCATTCCTTTCAGAATGTCAACACCTTCACGCTCAATGTCTTCTGCATGAATGTAATGAATACTCACGCGTGTATGCGTTTGAATACCTGCATGTAATAACGCTTCAATCAGCGATTTATACGACTCCGTGAGATCCATATACTTGCCGACCATTGCAATGGTGGCTTCCTGTTTGGGATTGCGATACGACTCAACGACCTGTTCCCACTCAACAAGATTCGCCGGTTTAGCCTGAATGCCCAGCATGCCAATGACAATTTCATCCAGTTCCTGTCGATGAAGCTCCAATGGAATCTGATACACAAAATCAACATCCTGTAACGGAATCACCGCACGTTTTTCAACATTGGTAAACAAGGCAATTTTGCTTCGGGCACTGTCCAGTAATGGACGGTCGCAACGACATAATAAAATATCGGGCTGAATACCAATCGAACGCAATTCCTTGACGGAATGCTGCGTCGGTTTTGTTTTGATTTCGCCGGCTGTTTTAATATAAGGCACCAGCGTTAAATGGATAGATAATGCATTCTGGCGACCTTCTTCCACACGCATTTGACGAATGGCTTCCAGAAAAGGCAATGACTCGATGTCACCGACTGTTCCGCCAATTTCGACCAGGGCAATATCCACGCCTTCTGCTGCTGCCTTGATGCAACGCTTGATTTCATCGGTAATATGCGGAATAACCTGAACCGTGCCGCCCAGATAATCACCGCGACGCTCTTTTTGCAGCACGTTGGCATACATGCGACCGCTGGTAAAATTATTTGCTTTTGCCGTTTTAATTCGCACAAATCGTTCGTAATGACCGAGATCCAGATCCGTTTCACCGCCATCTTCGGTCACAAATACTTCACCATGCTGTGAGGGGTTCATGGTACCCGGGTCGACGTTAATGTAGGGATCCAGCTTCAGCAAAGTCACTTTCAGACCACGTGCTTCGAGAATAGCGCCGAGAGAGGCGGAGGCAATGCCCTTCCCCAAAGAGGAAACAACACCACCGGTGATAAAAATATATTGAGTCATGGTTTCTTATTCGAGAGTTTTATTTATGGGGTGACTGTAGCAAAATCGGCGTTTGGCTGCAATTGGATAATACATCCTTCCTGTATCCAATACCCCACCACCGCCACCAGCACCCCATCCGCATACACCAGCGGAATCCGATCACGCAGCCATGGCAACACACCCCACATTTGAAAAGCTTTTTTTAATTCGTGATGATGTTTGCGCCCGGACAAGCGTAACTTCTCACCGCCTTTTCGAAACTGTACGGTAACATGTCCGGAATGAGCGAGAAAAGAACACGCTTCCAGCGTCCCAATATCGGGTATGATTAAAGGCTCTGAAATGTCCCATGGAATCACCTGGTCCGGATCATGCTGCCCCATTTTTCGCATTAAAAACAAATCATCACGACAACGTCGAATCTCCGCATTTCCCCAAAACACGTGCGGCATTTTATCGTCTCGCGCCTGTAAAAGCGTTTGCAGAATCTGCTGTATTTTCACGGTAGAAGGCAATAAAAAATTCGCCTGATGAATAAAGGCTCGCAAGACGTGTCGCTGTTCGATGGCAGCGAGCTCTCGTATTTTTTTAACAGAAAGCGTACCCGACACTGTACCCTGCACTTTCGTAAGCAAGTAATGTGTCGATATATTCATAAATTCCTGGGCATCCGCACAATTTTCTGCAGCACGCGCAAGGGTTTTTGTCACCGAGGGCCAGTGCTTCGCCAGAATCGGTATCACTTCATGCCGCAAAAAATTACGCGTATGAAATCGATTGGCATTCGATTCATCTTCAATCCAGTTTAATTCATGACGAGTCGCATAATGATGCAAATCATCACGTGTCATATCCAGTAAAGGTCTCGCATGAAAGCCCTTTCCAAACACTTTCATACGTGGCATGGCAGCGAGACCCGGTAAACCTGCACCACGACAGAGTTGCAATAAAATCGTTTCAGCCTGATCATTTTGATGATGTGCTGTTAATAAAATTTCATTGACGAAAAGATTATCCTGAAATAATTGATAACGTTCTCGACGTAATCGTTCTTCAAGATTGGATAACTCAGAAGTTTGCCTGATCGTTTGCTGAATAAATTCAACATGCAACTCACGACAAATCGCTCTGCAATGCTCCGCCCATTTATCCGCATGTGAACTGATTCCGTGATTAACATACATCGCGCGTAAATGAAAAGAATCTATCGAGCGGAGTGTTGCGAACAGATGTAAAAGTACATGCGAATCCAGACCACCGCTGTAAGCCAGCAAATATTTTTGATCCGGCCCATGGGTGCGAACAAATGTTGTAACGGCTTCAGCCAGCAAGTCCATATGACATCAACCGTTTATAACGCAAGTCAAGTAACTGGCTGGTGGAATAACTCTGCAATTCAATCAATTTTTCGCCCAGCGTTACTTTTAAAGAAGCCGCTATCGCATCATAATCACGATGTGCTCCACCCAACGGCTCAGGAACAATTTGATCAATCAGGCCCAGTTGTAAATTTTTATCCGCGGATACGCCCATCGCTTCAGCCGCAATGGACGCTTTTTCTGCACTTTTCCATAAAATAGACGCACAGCCTTCCGGTGAAATGACGGAATAAATAGAATACTGCAGCATCAAGGTCGAATCCCCGACCCCGATCGCCAATGCGCCACCCGAACCACCTTCGCCCGTCACCGTGCAGATAATCGGCGTTTTTAACCGGGACAAGACAAATAAATTGCGGGCAATCGCTTCACTTTGGTTACGCTCTTCCGCACCGATACCGGGATAGGCGCCGGGCGTATCAATAAACGTCATGATCGGTAACCTGAACTTTTCCGCCATTTGCATTAAACGCAAGGCTTTTCGATAATCTTCCGGGCTCGGCATACCGAAGTTTCGTTCCACTTTTTCCTGTGTTTTACGGCCTTTTTCATGGCCCAGCACAACGACCGGCTGGCCATTGAAACGAGCCACACCGGCCACAATCGTCGGCCCTTTTGACAAGGCACGATCACCGTGTAATTCATCAAACTCGGTAAAAATTCGTTCAATGTAATCCAGCGCATGCGGACGCAAGGGGTGGCGCGCCAACTGCGTGACTTGCCAGGGAGTCAATTTGGAGAAAACGTCTCGGGTCAATTGACGACTTTTGGCTTCCAGACGCGAGATTTCATCCGTGATATTAATGTCGGTGTCTTTGCCCACCATGCGCAATTCCTGGATTTTAGCCTCCAGTTCTGCGATAGGTTGTTCAAAATCAAGGAAATTTAGATTCATACGCTATCTCGTTTTCAGTATGAGTTGAAAGTGGCATTATGATAGCTGAAATTCCCCTCTTGTGCCTAAATTTTTATAGTCGACTATGATAAAGTACGGACACTCATCATCAGGATCAGATAACACATGGAACCCCAATTTATTCATTTACGCGTTCACACGGAATATTCCCTTATTAACGGAATTGTCCAGATCCAGCCGCTGATTGAAAAAGCAGCGAAGGATCGCATGCCTGCCCTAGCCATCACCGATCAGAGCAATGTATTTGCTGCCATCAAATTTTATAAGGAAGCCCTGAATGCCGGCATTAAGCCCATCATTGGTGCGGATGTATGGCTCGAAAATATCAAACAACCCGCTCATCCGTTTCGATTGACGCTGATATGTCAAAATGATGAAGGCTATAAAAATTTATTGATTCTGATTACGAAAAGTTATGTGGAAGGACAAGCGCATGATAAAGCGATTATTCAATACGAATGGCTGAAAGAATTGTCGGCCGGCATGATTGCGCTGTCGGGTGCCGATGAGGGTGATATCGGCCAGGCTTTATTGGCAAAGGATATCAAACAGGCTGAACAACTCGCGGCTCAATGGAAAAAACTTTTTCCCAATCGCTATTTTCTGGAATTGCGTCGCACGGGAAAACCGTTGGAAGAACGCTACATCTCTGCTGCCTTGTCACTCGCTGAATCGTGTGCACTTCCGCTGGTTGCGACAAACGACGTGCATTTTCTGGAAGGTGATGATTTTGAAGCGCATGAAGCGCGCGTGTGCATTCATGAAGGAAATATTCTGACAGATCCCAGACGCTCTAAAAATTTTACCGAGCAACAATATTTTCGTACACAGGATGAAATGATCGAACTGTTTTCGGATATCCCCGAAGCGCTTAAAAACACAGTCGAAATTGCAAAACGCTGCAACGTCACCATTCAACTTGGCAAAAACTTTTTACCGCGTTTTTCTGTACCGGAAGCATTTACCACTGAAACGTATCTTGTGGATGTTGCCAAAAAAGGTCTGGATGATCGTCTCGCTATTTTATTTGATGCAGTTACGCCTGAATTACGCAAACCTTACGATGACCGTTTGCAAACCGAACTGGATGTCATCAACAACATGGGATTTGCCGGCTATTTTTTAATTGTTGCCGACTTTACTCGTTGGGCTCGAAATAATGGCGTACCTGTCGGTCCAGGACGCGGATCAGGACCAGGCTCACTCGTCGCCTATGCGTTAAATATTACGGATCTCGATCCACTCAAACATGATTTGTTGTTCGAGCGTTTTCTAAATCCCGAACGCGTATCCATGCCCGACTTCGATATCGATTTTTGCATGGAAGGACGTGACCGTGTCATCGAGTATGTGATGCAAACACACGGGCATGAAAGTGTTTCGCAAATTATTACCTATGGCACCATGGCCGCGCGCGCCGTGCTGCGCGATGTGGGTCGTGTATTGGGAATGAGTTACGGACATATCGATAAACTGGCGAAACTGATTCCGTTTGAAATCGGCATGACACTCGATAAAGCACTCGCGCAGGAAGAATTATTGCGTGAACGTTATCAAAAGGAAGATGATGTTCGCACGCTGATTGATTTGGCGTTAAAACTGGAAGGCACCACACGTAATGTTGGTAAACATGCGGGCGGTGTTGTGATCGCGCCTGCAAAATTGACTGAATTTACGGCGCTTTATTGCGAACCAAATGAAACACATCATCTGGTAACACAATTTGATAAAGATGATGTGGAAGCGGCTGGACTGGTGAAATTCGATTTTTTAGGATTACGCACGCTGACAATTATTGACTGGGCTGTTAAAAATATTCGGGCGATGCAAACAGAAAACAATCTCGCCATTCATCTGCTTCCAGTCGATGACAAACTCACGTATCAATTATTAAAATCCTGCAGAACCACAGCCGTTTTTCAGCTGGAATCCCGCGGCATGAAAGATTTAATCAAACGTCTGCAGCCAGACTGTTTCGAGGATATCGTCGCACTCGTCGCACTTTTTCGACCAGGCCCATTGCAATCCGGCATGGTCGATGATTTTATCAATCGCAAACACGGACTCTCGAAAGTCAGTTATCCGCATCCCAAACTGGAACCGATTTTACGTCCGACATATGGCGTAATTGTTTACCAGGAACAGGTCATGCAAATTGCGCAGGTACTGGCAGGCTATTCACTCGGTGCAGCCGATATTTTACGTCGCGCAATGGGTAAGAAAAAACCGGAAGAAATGGCGATTCAGCGCGAAATTTTTTGCAAGGGCGCCGTCGATAATCAGGTGGACCCAACTGTTGCAACCTACATTTTCGATTTGATGGAAAAATTTGCCGGATATGGTTTTAACAAATCGCACTCCGCATCGTATGCACTGATTGCCTATCAAACGGCATGGTTGAAAGCACATCATCCGGCAAGCTACATGGCTGCCGTTTTATCGTCTGACATGGATAACACCGATAAAGTCGTTTTATTCATCGAGGATTGCAATGCGTTAAAATTAACTATTTCGCCGCCTGACATTAATCAAAGTGAATATCAATTTAAAGTCATTGATGAAAAAAATATTGCATATGGTCTGGGTGCTGTAAAAGGCGCGGGTCAGGCAGCCATTGAAGAAATTGTCGAAACACGCAAAAAAGGCGGTCCTTTTACCGATTTATTTGATTTTTGCCAGCGTGTGGATGCACGAAAAATGAATCGTCGTGCGCTGGATGCACTCATCAAGGCAGGTGCTTTTGACAAAATCGGACCGCATCGCGCAAGCATCATGGCCAGTCTCGAAATGGCATTACAACAGGCCGAACAAACGCTACGCGATCGAACACACGGACAACATGATTTGCTAGGCGCTTTAACGACAAAAAACCATTCCATGCAATACGTGGCGACGAACGCGTGGAGTGAGCACGATCGATTGTTCGGTGAAAAAGAAACACTTGGCCTTTATTTAACTGGACATCCCATTCATCGTTACATGAAAGAACTTGATCATATGACAGCTGATCATATTCGTGAATTGCGACCCACTGGAAAAAATCAAACTGCGACAGTCGCAGGCATTATCGCAAACATTCGCGTAATTCAAACCAAACGCGGCGATCGCATGGCGGTGATTATGATAGACGATTCCACAGCGCAAATAGACGTTCTGTTTTTTTCAGACAGTTATCATCAATACCGTGAATACCTTGTAAAAGATAAATTAATTGTCGTTGAAGGTGAAATCAGTCTCGACGAATTCAGTGGAAATAATCGTGTCATCTGTCGTGAATTATTTTCAATTGATCAGGCGCGTGAACGTTATGCAAAATGTTTAAAAATACTATTACCCGAAAACAAATCGGATGAAATCGGAAAACTGGCGCAGCTTCTGGAAAAACATCGCGGTGGAAATTGTCGTATCACGATTGATTATGCATCAAAAACCGCAAGGGCCACGTTGCATCCGGGTGAGCGATGGCGTGTACGCCCGACGGATGCCCTGATCCAGGCGCTCCGGGAAATGACGGCGGATGAGGGTGTCGAAGTGGTTTATTAAATCGTCTGATTACGCTAGAATGGCGCCCGAAAATAGAATCGATTCGGCATGAGGCTTTATGGCACTTTTAAAAGTTGTATTTTATCCGCATCCTGTTTTAGCACAAATAGCGGAACCCGTGACTCAATTTGACGATGACCTCAAAATCCTGATTCAGGATATGATTGAGACCATGTATAAAGAAAATGGCGTTGGCCTTGCGGCTCCACAAGTCGCTATTGGCAAACGTCTCGCCGTACTGGATGTATCGGAAGAAGGCAATAAGCCGTTTGCAATTGTTAACCCGGAAATCATTGAAAAACAGGGTGAAGAACTCATGACGGCAGGTTGTTTATCCGTACCGCACACATACGACAAGGTACCACGCGCGACCAGAGTAAAAGTACGCGCCCAGGATGAAACCGGGAAATGGTTTGAAATCGAAGGTGAAGGCTTGCTGGCGCATGCACTTCAACATGAAATCGATCATTTAAACGGAAAGCTTTATATCGATTATTTATCACCTCTCAAGCGTCAGATGCTCATCAAAAAAATGAAAAAGAACCTGAAACGATAAGTTTTGCTCTGGAAGAAAGTCAAAAAACTCTATATTAATCATATAGTTACTTGATGTCGAAAAAAATTTTTTTTGCAAAAAAAATAAAATATTCAGTATATTCAATAAGTTGTATTTTTTCGCATATTTGGCAATCTAACATTGACTCATCTGATTAACATACAACACCCTTTCCGGATCCGACTCACTTCTTATGCAATATTAAGGGTTAATACTTAATCAGAAAGGGCTTTTCCTTAAAGCTTATAAGAGTTATATGAAGATATAATTAAACCCTGAGTCGAAAAATTTAATTTTCACTTGGAATCATCTGCATTTTAATTCACTTATCAAAAGGGGTTTTTTATGACAGACAAATATCAGGATCAAAACAAGAACAACCAACGTCCACAAAATCAAAATGATAATCGTACCAAACAAAGCAATGTACCCAAAACACCGGGCACCATGGATCAAAACAGAGATAAAAATCGTAATCAAGGTACCAATCAGGGCGGAAATCAAGGCCGTTAATCATTAAACCCCAAAAAAAGGAGAAATATTATTTCTCCTTTTTTTTCAGAATATCTAACCGATTTTATTTACATAAAACCAGATTTGCATCAACAATACGACCGCCACAAGAAAAGATCCGAATGCAAACCAGGAATAACTCGCGACACCCACAGCAGGCAGTTCTTCGCGGAATACATTTAACAAAACAGAACCCGCCAGAAAAGCCACCATCAATGCCACGACCATCACATTCACAGGATCAAAAATAACCGAACAAATCCAGCCTGAAAACAATGCAGCGATTAATACAAAACGCCCGAAACGGTTAAATTTATTTTGATAAAAACGACAAAATTTTTGATCGGTCAACATAAAATGCAAAGCCATTGCAATAGTGAACAACACGGTTGCTGTAATACTCGACACAACACGCAGTGACATGGTGTACGTAATTAAAAAATTATAAAGACAAAACATCAACAAATGTAATTCATAAACCAGATTATCATCATGCCCCTGATCCCGATAACGTTCTGCGATCAGATCCAAACCGTAATACATCAGAAATCCAAACAGGGCTACAATATAAATCAGTAATTCGGTAAAAGGCGTGAGCCAGCGATTTTTTAAAAGATATTCACCAATCGGTTTATTATATTCAACCAGATCAGGCAGCATATGCAGGAAAACATACGCAACAGCTACGCCGCCTGAGAATGAAATAAATGCGCGTCCATTTTGCGGCAAGCGTGTAGCGAGCCACGGTGTTATCCAATGAAAAAACATCAAAAAGGCTGTAGCCGCAAACGCTATCCACAAATTTGTTTCGCCAATCCATAGCATAAGTTACTCCGATTATTTTAGGGCGTTGCTGCATAAAACCAGGTATGTAGTGATCTCGAACCGTGCGTCATCCTAATTGAGCCATTACAAAAAAAACTGACAAACGCGAATATCCAAACCACCTTGCATAAAATGCCAGGTTTCCATTTTTACATTTTTTATCGTATTACAAAACAGAGACCATGATTTTTCATCCGGGCACAAAATAAAACCCAATAATTTTTTCCCGGCCTTTTGCGTTATCTGTGCAACTTCATTCACACGATTCGCTATTTTTTTATATAAATCTTCCGAATGTGAATTCCTTCCCATTCGAATCCCATAAGGTGGATTAAGTGGCATAAAAACATGTCGGCCTGTTATTTTTTTACGAAAATCCATTTCAAAAAAATCTTCCTCACCATATTCAATCATTTTTTCTGTCACAGAAAATTCTTGTTCCAGAAAAGTGTTTTTGACGTTTTTCATGTTCTCGATAAATGATGATATTGCATTTTTTGAATGATCAATACAAATAAAATGAATATCGTCATCCGCTTTTAAAAAATTTTCACGTGCTTTTTTTAATAAAAAATTAAAATTTTCCGGATTAAAAAAAGGCATTTTAACAAATGCATATTCACGAAAAAACAGAACAGGTGAAAATTTAAAACGTGATTGCAGATACTCAAAAGCAAAAGTACCTGTGCCTGAAAACGGGATGAAAACAGTTTCTGGCAAATAGTCAGGATCAATTTTTTTTACAAAATGCAGCGCTTTATCCAGACAACAAAATGCGGCGTCTTCACGCAAGGGTGCGCTCGCACTTAAAACATGTCGATAACCCCTTTTGTAAAGGGGTTCTCCCGCAAGAGAAAGACTGATCGTAAGTCTGTTTTGATAAAGATCTGCGTACAGAATAGTGGTTTCACCCGTATTTTCACCACTGACAAGACTGTCGACATATTCATTAACGATATCACCCAGGATTTCTTTTAATCCCGTCTCGTGAAACGCCCTGCTGGCAACGGAATTCACTTTAATTTTAAGCGTCATATTTTTATTAAGAAAAAAATGCCAGTGTATTCCCATGCATTTTTTACGGAACATTTCCTTGCTGGACGCACTACCTTCAAAAATAACCAGGCGAATATCGGAAAGACTCTGACTGCGCATCAACAATTCAGTCATGGCGAATAAATGAATTTGATCAATGCGTATCACGTTTTTTGACAGGGAAAATTCACTCGTGAATTTTTGTTTGAACCATAAATTATTTAAAATAAATTGAACTTCATTCAATGCTGTTTCACCCATTCCGGCTGTAAAAACAGCCAGAATGGTTTGTGGTTTTCCATACAGGTTTTTTTTAATTTTTTTTGCGTCAGACACGCGGCTTTCCACATTGAGGACAGAATTTTGCATCCGGTAACAAGGCTGTACGACATTGCGAACAGTTCGGCAAAGAAAGCGATGCGCCACATTGCTGACAGAATTTTGCATCATTCAAATTGGCGGCATTACAACCTGGACAGATTTTTTCAGATGGATTATTCATAGCCGGATTATTATAGACTGGCTGGGAATAGCCATAATTACCGTGTTTACCTCCACCGCCATGTTTGTTTCCGTACCCACCGCCCCCATGATGACCGCCGCTCATATAACCACCTAATAATTTTTTTAAGAAACTCATCATTGTCTCCTTCATACAATAAAAGAAAAATTCAACTTTTGATTATAGCAAATATCAGGAAAAAATACGGAGATATTAACCGCCACAGACTTCAATATTAGCGTCTACGAATGTACAGTTCATTCCTTCGTACTCGGATGATCCCGTTCCAGAAGTCGCATTACCTCCAACAGGCAAGAGTTGTATGGGTTGTGTGACTTGTGGCGGCATAATCAACTGAACAATCGATTGTAATACCACATCTGGTGATATCGGTGTGATCGGTGTTGGCACAGGTGGCGGTGTCGGTGTTGAATTTGGCAGAATATCCGCGCTGAGACCTGTCGGTAAAGTCAGGCTATAATTGCCTGCAGCTGAACCGGAAAGTGGAATACTGGTGGCGATGACAGGAATATTATTTGCCGGATTTGGACTAATAAATTGACCCAGACCACCACCCGTCAGGTAAACGTTTCCACTATCAAAACCGAGAATACCTGAGAGTGAAGCACTCGCTGTATTGAGAATTGCGGCGGTTGAAGCATCATATAATTTACTATTTGCGATGACACCTGAAATAGTCAGATTTGCAGGATTCACAGTCAGTGCACCATTGGTATAACTGATACTGTAATTCGCTGGATTAAACGTGCCACCCGTTGCACTGGATATCGTGATTGCATAGGGACTGCCGGCA
>Ga0206942_1294_pt1 | contig 12072 bp, 10 predicted proteins | sample Alteio_BWOrgHeat_6_FD_153253 | JGI IMG/M metagenome (GOLD analysis project Ga0206942, IMG submission 153253) | Enriched cells from forest soil in Barre Woods Harvard Forest LTER site, Petersham, Massachusetts, United States -... | ecosystem: Environmental > Terrestrial > Soil > Temperate forest > O... | reverse complement strand
TGATATTCACAAATTACAACTTTAATCCGAGTATAAAATTCAACACCAGCAATAGGCAGGTTTTAAATTCTCGAAGGATCGGCTTAAATTGGGAGATACTTAATAAACAACCATGTTACGGCGCAAATTTATTTGGCAAGCGGCGGCAGGAGTGGCGGGTGTCGCCCTGAGCGCTTCATCATTCCCCAACATTTTAATCCCCAACGCAAAGAAGAAACTGGGCGTTGCGCTGGTCGGGCTGGGTTACTACAGCACCGATTTACTTGCCCCGGCCTTGCAGCGAACAGAACATTGCTATGTGGCAGGCGTTGTCACCGGGACAACCGCCAAAGCAGAACAATGGAAGAAGCAATATGGCCTGGATGACAAAAATATTTACAGCTATGATGATTTTGACCGCATCGCCAACAATCCGGACATCGATGTGATCTACGTGGTGCTGCCACCTTCGATGCATGCAGCTTACTGCATTCGTGCGGCACAGGCAGGTAAGCACGTGTGGTGTGAAAAACCAATGGCGATGACCGTCAATGAATGCCAGCAGATGATCGATGCCTGCGACAAAAATAAAGTGAAGCTGAGCATTGGCTACCGCATGCACCACGAGCCCAATACGCAAAAGATAATTCAGTTTGCGAAAGAACTCACGTATGGTAAGGTGCTAAAGGCGCAGGCGGCAGCGGGCTATTTCGAAAGTCGCACCACGCATTGGAAACAAATAAAGAAGATGGGTGGTGGTGCGATGTATGACATGGGTGTGTATCCGTTAAATGCAGCGCGCTACGGCACAGGGCTGGAGCCTGTCGCAGTAACCGCACAGGCATCAACAATCCGCCCGGAAATCTATAAAGAAGTAGAAGAGACGGTTGCTTTTGAACTTGAGTTTCCCGAAGGTGTTACCGCCTTGTGTGAAACCAGTTTTGGAAAAAATATGAATGACTTAAAGGTCACGTGTTCAAAAGGATGGTATCAGCTCTCTCCGTTTCAATCGTATTCCGGAGTACACGGAGTCACCAGTAATGGCACCAAGCTTAACGCAACAATACCCAATGAGCAAGCCCGTCAGATGGATGACGATGCATTATCAATTATCAATAATACCGATGTGCTTGTGCCTGGTGAGGAGGGTTTGAAAGACATTCGTGTTGTTGAGGCGATCTACCACTCGGTGAATGAGAAGAAAAGGATAGTAATTGCCTGAAAGTTTCGGTCGCGGGTTTCGGGTCGTGAGGCTAAACCTTTAGTTTACTCTTCTGATCCATTTGCTTACTGCCCACCGTAAAGCCCAAAAGCCAACAGCAAGTATTGCGGTAAAAGTCACGCTCACACCAATGGCGAGTAGAGTAGTTTCAAATGCGGTGAGGGGTTGCACTTTTCTGATGTCTGTCATAAATACCAATTCTGTTCCGTAGGTAACTGGCAAAAAGCCTGAAAAATAAAACTCATGGCTCTGATGTGTTTTCCATTAAACTTGAACTGATCACAAATTCCTGACTGGTTTTCATACGGCAGCCGTGGCAAGGATTTAATTTTTTCAAGGAATGAGTTAGCTTTGCACAATTTTTTTTGAGATGATAAAGGTGTTGGTTTCAATGGGCTTGGTTCTTTCTACGTGGGTTATCGCGTTGGCTCAGCCCGGCTCCATCGATAGCGTAAAGCTTCTCCAATCCGCCTCCAGTGACACCAGCCGGGTTACTATTTTAAATCAGTTGTCTTTCAAGTATTTGGTCAGTCAGCCGCGTTTGGCCAGACAATATGCGGACGAAGCGCTTGCCTTGTCAAGGACTTCAAATTTCAAGCGTGGCGAAATCGAGGCCCTGAACCGTCTCGGCGAAAATGAATTTCGCCAAAGCAACTATGCCAACGCAGTGGACTACACGACCCAGTCACTCAAATTGGCGGAGCAACTCCGCGACACCTTTAATATGGCCAAGGCCTACCGTGTGCTGGGCAATATCCACACGTTTGGCTTCCGGCAATATGATCTGGCGCTTCAGTACCAACTTCTCGTGTTAAAAATATACGAGAAAACAAAGGACAAAAGAAACATAGCGTCTACATATGGCAACATTACGTGGATCTATGCGAGTACAAACCGAAACTTGCAAGAAGCACACCGCTTAGCAGACCGCGGCGCCAACCTGGCTGATTCATTGGGTGACAAGCAGTTGCTGAGCTATAACTACAACTCCAAAGGGTTGATCTTTTCGCAAGAAGGAAAGTCAGATTCGGCTCTCCGGTATTTGGATCTGTCTATACTCATGGCACGAGAAAGCAATGACCGTGCGGTGATTGCCTATGATAAAAGCATTAAAGGCAATGTGTATTTGCGCATGGGCGACTTTAAAAAGGCAATTGAGATGTTTCAGTTGGCAAGTGCTGAAAGTCAACAATTGAACGCGCGCGAAGTACTCAAGCAATCGTACGAGGGGCTGACTAAAAGTTACGCGGCGTTGGGGAACTATCCACTCGCTTTCAAGAATCATCTCCTATTTACGGCGTTGAAAGACTCATTGCTCAATTGGGAGACTGCCCAAAAAGCAATGATTACCCGGTTACAGTTTGAAGAAGAAAAAAGGGAAGCGAAAATTGCAGAACTCGAATTGGCCAACCAATATGCAAGGAACGAAAGCATCATCTACAATGCATTGTTTGGGGTCGTCCTGCTTTCTCTGATTGCCGTCATCGTGCTGGTTGTACGTAACAGTAAACAACGTTCTGAGGGAAACAAGCTTCTGAAGGAAAAGAATGAGGAGATTGCTGAGCAGAACCGGAAGCTAAAAGAGGCGAACGATGTCAAAGACAAATTCTTTTCCATCATTGGTCATGATCTGCGAAGCCCGTTGGTTAGCTTAAAAGGATTGCTGGGGCTGTTGATGCGCAATGAAATTACGGAACTTGAATTCAAGTCGTTCGCGCCAAAACTCCATCACCTGGTAATTGGAACCAACGAAACCCTGGAGAATATTTTGCAGTGGGCAAGCGCCCAGATGAACGGATGGAATCATACACCATCTTTGCTTGTGGTCCATGGCCATGTTTCAAAATGCTTCAGTCTCTTTGCCGAGGCAGCAAAGGCAAAAGAGATTGCATTAGTCAACCATGTCGGCGAAAAGGAAACGGTGTATGCAGAGACTAATCAGATGGAATTGATTATTCGCAATCTCGTTCACAACGCGATTAAATTTTCATCGAAAGGAGGAAGTGTACAGGTTACGACCGTCCGGATAGATGAACTCCTGGAATTGCGAGTGAGTGACGATGGTATCGGCATGTCCAAAGAACTCGTTGAGAGTTTGTTCCAGAAGCGAGCGGCAAGAACCAGGCGGGGCACGGAGGGAGAGCGCGGTACGGGCCTCGGTTTAATACTTTGTAAGGAGATGGTGGAGAACAATGGAGGAAAAATATTTGTGAGCAGCGAAGTAGGGAAGGGAAGTACTTTTCATGTCCTTCTTAAAATGGAAAAGTAATCACGATCTGAGCGGAAAGACGATATTTAGGCAAAAGAAGAGCCCGCCCTTGCGGACGGGCTCGTAACGAAACCCTCGCGGATTACTTCTGTGTACAGCACAAACTGCCGGGATGGCAGCAGGCCCTTTTTTCATCGCAGCAATCTTTTTTTGCTGTTTTGTTCTTGGCAAAGAGTACGCCTCCGCCAATCAATAGGGTGGCAACAAGGCCAATGATTATCTTTTTCATTTGATTCAATGATTATGTTGTAAAAAAATTACCGGTTGATCAAAAGATCAACACCGCGTGCGACCATCGTCGCCAACGATTATACGATTTCAGGCGGATGAAAACAATCCGCCAAATAATTCGAAAAGAGATGGGCAGAAGGTGATGCAATTAATTCTTCCATGGAGACATAAGAAAAGAATTGATAGACGGGCTCACTCGAGAGGCCAAGGCAACACGGGCATTCGCCAAAAGGATTGCACATGCCATTGGCGCATTTGTTTTTGCTTTGATCTTTACGATCTTGTTTAGCTTCTTTCTTGGGCGCGCAACAGCGATGAGAAGTCTTTTTCGCCAAAGACGAAGATGTGTTGATCGTCACCAAAGAAGGTTGACTCATCAGGAAACTGATATATACAGCCAAAAGAAGAGCCGTGAATTTCATTGAAGTAAAAATACGTAATTCCTTATTTTAAGTTTTAGTTCTTTTCTTTGTCCGGCTTTTGTATGCTTTCAAGGCGCTGGTTATCAATTTTTTGAGAGCCGGAGAACTAATTTCTTTTTCGGAGATTTCTACGTAACGTGAAATTTTCCCTGTTCCGCTGAGCAAATGATTGGAGTCAGGCAAATCAACTCCATAACTGAACCCAAGCTTTAGCCCTTTCCGGGAAGGGATGATCGTACAAATCATGTCAATATACTTTTGCCCATAACAGTAGGCAATCATTCTGGTCGGAATATCGAGTTGCTCAATGATGTTGGGAAGATTGGCTAGCAGAACTTCACGAAGTTTCAAAACATGGTTAAGAACTTGTTCATCATACTGCCTGAGAAAATTGTCAATTTCTTTATTAGTAGTTATTTTGAGAAGAGATGCCACCGGTGTATGCTTGGTTTCACTCCCCTTTTTGGGCCTGATCTTAATTTTTGTTTTTAAAACACCTTGATAGGCTGCTTCCAAAGCAGTCTGTACGAATTCTGGTTCAGCGTTATGGATTTCAAATGTAGTTGCGCCACCTAAACCCCATTTGTTCGGAACAGGATAGGCAATTTTTTTTTCGAAAGAACAAAACGCTTTCTGGTCGGCAACGGAAAGCATGATGTTCGCCGTTTTGCTGGCCTCATGCAGGGTTGCAAAGATTCTTTTGTTTACAATTTTAAATGCTGCCCGATCAAAATGAGGTGCTTCGATGACGCCGGGAAACGACAGCGCTAAAACCCGGAATTGTTGCGGAGTCATAACAGCAATCGGTAATACATTTACAAACTCCAGCCTTCGCGATAATTGCGTTTCACAAATGCATTGGCCTCGTCAAAGTTGGTGACCTTCATGTTCTTGGCGTCCCACAATAATTTCTTTCTTCCCGGATAAGATTTTCTTCCTTCTGCCGAAGTTACTTGCATTTGATAGCTTCGTACGGCCAGGTTGCCCATGAGCACTGCCTCCGTCATTGGCCCAGCATATTCGAACGGAGAGCTCAATTGCATTTTTCCATAGCCTTTCATACAGGCATCTACCCATTCGGTATAGTGGCCGGCTTCCGCTCCGGCTATTCTCGGAATTTTTTGAGAGGGTAACTTAACTTCCTTCATTCGCTTGGTAGGAAGCAGCACGGGTGGCATCGCGTAGTTGCCCATTAACTTTCCTTTTGTCCCAAAGAAGATGTAACCTCCGGCTGAATCACCAAGCGGTTCATCGGGCAATAGTTCCTCAGGCCTTTCCGGTAATAGGCCGCCATCCATCCAGGTGAATTTGATATCTCCCTTTCCATCCTTCCTTGGAAATTTCAAATGGATAATGGAGGAGGAGGGGCAGGCATCAGCATAGTTGGCAACTTTGAAAAAATCTTCCCAAGCTGTCGTAGTACTGCACTCTACTTCTGTTGGAAAATCGATAGGCAAAATGCGAAACGCTGCATCCATGATGTGACAGGCCATATCGCCCAGTGCACCGGTACCAAATTGCCACCAACCACGCCAATTGAAAGGAACATAGGCGGGATTAAAATCGACATATGGAGTCGGGCCGAGCCATAAATCCCAATCTAGCTCTTTCGGTATATCAAATTTGCCAGTGGGCTTTGGTATGCCTTGAGGCCACACCGGCCTGTTCGTCCAGGTTTGAACCCGGGTTACTTTACCGATCAGCCCCGCATCCACCCACTCTTTGGAAGTGCGTACATGATCTGCGGAACCATATTGATTTCCCATTTGTGTAACGACTTCATATTTCTTTGCCGCTTCGGTAAGCATGCGCGCTTCATAAATATCATGCGTCAACGGTTTTTGCACATACACGTGCTTCTTACGGCTCATCGCGGCCATGGCAATAACGCCATGGGTATGATCGGGGGTTGAGACAGAAACCGCGTCAAAATTCTTTTCCTCCTTGTCCAACAATTCCCTGTAGCTCTTATAATACTTCGCATCCGGAAAATTCTTTACGGACTGAGCTGCTTGCCGGTCATCCACATCGCAAAGAAAAGCAACTTTGGCTTTTGGATTTTTAGAGAAGCCTGTCAGGTCGCTGGCACCTTTGCCACCTACACCAACGCCTGCTATATATAAAGTGTCACTTGGTGCAATGAACCCCTTGCCGCCAAGTACAAAGCGTGGCAGGATAGTAAACGCTGTGGCGGCCGTAGCAGCCTGAGCGATAAATTTTCTACGTGAAATCATTTCTTAATGTGTTAATTCTAAATTCTAAAGACTCCACCCATTACTGTATTCCCTTTTTACAAATTGATTGGCTTCGTCAAAGTTAGTAATCTTCATGTTTTTTGCATCCCACAAAAGTTTCTTTCTTCCCGGATAGGAGGGGTCGCTGCCTTTTTGCTCTTTCAGAATATTGTAGCTTCTCAGCGCCAGGTTGCCCATCAAAACACTTTCGGTAAAAGGCCCTGCGTAATCAAAGTTAGAGCTGGTTACCGCATTTCCATATCCTTTCAGGCAAGCATTCACCCATTGAAGGTAATGACCTTCGGGCACACGTGGCAAAGAGGGGGCCGGCAATGAAGTTTCCTTCATCAGTTTCGTGGGGAGCAGGCGAGGGTTCTCTCCATAACAGTCAGCCATAATTTTTCCTTTTGTTCCTTCAAAGATTACGCCACCATCCCAGTTGCCCATGGGTTCATCGGAAAGTAATTCATCAGGACGTTTCGGCCTTAACCCTCCATCCATCCATGTCAATTCAATATCCGGCTTTCCTGCTTTTCCGGGGTATTTAAAATGGACAATCGAAGAAACGGGACAACTTTCATCATAATGTGATTCAGCGAACAGCCCATTCCAAATTGTACTTGAGCTGCATTCCACTTCCGTTGGATAGTCGATGGGTAAAATCCGAAACACAGGATCCATGATGTGACACGCCATGTCACCCAACGCACCTGTTCCAAAACTCCACCAGCCGCGCCAGTTGAACGGCAGGTACGCCGGATTAAAATCAATTTTCTTCGCAGTGCCAAGCCAAAGGTTCCAATCCAATTCTTTGGGCACGTCATATTTTCCTGTGGGAGTTGCAACTCCTTGCGGCCATACCGGCCGGTTAGTCCAACACACAACCCTGGTAACTTCGCCGATAAGCCCTGCGTTGTACCACTCCTTCATTTTGCGTACATCACCACCGGAGCCACCCTGATTTCCCATCTGGGTTACTACTTTGTATTTGCGTGCTGCTTCGGTGAGCATTCGCGCTTCGTAGATGTCGTGTGTGAGCGGCTTTTGAACATAGACGTGTTTGCCCCGGGTTATTGCGGCCATTGCTGCAACTGTGTGGGTGTGATCGGGAGTAGAAACGGTGCAGGCATCTATGCCTTTGTTTTCTTTTTCCAACATTGCCCGAAAGTCCTTGTAATATTTTGCCTGGGGAAAATTCTTTCTTGACTCTGCGGCTTGGCGATCGTCCACATCACAAAGAGCTGCGATTTTTACATTCGGACTTTTTGCCATTTCTGCCAGGTCCGATGTGCCTTTTCCGCCGGCACCAATTCCACCAATATATAACGTGTCGCTGGGGGCGATAAATCCTTTCCCTCCCAGGACAAATCGAGGTAGAATGGTAAACGCTGTTGCTGCAGTACCAGCTTGGACGATAAATTTTCTTCGTGAAATCATAGTCAATTTCTAATTTCTAAATACTCCACCCGCTTCTGTAAGTACGTTTTACAAATTGATTGGCGTCTTCAAAGTTAGTGATCTTCATCGAAGGACCATCCCACAATAATTTGATGAACCTTCCCGGGTAATCAAATTGGTTGGGATTATTTTCTCTCGGCTTTCGGATATCATAACTTCGGATCGCGAGATTTCCCATCAGGATCGACTCAGTCATTGGGCCCGCAATATCAAAGGGGGAACTTACCTCCATTTTTCCATACCCTGCCATGCAAGCTTCTACCCATTGTCCATAATGTCCTTCGGCACCTCCGGTTATTCGTTTGATCGTTTGAGGCGTTTTTACTTCCAGATTACGCGAAGTAGGTAACAAGGACGGAAGGGAGCTGTATGTTCCGCACATCATTTTTCCTTTTGTACCGACAAAAATCACCCCATTGCCGCCATCACCCATTTTTTCATTGGGTCCTAGTTCTTCAGGACGTTCGGGTTGAATGCCACCATCCATCCAATGCATCTTTACTTTTGGCTTTCCGCTTCGTTCCGGGAAAGTCAAAATGATATGAGAGGACGGGGGGCAACTTTCCGGGAAATATCCTCGCTTGAATTCATCGATGTAAACACTTCCCACACTGCATTCCACTTCCGTGGGATAGCCAAGCCCTAAAACTTTGAACGGCGGCTCAATAATATGACACGCCATGTCACCCAATGCGCCGGTTCCATAATCCCACCAGCCACGCCAGTTGAATGGCACTAATTTCTCGACATAATCTTTTAATGGTGCAGTACCTAACCAAAGATCCCAATCCAATTCTTTCGGAATTTCTGCTTTTTGCGTTGGCCACGGAATCCCCTGCGGCCATACGGGACGGTTTGTCCAGCAATAAACCGTGTGCACGTCACCAACTTGACCGTCGTTATACCATTCCGTTAATTGCCGTACACCATCGTTGGAAGCGCCCTGGTTTCCCATTTGCGTAACCACCTTATATTTTTTTGCAGCTTCGGTGAGCATGCGCGCCTCGTAGATATCGTGGGTCAGCGGCTTCTGAACATACACATGTTTGCCCAATTGCATAGCAGCTATGGCTTGGATATAATGATTATGATCCGGCGTTGAAACCGAAACTGCATCAATATGTTTATGTTCCTTGTCAAGCATCACGCGATAGTCTTTATAATATTTCGCGTTAGGAAAATTTGTTACCGTCTTGGCCGCCCTTCGGTCATCGACATCGCAGAGGTAGGCAATCTCCGCTTTTCCAGTTTTTGCAAAGTTGGCGATATCACTTTCGCCTTTGCCTCCTGCACCAATGCTCGCCACATAGAGTTTGTCACTGGGTGCCGTATATCCTTTTCCTAAAACGAAACGAGGGAGGATGGTGAAGACGGTTGCGGCCGAGGCAGCTTGTCCGATAAATTTTCTTCGTGAGATCATACAATTAATTTTTAAATAATCGATGGATAAATTTTCAATTCCTTTTTTTTATCATGGAGCTGCTGTTGTAACGGAGGCAATTAACCAACAACTCGTAACGGATAACTAACTTTCAAACTTCACACTTTCCGCCAGGGTTCGTTCATCATACTTGACACCATATTGGTCAAGCACCTCTTTTGGCACACCATCCCATTGGTTAGGCTTGTTTCCGACATACCCCAAGTCGTCAATGCCAATTTTGCTAGTGAAAAATCCGGTAGCGGTCAAGTCTCGTAGCAGGTTGAAAAATGCAACACCTTGCTGCATTTCCGGTTTAGCTTTTTCAGGAAACGCAATGGCATCAACCATTTCAATTTGTTGAGAGGAATTGCAATCCACAAAAGGGTAACTGAATTTTTTAGCACACTGCAAGTCAAGCCACTTTAATCCACCGCGCAAAGGTGTTTGATGACGAGGCATATCTTTTACAATGAACTCAATAAAATCAGGTACCTTCGCGTCGGTGGCACTGTCCGACACTTCATCTTTTGGAATGATAATGTCCGCTAAAACTGAAATGGTTTTCATTTCGTGCTCATCAAAGAATTGATCAGCCATTAGCTTGTTGTCATGTTCTAATTCTGCCGCTGTTCGATCGATCGTTGGTGTTGCCGCCACTTGCTTAGGGTTGTCTTCCGGTTTGCAGGATTCGATCAACGAAGCAGCAGAAAGAGTCCCCACCGTTCCAACGGCCAAGGTTTTCAAATATTTTCTTCTATCCATAATAGTATTAAGTAGCAAGACCGAAGTAGCAAAGACTGCTTACGTCTTTGTCCTTGTGTCTTATGTCTAAAGATTCTGTTTCTTGATCTCATCAATCATGTATTCTGAAGCTCTCATAGCCAAGGCGAGAATTGTCCATGTCGGATTTTTATCGGCTTGCGAAACAAATGCTCCGCCATCCACGACAAAAAGATTCTTACAATCGTGCGCCTGGTTAAATTTATTGAGGGCCGACTTCGCTGGATCTTTGCCCATGCGGGTGGTTCCAACTTCGTGAATAATTCTTCCTGGTGCCTCCAATCCATAATCATTTTCAGGCCCATCATCTCCACCCCAGGTTACGATGCCGCCCATTTTGTGGATGATCTCACGAAACGTATCTTTCATGTGCTTCGCTTGCTTAACCTCCTGATCACTCCATTTATAATTAAAGCGTAATACCGGAATCCCAAATTTATCAACTGTCTTGGGGTCAATTTCGCAATAGTTGTCTTCGCGGGCGATTGCTTCGCCCCGTCCATCCATTCCAAAATGGGCGCCATAGAAATAACGATAGTCATCCTTCAGCGAAGCACCATAACCACCTGCCTCTTTTTGTTTTCCATCACGGCCTGGGTATTTTCCGTTTGTGTTTTGCATTCCAAAACCAAAGCCATAACCGGGCATTCCCATTCCTCCGTAATATTCAATGTGATAGCCGCGCGCAAAATCCAATTTTTTGTTGTCGAGCCACCAGGGCGAGTACACATGCATGCCACCCACACCATCTTCATTGTAGCGTTTGCGTCCCATGAGCTTGGGTAAAATTCCGCCCATGCCCGTACCTGTTGAGTCATGCAAATACTTGCCAACCACATTGCTTGAATTGGCAAGTCCGTTGGGATGTTTTGATGATTTTGAATTGAGAAGCAACCTTGCCGATTCACAAGCGCTGGCCGCCAGTACCACAACTTTAGCGGTGGCTTCATATTCCTGCATGTCGTCTTTGCTGACGTAGGAAACTCCATTGGCTTTACCTTCTGCATCGGTCAACACCTCTCGGGCCATCGCGTTGGCAACAACATCCACGTTGCCGGTATTCAGCGCCGGTTTCACCAACACCGAGGACGATGAAAAATCACCATATACCGTGCATCCGCGGTTACACTGCGAACAGAAAAAGCAAGCCCCCCCGCTCTTTATTAATTGGTTTGGTAAGAATTGATAGCCGGGATGGAATTACCGGAATATTCAAGGCGGTTCCGGCATCTTTAATGAAGAGTTCGTGTAGTCTTGGTTTAGGAGGCGGAAGAAAAATACTATCGGGATCGTTGGGTAAATTTTCCTTCGAACCGAAAACACCAATTAAACGATCTACTTTGTCATAATACGGAGCGACATCTTCATACCCAATGGGCCAGTCGTCGCCCAGCCCATCGATACTTTTGCGTTTAAAATCCTTGGAGCCAAACCGCAATGAAATTCGACCCCAGTGGTTGGTTCGTCCGCCCAACATGCGGGAGCGGAACCAGTCAAATTTTGTTCCGTCCTTATGCGTATAAGGTTCGCCTTCCAATTCCCAGCCACCATAGGCCGCATCAAAGTCCCCGAAATTTCTGAAGTGTGTGCTCGCACCTCTGCGCGGAGACTCATAGGGCCATTTCAATTGCATCACATTCTTGGCCGGATCGTACATCGGGCCCGCTTCGAGCAACAATACTTTTAGTCCTGCATTAGCCAACACATAGGCCGACATGCCGCCTCCCGCACCTGAACCAACAATGATGACATCGTACTTCTTAGGGTTTTTCTTGATTTGAAAATCGGGCATGTTATTTAATTAATCTGCTAAATGTAGTCGGGAGGATTCGAAATTCAAAGGTAAAATCCTCAATCGGCAGTCTCAATAAGAATAATAATTTTGGAGAAGGAAAGGGCTTATGGACGTTAAGAAGCAATTTGGATTTTACTTTCATGGAAGAAGCAACCAATTGTCATTCCTTTGATTAAAAATTAATAATTATTTCCGATTTTTATTTGCCCGAATGATTAAAATATGAAAAACATCGCTTTTATTTTTGGAATATTATTTT
>Ga0206942_1293_pt1 | contig 12073 bp, 14 predicted proteins | sample Alteio_BWOrgHeat_6_FD_153253 | JGI IMG/M metagenome (GOLD analysis project Ga0206942, IMG submission 153253) | Enriched cells from forest soil in Barre Woods Harvard Forest LTER site, Petersham, Massachusetts, United States -... | ecosystem: Environmental > Terrestrial > Soil > Temperate forest > O... | reverse complement strand
CACCTTACATCGCAATAGCTCACATACCCATATCCTTGCATCAACAGGCGAGTCCATATATGACGCAAGGTTAAAAATATAATTTGAAAATCATCCCACCTGATCTATTACGTTAGCTTTACTTAAAACACAACCAACCCTCCAATCAGATCAACCTGCCGCTGCAACGCACCGCGATTTTTTTCAACCACCTGAAAAGCATTTTCACCTGTCGTATTACGATAGTCCGCATTTTCAAACAGTTTTATGACAGCATGCGCAAGTTCATCCGCATTCGCTACTTTCAACATGCCTTCAGCACGCAACATCTGATCCGTAATTTCCGCAAAATTAAATAAATACGAACCTGTAATCACGGGTTTATGCAACGCAGCTGGCTCTATCACATTATGACCGCCAACCGGCACAAAACTACCCGCCACACACGCGACATCACACGCTGAAAACATCAGCATCATTTCACCCATCGTATCGCCCAGATACACAGCTGTATTTTCATCGCAAACTGTTTGCTGACTACGACGTACAACCGTTAGATTTTTTTCAGAAACCAATGCAGCCATCGCATCAAATCGTTCGGGATGACGCGGAACGAGAATTAATAATGCATGTGGAAATGTTTGGCGCACAATATGATGCGCAGCCAGCATGATGTCATCTTCACCTGGATGCGTACTCGCTGCAATCCACACCAACCGATCAGCGCCCAGCGTTTGTCGTAACGCCGCACCTTTTTCAAATAATCCTGCCGGTAATTCCAAATCAAATTTCAAACTGCCTGTCACACGCACGCGGTCTTTTTGCATGCCTAATGCCATAAAACGATCGGCATCGGCATCCGTCTGGGCTAGTAATAAAGTAATCGTTGATACTATTTCCTGTGTCAGTGGTTTAATTTTTCGATACGATGTCGCGGATTTTTCTGACAATCGCGCATTCGTCACGATCACTGGAATATTTCTTTTCTGACACGCTAAAAATAAATTCGGCCATAATTCTGTTTCCATCACAATCAGCACACGCGGTGTGACTTTTTTAAAAAATCGTGTCAATGCATCCGGTATATCATATGGAATATACGCGTTATAAACATTTTCACCGAAAGCCGCTTTCACTTTCGAAGAACCTGTGACCGTCATGTTCGTCACGAGTATGGGATTCTCTGGATATTTTTCTTTTAATGCTTTAATCAATGGAATCGCCGCAATGGTTTCACCGAGCGATACGGCATGAATCCAGATGCACTGTTCGAGACGAAAAGGGTAAAATCCCAAACGCTCCGCCCAACGTTCACGATAAAGCGGCGCACGGCGTGAACGCCATAATAACCGTAAAAATATCCATGGCAGGGCCAAATAAAATAAAACCGTATAGAGATAGCGCAAACTGTTTTCCTCATCATAATTCTGTCACATACTAACGCGAATTTTGATGGAAACAAATGCTATTTATTAGTTATCATTCTTTTACTCAAACGGAAACCTTACCATGTCTGACTACCTGATCGCCCCTTCTTTACTGTCTGCCGATTTCGCACGTCTGGGTGAGGAAGCCACCCACGTATTGAATGCCGGTAGCGATATGCTGCATCTGGATGTGATGGATAACCATTATGTTCCCAACCTAACTATTGGCCCTTTGGTCTGCGAGGCATTACGCAAATACGGAATCAAGGCACCGATTGATGTTCATTTGATGGCCCATCCTGTCGACCGGCTGATTGTGGATTTTGCGAAAGCAGGTGCGTCCTATATTACGTTTCATCCGGAATGTTCCGAACATGTCGATCGCAGTCTCGATTTAATTCGAAAACACGGTTGCAAGGCTGGCCTCGCACTCAATCCAGCCACGACCTTGCATTGCCTCGAATATGTTATCGACAAGATCGATCTGATTCTGGTGATGTCGGTGAATCCCGGCTTTAGCGGTCAGCAATTTATTCCATCCACATTGGAAAAATTGAAACAGGCACGCGAACTCATTACCCAAAGCGGTCGGGATATTCGTCTAGCCATTGATGGCGGGATTAAAACTGACAATATTCTGGAAGTCGCAAACGCGGGAGCCGACATGTTCATCGCAGGTTCTGCTATTTTCATGCAACCGGATTATGCCAAAGTCATTAAAAACATGAGACAGGAACTTCAAAAGGTAAAATAGCCGTGCAAAAACCCAAACCCACAGCCGGTATGCATCATGTCGCACTTTTCGTCAAACAGTTCGACGCTTGCGCGCATTTTTATACAGAATTACTGGGTATGAAGATAGAGTGGCAGCCTGATGAAAACAATCTCTATCTGACTTCGGGTAATGACAACCTCGCCTTGCATCGGGCACCGGATGACTTTGTGCCTGATAAATATCAACATCTGGACCATATTGGCTTCTTTCTTGACGAACGTGATGAGGTCGATGCCTGGTTTGAATATCTTAAAAATCAATCCGTTACAATAAAGGCGCTCCCGAAAGATCATCGCGATGGCACACGCAGCTTCTATTGCGCTGATCCGGATGGCAATGTCGTCCAACTTATCTTTTATCCCGCTCTCCGGCGCTAATAAAAACCTTATATTGGTCTTTTATTGACCTGTATTGCTGTTATTGAATCTTGCATGCCCACATCCACACTTGAAACAGCGGTATAATAAAAGGGTCGATAGAATGGATCATTAACTCTTTTAGGAGGTATGGTTTATGAAAGAAAACCAATTCGGGAAAAATCCTCAACAGCCCGCTCATGCGCCTCTGGACAAAAACAAGACTGTCAATGCACCGCTGGGTGGCACGAAACAACAGGACAGCACGCGACAAGTACCAAAACAACCAACAGGTGGCACAGCGGCGGGTATTAGCAACCTAAAGAAACCTGTTGGCGGCACCACTGGAACGGAGCGTCCTTGGGAAAAAAATAAATAAGGCTGACTCATGCTTGCCCTGTTTACATAACATTTTTAGATCAACCCGTGTTCCTCGCTTGCCCGGCTACCGCCACGTATCCTAATCGAATACTACCAGATAGCCGGGATTTTTTTGTTTTTGTACTTTGTATACGAATACACCCTTTGACAATCGCCCTCAAATTGACTAAACTAGACTAGGTTAATAAGAGGAGTTTTATCATGCTGATAGTCAATATTCATGAGGCAAAGACGCATTTATCAAGATTAATCGATTCTGTCGCAAAAGGAGAGGAAGTTATTATTGCCAGAGCAGGTAAACCAACCGCCAAATTAAGCCCCATCACTACACTTGCACATAACCGAAAACCAGGTTCGTTAAAAGGAAAAATTAAAATAGCCAGTGATTTTAATGCGCCATTACCTGACGATTTACTCGATCAGTTTGAGGGAAAGTAATGCAAATTTTATTAGATACGCATCTTTTTCTCTGGTGGTTAAAAAACGATTCGCAGTTATCAAAAAAAGCTCGTTCAATCATCGCTCATGCCGATGTTGTTTATATTAGTAGCGTTTCGATCTGGGAAGCTGCCATTAAAATCAAACTTCAAAAACTGAATGCTCACATTGAAGCACTTATCAATGCGATCGAGACAGAAGGATTTATAGAACTGCCATTAAAGGCGAAGCAAGCCGTTCTCCTGACCACTTTACCCAACATCCATCGTGATCCATTTGATCGCATGTTAATTGCACAAGCCATCAGCGAACCTCTCAGGTTATTAACATCAGATGAAATATTAAAGAAATATAGCGAGCTGGTGGAAATTGTCTGAAAATGTAAAAGATCAGGTGGGATAATTTTCAAATCATATTCTCAACCTTGCGTCATCATCCCAGAAGCTGCGGAGGATGACGCAAAGATAGAGGTGCGTGAGCTATTACAAATTTTATTTCTTTCCATCCTCTTCCTGATCATCATCGTCTTTAATCCAGCTATGCGGCGTGCCGGATGGTCTGGGTGCCATATTAAATGGCGTCGGCTGAAAACTGGATTGCTTACTGGCGGTACCTGAACCCGCACCCGTATCACCACTATCGGATGCATTCTCCGTTACTTGCACTTCCGCAAATTCCTGCAGAAGATCCATCCCTTCCCACAGTCGATAGGTCACCTTGAGCTTGTATCGCGCATCTTCAATGAGCTTTTCCTGAATAAATTTTTTCGCATCGTTTATATTATCAAACTGTGTCGCCAGCGTATCAGCGCCTTTCCCGTATTGTTTCGTCACTCTATATATCATAATTCGATAACCTGCTATGTGTGTGATCAACTCTGTTTTACACCGGAATCCGTTGCCAGTAACAAAATATCCGCCGTACGTCTCGCAAAAATACCATTTGCGACAACGCCTGTCATATTATTGATTTTTTCTTCCGTAACACCTGGATCCAGTAATGTCAGATTATATACGTCGAGAATTAAATTGCCATTATCCGTCACAAATCCCTGACGATAAACAGGATCTCCGCCGAGCCTGATCATTTGACGAGCGACGTAACTGCGTGCCATCGGTATCACTTCAATCGCCACCGGAAATGCACCGAGCAAATCCACGTGTTTGGTTTGATCAGCAATACAAATAAATTTTTTAGAAACGGCAGCTACAATTTTTTCACGCGTGAGTGCACCACCACCGCCTTTTATCATTTGCTTCGCTGAATTGATTTCATCCGCTCCATCCACATAAACAGGCAATTCATTGACGCTATTCAAATCACAAACAGGAATGGAAAGTGCTTTTAGTCTTTTTTCCGTTTCAATGGAACTCGCAACAGCCGCTTCAATTTTTCCTTTCACTGATTTTAATTCATCAATGAAATAATGCACGGTTGAACCGCTACCCACTCCCAGCACAGCACCATATTCAATATAGGCAATCGCGGCTTTAGCGGCCGCTTTTTTCAAGGCTTCCTGATCCATGATTCATTTTTTCCAATTTTTCTGTTGATGAATTCCCAGCGTATACAAGGTTGTCCAACTGTAAATACCGGTTCGATGACCATCACTAAAAACCAGTTTAACGGCATAATTCCCAACGGGCTCAATCGCAAGAATATTCACATTTTCCTTGCCTGTAACAGGTTTTTCGCGCATCTCGGCCGAAGGCGAAAACACACGCAAATATTCACAAGGCAAATGAAAACGCTCGCCGGTTTCAAACTCAACCTCGAGCGTTCGTGATTTTTTATGTAATATCAATTGCCGTGGTGCCTGTCTGTTTTCTTCAGTCATAATCTTCATTCACCACGACGTCCCGCGGCTTGTCCGCGGGATCCAGGTAAAGTTAATTGGCGATACGCGCTAGAGAATATATCGACTTAAATCTTCGTCTTTCACCAGATGTTGCAAATGCTTATCGACATATTCCGCGTTGATGTCGATCACCTGACCACTTCGGGCAGTCGCTTCAAACGAAATTTCTTCCAGCAAACGCTCAATCACCGTGTGTAAACGTCGCGCGCCGATATTTTCTGTGCGTTCATTCACAACCCAGGCGACTTCCGCAATTCGACGCACACCTTCCGCTGTAAATTTGACGCTCACGCCTTCTGTTCCCAGAAGAGCAACGTACTGCTCCGTCAGGGATGCCGTCGGCTCTGTCAAAATGCGGACAAAATCGTCGGTGCTTAATGCTTTCAACTCAACCCGAATCGGTAATCGACCCTGCAATTCAGGAATTAAATCCGAGGGTTTCGCATAATGAAATGCACCGGAGGCAATAAATAAAATATGATCTGTGCGTACCATACCATATTTTGTCGAGACAGTGGACCCCTCAATCAATGGCAATAAATCACGTTGCACGCCTTCACGTGAAACATCCGCACCTGTTGTTTCTGAACGCTTTGCAATTTTATCAACTTCATCCAGAAATACAATTCCGTTCTGCTCGACAGATTCCAGCGCGCGTGCCTTGATATCTTCATCATCAATCAATTTTGTCGCTTCTTCTTCACGCAATAATTTACGCGCATCGCCTACTTTCACCTTGCGCATCTTTTTACGATCTGACGATAAATTCTGAAACATGTTTTGCAACTGATTCGTCATTTCTTCCATGCCAGGCGGCGCCATGATTTCCACGCCTATCGGGGAGGCAGACACTTCAATTTCAATTTCCTTATCATCCAGCTCGCCTTCATGTAATTTTTTGCGAAACAATTGACGTGTCGAACTGTCTTCAGCCGCCGGTTCGTGTGGCTCACCCGCAAAACTGACGCGCGGGGATGGCAATAATGCATTTAAAATGCGTTCTTCCGCCGCTTCTTCTGCTTGCGAACGCACTTTTGCAATTTCTTTTTCGCGTATCATCTTGATGGCCATATCAGCCAAATCACGAATAATGGATTCCACATCGCGACCGACATAACCGACTTCTGTAAATTTTGTCGCTTCGACCTTGATAAAAGGCGCATCTGCGAGTTTTGCCAAACGGCGGGCAATTTCGGTTTTACCGACGCCCGTGGGTCCTATCATTAAAATATTTTTTGGCATGATTTCATCGCGCAATTCCCTGGGTAATTGCATGCGACGCCAGCGATTACGCAATGCAATCGCAACAGCACGTTTTGCACCAGATTGGCCGATAATGTGCCGATCCAGTTCATTGACTATTTCTTGCGGGGTCATATGTGACATAGTTATCTACTCTTCAATTCTGTTTATTCTAAAAAAAAATCATGTACCTAACCTCGATTATGGATAAGCCGAGGCTTCTTCGTTACACAGCAGGAAGTCCGTCGTTGCGAGGAGCGTTTTTTGCGACGAAGCAATCCAGTTTTTTTATCTTTTGCGTTATTTTAAAGTCAAAAACTGGATTGCTTCGTCGCAAAAAACGCTCCTCGCAACGACGGACCTTTTGCTTATCCATAATTGAGGTTACCTAACGTTTCAATAGTAAAATTGGCATTGGTATAAATACACACTGACGCAGCAATGCCCAATGATTTTTCGACAATGGATTTCGCATCCATTTCTGTATTTTCCAATAATGCCTGTGCAGCTGATTTGGCATAAGCGCCACCCGAACCAATTGCAATCAAACTGTTTTCAGGGTCAATCACATCCCCGTTTCCAGTAATAATTAACGAACTTTTTATGTCCGCCACGGCAAGCAAGGCTTCCAGTTTTCGAAGGATGCGATCCGTTCGCCAATCCTTGGCAAGCTCAACGGCTGCGCGCACCAGATTACCCTGATGCGTTTCCAGTTTTGCTTCAAATTTTTCAAATAAAGTAAATGCATCTGCCGTACCGCCTGCAAAGCCTGCAATGACTTTGTTATTATATAAACGACGAACCTTGCGTGCGTTTGACTTCATGACCGTGTGACCGTGAGTGACCTGGCCATCTCCGCCAATGACAACAAGGCCATTGCGACGCACAGATAAAATGGTTGTACCGCGAAACTGTTCCAAGGTGTATCTCCCGTTATAGCTTGTGTGTTGTATATGGGGATGGATGAAGTTTTTGCAAGCATTCAGGTCAGGAAACTACTTTTACAGAACCCTCAAATCCCTTCTTACCCAACATCCGCAGCGCCGATTTCGCCTGATGCTCACTGGACCACGGTCCCTGCTGTACTCTGTACGTATGTTCTGGCGTTTTTACAATGACAGTTTCAACTCCCGCAAGCAACAGGGAAAGACGCAACTGACTCGCACTGACCGGGTCTTTAAATTCACCCAGTTGCACGACAAACTGAAGAACCTGTTTCGAAACCGTATTGCCCGCCTGTCGCGCCATGACCGCCTTGATGGAGTCATCAATTTGTATAATCCTGTTACCAGGTTTGGGGGCTGTCGCCGCGATTGACAATGGCTTCATTGTGGCTGACTCAGGAAGATTGACCTGCATATTCGGAAGTTCTGTATAAAAATCAAATTGAATTTCTTCTGCGGGCTGAGGTATTTGGGATTTTTCCATTTTCACGGTGGATTTGGCTTTGTGTGAAACCATGGCTTTCGCGCTATGCACCCATGCTGCAACATGTTCTTTCGAGAAAAATGCCGATTGAGACCAGGCATGAATGGCATAAACCATGACACCGATCAAACAGAAACCGGCCAACACAGCTGCGATAACAGGCACAAGCCCCGGTTTTTTTTCAGGCTTGTGCCGCCTTGCAGATATCATTTTTTTTGCATAGTCTTTTGGCATGCCGCACACCTCGTTCCTGCTATTCCTCTTCATCAATCATAGGCTTGGTAAAATCACAGGGCGTGTGCGGACAAACCAGTTCCGTACCGCGTCTTTTAGTCGTTTTAATGGTTAAAAGCGGCCATGCGCATTTTGGACAAGTTTGAGCTACAGGTTCATTCCAGAGTGCATATTTACAATCCGGATAGCGCCCACAGGAAAAAAATATTTTGCCCATGCGCGATTTTCGCTTCAACATATGTCCCTCATGGCACTCGGGACAATCCACGCCGGTATCAAGCGGTTTATTCAACGATTCAATAAACTTGCAATTCGGATAACTGCTACAACCAATAAACTTGCCATAACGACCTGCTTTTAATTGCAGCGGACCACTACACTGCGGACACGTGCGACCTTCGACAATATCCGCTGATATTCCATCGGATTTATCATCATCCACACTGCGCGTATAGGAACACTCCGGATAACCTGTACACCCGATGAAACGGCTATGTCGTCCCAGACGAATCGACAGAGGCTTCCCGCAATCAGGGCATTTTTCATCAAGCGCTTCCTGCGTCACATCGCTGCGCTTGACTGTCTCGGCGACTTCATCCACCTGATGCTTGAATGGCTGCCAAAATTCCTGGAGCAGTGGAACCCATTCTTTTTCACCGCGCGATATTTCATCCAGCTCATCTTCCAGCTTCGCGGTAAAATTATAATCGACATAACGCGTGAAATGCATGGTCAGGAATTTATTGACAATGCGTCCCACATCCGTTGGCTTAAACCGTTTATTATCCAGCGCAGCATATTCCCGATGCTGTAATGTATAAATAATAGCTGCATAGGTCGAAGGACGGCCAATACCATGTTCTTCCAGTGATTTAATCAGAGTTGCTTCGGAATAACGTGGCGGTGGTTCCGTAAAATGCTGATTGCAAGTCAGTGCTTTCAAATCGACGACATGGCCTTCTTCCAGAGCAGGCAGCATGCGATCTTCATCATCTGACTTCGAATCATCAATACCTTCCTTGTAAACCAGCATAAAACCAGGATCCACAACAACCGATCCATTCGCACGAAATATTCCCTTGTCAGCACATTCCAGATCCACAGCCACTGTATCAATCGTTGCAGAAACCATTTGTGATGCGACAGTCCGCTTCCAGATCAAGCTGTATAATTTGTATTGCTCGGGATTTAAAAATTCCTTGATGGATTCCGGTAAACGGATAACCGAAGTAGGACGAATGGCTTCATGCGCTTCCTGTGCATTTTTCGCTTTTGTTTTATAGAGACGAGGTTCTTCCGGCACATTTGCCTTGCCATAGCGTTCGCCAATCAAATGACGAATTTCCACAATTGCTTCTGCTGCCAGATTCACAGAATCTGTACGCATATAGGAAATCAAACCGACAGCGCCCTGACCGGTATCCACCCCTTCATATAACTGCTGGGCTGTACGCATGGTGCGCTGTGCGGTAAATCCGAGCTTGCGCGCGGCTTCCTGTTGCAAGGTGGATGTAATAAAGGGTGCAGCAGGATTACGCTTGCGTTGCTTTTTCTCAACGCGCGAGACGCGCAATTTGCCATGAGCAGCCATTTCCAGATCTTTTTTAACAGCTTCAGCCTGACCCGCTGTCGTAATGGAAAACTGTTCCAGCTTTTCACCTTTATAATGCGTCAACTTCGCCGTAAAATCCTGTGATTCAGACGTCGATTCAGCAACAAGATCCCAATATTCCTGACTGGTAAATTTTTCAATTTCTTCCTCACGTTCAACAATCATGCGCAACGCAGGACTTTGTACGCGGCCCGCCGATAAACCCCGACGCACTTTTCGCCACAATAAAGGCGATAAATTAAATCCAACCAGATAATCCAGCGCGCGACGGGCTTGCTGGGCATTCACCAGTTCCATGGAAATATCACGTGGATGATCCAGCGCGGCCTGCACGGCTGATTTGGTAATTTCATGAAAGACGACGCGATGCACTGATTTATCTTTCAATACTTTTTTCTCACGTAACACTTCATAGATATGCCATGAAATGGCTTCACCTTCGCGATCAGGGTCAGTCGCGAGGAAAAGCGCTTCCGCTTTTTTCATGGCAGCAACGATGGACGCGACATGCTTCGCATTTTTTTCAATCAATTCATAACGCATCGCAAAATGATGCGCGGTATCCACCGCACCTTCTTTTGGCAATAAATCACGGACATGGCCATACGAGGCAAGCACTTCGAAATCTGCACCGAGGTATTTTTTAATGGTTTTGGCTTTGGCAGGTGATTCGACAATAATCAGATTTTTCTTCGAAGCCGCTCCGCTTTTCGAAGTCGATCTGGTCTTCGACGCCGATTTGGCTTTCGATGCAGGCTTAGCCTTTGCAGATGTGGCTTTCGATGTCGTTTTGGCTTTAGGCATAGGAAAGTTCTTCCTCAATGTAAAACGTCAAACGCGTCGGCTAATATCATATCCTGTAAAAGAGTCAGGGCAGCTTTTTTATCTGGCTGATTGAAGAGTGCCATCAGCACAACCCAACGTATACGCGCCACATCCACTTCTCTGCTATCCAGGGCCATGATCCGATCAATCACAATTTCACGCGTGACAGGATCAATAATGCCTAACTGTTCCAGATAGAGCAAAAACCCTTTGCCTTCCACTCCGAGGCGCTCACTTTCTTCCGGAAGATAATAACGAAGCGCTTGTGATGTCAATCCTGGTCCTGCCAATACAGCGGTCTGTATTTCAATCAGACCATCCAGCCAGATCAAGGCGCGATCGATTTCATAGCGATCAAAACCAATCTTTTCCAGCTCAAGAATGACATCTGCATTATCCATTTTTAATGCAACGTTTCCATCCATATAATTTTCAAAAATAAACATCAATACTTCAAACATATCTACCACTTGTCATAGTTGCAGGTCAGGCACGTATATAACCGCCAGGCACAACACGCACGTAACCTTCTAATTCTAAAGGTAACAGCATGGAGGAAACTTCCGCTGCCGTCAATTGGGAGCGCAAGATGATAACATCGAGCGAGGTTACTTCATAACCAATTTGTGCTAATACTCGCTCGACTGTGGGGTCCGGGTCAACTGGTTCCTGTTTCTCTGAATGTGAAACAGCGTGATTTACCTGTTTATTCAGCAACCTGATCTCTTCCAGAACATCCTCTGCTTTCTCAACCAGCTTCGCTCCCTGCCGAATAAGTTGATGGCAACCATGCGACAATGGATTATGAATGGAACCCGGGATGGCAAAAACCTCGCGATTTTGCTCAAGCGCCATGCGTGCTGTAATGAGCGAACCACTGCGAACTGCGGCTTCAATCACGAGCACACCCAGACTTAATCCACTGATGATGCGATTGCGCAGAGGAAAATGGATTGCCTTCGGCGGCGTGTCGATTGGAAATTCGGACACAATGGCGCCGCCACGCTCGACAATGTCTTCCGCCAGCTTGCGATTGTCTCTCGGATAAACCAGTTTCAATCCTGTGCCGAGTACCGCAATCGTTTTACCATTGGCCGCCAGTGCACCGGCATGACTGGCGGCATCAATACCCAGTGCGAGCCCACTGGTAATCACGAGGCCAGCCGATACCAATTCTTTCGCAAATTGAAAAGATAACTCACGGCCGTTCGGCGTTGGATGACGGGAACCGACAATCGCTATTTGCTGTTGCATCAATGCCGTCACATCGCCCTGAACATACAGGACAAACGGCGAGTCATGAATTTCCTTCAGCAAACCAGGATAGAGCGAATCATCCAGTGAAATAATCCGACTGTTATTTTTTTCAAGCCAGCACAGATCATTTTCTATCTTGTCCCAATGAATGTTTTTTAAAGAACTGATTTGCTTTGTCGTTAATCCCGCTGATTGCAATTCTGTGATCGATGCAGAAAAAATTCTGTCGACCGATAAAAAATAATCAAGCCAGCGACGCAC
>Ga0206942_1292_pt1 | contig 12077 bp, 15 predicted proteins | sample Alteio_BWOrgHeat_6_FD_153253 | JGI IMG/M metagenome (GOLD analysis project Ga0206942, IMG submission 153253) | Enriched cells from forest soil in Barre Woods Harvard Forest LTER site, Petersham, Massachusetts, United States -... | ecosystem: Environmental > Terrestrial > Soil > Temperate forest > O... | reverse complement strand
ATGAACGCACCGGTCCAAGCCGCAGTAAATTCGCAACTGCAATCGCATCTTGCGCAGCAGGCGCAAGGAGGCGCGGTCAGCACCAAAGGCGGGTTCCAGCACTTATTTTTTGGAAAGGTTGATGAGGCTATTAAATGGGCAGGATTTAGCTTGCAAAATGCTGGGGTACTTGCTGTCGGAGGAACGTTGAGTTTTGGGCATTTAAAAATTTCACCACCTCCTATGAGTGTATTTAACATCAAAGGAGCGCCGTTAAAAATGGGCGCTGATTTCAGCACTATCGGCGGTGGCGGCAGTAGCGGCGGCGGGATGCAAATGGCCTAATGCCGGTTATCTCAATAATTCTCATCATATTAATGGCGGGCACTGTTGCTTCGCTCATTTTCGGCGTCATATTAATGGCCAAAGGCGGCGGGCTGGAAAACGGCAGGCGGCAGAATAAATTGATGACCTACCGGATTTATTTTCAGGCGGCGGCGATTTTGTTGCTGATTGTAATCTTCGGGGCTACGAAGTAGATCCCGGAGATCTTGTGAGGAGGATACCATCACAAGATCCCCGTGACGGGCAACGCCCGCACGAGGATGTTGATTAAGATTTCCAATCCGCCACCACCTTATGCGCTTCATCGGCCACCAGTTTGCGGTTGCCTTTGACATGCAGGGCTGAGTGGATTTTTACTTCGGCGCGTATCATGCCCAAATTGACGAATTCCAGCAAATGCGGCATCAGCTCGGCATCTCCCACCCAGGCGATTTTTATGCGCTCATTGGCCTGTAGCGGCAGGCCGTTGATGTGGGTGTAGCTCAAAGTCACCGGCTGCACGGTAATGTCGCGGGCCTCGGTGATTTTGAATAAGGATGATTTGAACGGCATCACGCTCTTGCCGTCGCTGGTGGTGCCTTCGGGGAATAATATCAGGTTCTTGCCGCTGGCAATGGCGGCGCTGACTTCATCCAACTGGTCAAGCGTGCCGGATTTTTTGCGGCTGACGAAAACCGTGCCCGTCAGCACGGCAATCCAGCCGAATAACGGCCATTTCTTGACCTCGGCCTTGGAAATAAAATTCCCCGGCAGCGTTGCCCCTAACACAATTATATCGGCATATGACATATGATTGGAGGCAAATAAAATCGGTTCCTTGTCGGAAATTTCACCGCGCACGGAAATTTTTATGCGGAACACCCGCGCCAGGCTGCGGTAGATGAAAAGGTTGGGGCGCTTGCGGTGGCGCGGCGGAACGAGCGATAATAATGCAATCGGGATAAAGAAAACCACCAGCCAGAAAATGCAGTAGATTAATCTTACCACAAACGCATACCCCGCACTTGATGCGGGGTCTCCTCATAACATCCAGCATCAAGCGCGGGATGTGGAAGCAGTGAAACCGGCAACACTAGTCTTTTTCCTTGGTGCCGTAACGCGTGGCATAATTATCGGCAATCTGGTCGGTTTTTAAGACGATGCAAACATCGGTAGTGTTATAGGCCTTGTCTTTAAACGCGCCGTCGCCGACATAACCGCCGAGGCGCAAATAGCCTTTTATCAGCGGCGGCAGCGTCGTCAGACATTCGCGTTTATCCAGATGATATTTATCAATCAAATTCATCGGCTTGCGGCGGCGGCGGATTTTGCGGGCGACGGGGCGGAACTCGATCGGCGCCAGATGGTAATGGTATAAATAGGCGAGATGCGTGGCGTGGATGCGGTAACGGTAACCGGGGAAGCTGGCGCAGCCGAACATCAGCTCGACATTATGCAGGGCGACATATTCGCCAATCGCCCGCCACAAAAGCTGCATCGTTGAGCGGGTGCGGTAGGCGCGGTCGACGCAGGAGCGGCCAAGCTCCATGACTTCGCCCTTGAAATATTTCAGCGCCCGGGAAATATCATATTCGCCTTGCGTGTAAAACTTGCGGCCCTTGGGCAATTTGGAGCGGCGCAGCATGCGGTAAGCGCCGACGACCTTGCCGTTTTTTTCGTGGTCGATGACCAGCATATGGTCGCAGAGTTCGTCAAATTCATCAAAATCCCGGCGCGCCGCTTTCATTTCCTTGCTGGCTTTGGCGCCCATTTCGAGGCAGAAAACCTTGTAGCGCAAACGCTGCGCCGCGTGCAACTGTTCCTTTGTTGAGGCCATCAGCACTTCCAGCGAGCCGACGCGGAAATTTACGGTTTTCGCTGCGGGTTTCTCTAAAGTTTTAACCATTGGCGGAATTTGCGGGTTCTTTGGGGACGCAGAATAATTCAAGCCGGTGGTCGATAAGTTTGAAGCCGAACTCATTGGCTATTTTCTCCTGTAATTTCTCGATTTCCTCATTGAAAAACTCAATGACCTTGCCGGAGCGCACGTCAATTAAATGGTCATGATGCGTGCCGGGTGATTCTTCATAACGCGCCCGCCCGTCGCCAAAATCATGCTTGGCGATGACGCCTTCTTCCTGCAGCAATTTCACCGTGCGGTAGACGGTGGCGATTGATATGCGCGGGTCGATTTTATGGGCGCGGGTGTAGACTTCCTCCACATGCGGGTGGTCGTCGGAGGCGGCGATGATGCTGGCGATAACCTTGCGCTGCTCGGTCATGCGGATACCTTTATCAAGGCATTTCTGCTCGATGGATTTTTCACCTGGTTTGGCGTTGTGCGGCATGGGTTTAGTTTTACACCCGTTGGCGGGCGAGGTCAACTTGCGAATTTATTTTGTGGGAGCGGGAGTTTTGGCTGGCGGCGGCAGCAGCCCCGAATTTAACTGTTTTGGGATTTGGGTAGGCAGGAAATTTTTTAAATATTCGGCGCTTTTTTCATTACGGCTCTCCAATCTCAAATCCCTCTCGTTTAATTTTGCAGCGGTTATGGTCAGTATATTAGTTATAGCCACTTGGTTGCCAATCCCATAAATTTTCTTGCTGCTGCATAATTCGGAAGCCTTATCCACGAATTTTGCCGTCGCCTTATCAATATTTTGCTCATTACCGGATTTGGATGCGGTTTTCAGCTCCTCATTAACCTTGAGGAATTCGGGATGCCAATATATCTTAGTGGCGGCATCCCTTAGCCGGATTAAATCCATCTCGGGTTTTACCCCGGCTTTTACCAACATGGGCAAGTCATCGATGGAAGTGATTTGAGTTATAATATCTTCAGGCCCGTCAGTATCTTTGGCGACTATATCAGGCATGGGGTAATTATGGGAACTTTCAGCGTTTTGTCAACCTAATCCCCGTTGCCGAAAAAGGGTTTTTGCGGATGTTGTGGTAGGTTATGCGTCCCTTATATTGGCTGTAGGCTCTGGAGCTGACGGCTTGGTGGAAAAATTGGGCGCGGTCGAAAACATGGATGGGCACGAGGCGCAAAATTTCCTGCCAGTTTTTCCACTTCGGCAATTGCAGCAAATTATCGGCGCCCATCAGCCACACGAATTCGTAGTGTGGGAATTTTGCCTTGAGCCGCCGCAAAATATCAACCGTGTAGCGCGTGCCGAATTTTGCTTCGATGTCCGAAACTTTAATTTTTGGGTTTTGCCCCTTGGCCTTAACCGCACTGGCAAACCTTTTTTCAAAATCCATCATCTCCGTGCGCGGTTTCAGCGGGTTCTGCGGCGAAACCAGCCACCACACCTGCGCCAGCCCCAGTTTTTTGAGCGCAATCTCGCTGATATGCAAATGCCCCGCATGCGCCGGGTTGAAACTGCCGCCCAAAAGCCCAATTTTTAAGCCGATTTTTGTTGACCTCAATCCCATAGTGATGTATATATATGATGTATGCATAGGACGCAAATATATTTACCCGAAGACTTGCGGCGCGAGCTGGCCAAAATTTCCGCTTCAACCGGCGAGAGTTTGAGCGAATTGCTGCGCAAGGGCGCAAAGCAAATGATAGAGCAATTCGCCAAACTGAAAAAGCAGAAAAAAACCGCCCGGCAGGAATTGGATGAAATTTTTGCCGAAATTGACAGGCGGGGCGGCGTCTGGGGCGGTGATTATGACCCTATAGCCGAAAGGGCAGCCGAGCAGCGCCGCCGCGATGAGCGCTTTTACGGTAAATAATTCATGGCAAAGATTATTTTTGATACCGACATTATAATTGATGCCCTGCGTTATTATGAGCCGGCGCGGGAATTTATTCGCAATAACATTGATAATTCAGTGATTTCAGTTCTTACGTATGTTGAAGTAATGCGCGGTAATAGAAATCGCGGCGACGAAAAAAGCGCAACCGGTTTGATGCGCCGCCTAAAAAAAATTGAGGTTAGTGAAAATATTGCCGAACTGGCCGGAAGTTTCGCCGCCAAATATTGGCGGAGCCACAGGACCGGAAGCATAGATTCTATAATCGCCGCTACCGCGCAAATCCATCACCTGCAACTGGCGACGCTAAACAAAAAACATTTCCCGATGCTGGCGAAACTTATCGTGCCTTACAAAAAATCTTAAGCCGCATGCGCCGGGTTAAAACTGCCGCCCAAAAGCCCAATTTTTAAGCCGATTTTCATTTATACATTTATATGTAACTAAATTAATTGTACAATTGCTTTATGAGGCGCGGCTTTACATTGGTTGAACTGGCGATAGTGATAGTGGTCATCGGGCTGGTGGCCGGGGCGATACTGGTGGCGCGGAGCATGCTGGATACGGTGCGCGTGCAGAGCACTATCCGCCAGACGGCGCAGTTTGATGTGGCGATTACCGATTTCAAGACCAAGTACCAATACATGCCGGGCGATGCGCCGTCATTCCAGTTCCAGGATGGCAGCGGGCCGGGCAACGGCAACGGCATGATCGAAGATGCCAATGCCGCCGCCACGCCGGGCATAGGCCGGGCATGGAGTGGGGAGGTCGCGAATTTCTGGGCGCAGCTTAACCAGTCGGGCCTGAAGAGCGAGGCCCCTTACAGCGCGTCCATCCCCCCCGGCGGCAGGCTCTCGGTTGACGGGATGGCAAACCCCAACATGCCGTCGGTAAAAATGGGCGTCGAGGGCACCGGCATATTTTTCACCAATGATAACGGGGCTTTAAGCAATTACAACATATCCAATGTCTATATCATCGGCAAAGTCAGCGATAATGACGGTAGTGATTTATCATTCCCCAATACTATCCCGCCCGCGCCCCTTGCTCCGGTGGGCGCCATGTTCATAAAAGACGCGCTCACCGCTTCCGACCTCGCCGCGCTCGACACCAAACTTGATGACGGCAAGCCGCAATCCGGCAATATCATCGCCTTCAGCGAAGCGCTCCCCGGCGCCAGCGCAAGCTGCCTGACCGGCGCCACTCCGGCTGCCTATAATATAAGCCACGGCGGCGCCGCCTGCTCAGCCGCGATAAAATATCCGTCAGTCGACATGAGCGACGTGCCAGCCGCTGCGGCGCCAACTTGCAACGGCGGCGTGACACCAACCCCGGACCCTGGCTGCAACCCCACTTATGGAACCTGGGACCAATGCGCTGCCACTTGTGACTGCAGCGTTAACGGCGGCACTTGGAACCCTGTCAATAAAAACTGTGGTGGTGGCGCTTTGCCTAACTGTGGCTGCGGCCCGGGCGCAGCTTGCTATGATGACGTGCCTACCAACTGCTCCGGCTGGGACAACTGGGACCATTGCGGCAATACTTGCCACTGCCCCGGTGACGGTGGGGTGGATGTGTGGAACCCGGATATGCAGACCTGTGACATACCCGATACCTGTCCCGATAACTCGCCGCTTGATTGGAGCGGGGCTACAAATTGCAACGCATTTGTGGGTGGCGGTTGGAACCCATGCACCAGCACCTGTAACTGCCCCAGCCCGACCAATTGGACCGGCTCCACCTGCCAATGCCCCGGTGACGGCGGGGCGGATGTGTGGAACCCGGATACCCAGACCTGTGACATACCCACTACCTGTCCTGGTGGCTTGCCGCTTGATTGGAGCGGGCAGGCAAATTGCAACGCGATTGTGAGTGGCGGTTGGAACCCGTGCGCCAGCACCTGTAACTGTCCCAGCCCGACCAATTGGAACGGCTCCACCTGCAACTAATCAGCCTAGCTCCTAACTTGCCCCGAACCTTCAACGACATATTTATATGTCGTCAACTGCTCCGTCCCCACCGGGCCGCGGGCGTGCAGGCGGCCGGTGGCGATGCCGATTTCGCCGCCCATGCCGAACTCGCCGCCGTCGGCAAACTGGGTTGACGCGTTGTGCATGACGATCGCGCTATCGACTTTTTTCTCGAAAAGTTCCGCCGCTTTTTTGTCATCGGTGATAATTGCGTCAGTGTGGTGCGAGCTGTAAAAATTGATATGCTCGATGGCTTGCGAAATATCCTTCACGGTTTTCACCGAAACGATGGCATCTAAATATTCCTTGAACCAATCCGCCGGGCTTGCCGTTTTCAAACGTTTATCCGCCAGTTGCGCCCGCTCGTCGCCGCGCACTTCGCAGCCATTGGCCACTAACTGGTCAACCACCAGCGGCAGGATTTCATCAACCACGGCTTCGTCAATGACGATGGATTCCGTCGCCCCGCAAACTCCCGTGCGGCGCATTTTGGCGTTGAAAATAACTTTGGCCGCCATTTCGCCGTTGGCTTTACTGTGGATATAAGTATGGCAGTTGCCGTCTAGGTGCAGCAGCGTCGGGATTTTGCTTTCGTTCTTGATTTTCTCGGTCAAATTCTTGCCGCCGCGTGGAATGATAATATCAATATACTCGCTCATGCCGAGCATTTCTGTCACCGCGGCGCGGTCATTGGTCGGCACTAACTGGATTGCTTCAACCGGCAGATCAGCTTTGGCGAGGCCGCGCTGGATGGAAAGCTCGATGGCGCGGGAGGAGTTGAAACTGTCGGAACCGCAGCGCAAAATTACCGCATTGCCGGATTTTAGGCACAGCGCCCCGGCATCGGCAGTGACGTTGGGGCGCGATTCATAAATTACGCCGATAACGCCGAGCGGCACCGAGATGCGGCTGATTTTCAGGCCATTGGGCCTGTCCCACGAGGCCAGAACTTTACCGACCGGGTCAGGCAGTTTGGCGATTTCCTCTAATGACTTCGCCATGGCTTCAATGCGCACGGGTGAAAGCGCGAGGCGGTCTAGGAAGGCGGCGGTAGCGCGGTTGGATTTGGCGATGGCGATGTCTTTTTCATTGGCCTGCAAAATATCCTTGGCATTATCGCGGATGGCTTTAGCGGCTTCGTTCAGGGCAAGGTTTTTCTGCGCCGCTCCCGCGTTGGCGAGGATGGCGTAGGCTTCCTTGGCTTTCTGGCCGAGCGTAATCATGATTTCATGCGCTTCCGTATTGCCGTCGTCGAGCATGACATTGGCGGGTTTATCCAGGATATCAGTGGCCATAATAATGTTTTAAGGTTAATTTTTTACCAAACCTGTCACCCTCGGGCCAAAACCTATTTTCTGGCCGTGGGTCCAGCTGGATTCTCGTGTCGAGCACGAGAATGACAATAATCATATAAATTTAGCGGGAATTCAAGCACTGCACAAGATTTATATGGTTAAAACCAAATCATCCCTATGGATTAATTCGTCGCGGCCGCTAAAGCCGAGGATTTTTTCGATTTCGGAGGATTTTTTGCCGATTATTTTGCGGGCGTCTTCGGTTGAGTAAGCTGATAAACCGCGGGCGATTTCGCCGTCGGCGCTTTTCACAATCACTAAATCCCCGCGCTCGAAATTGCCCGTCACTTCCACCGCGCCCGCGGGCAGCAGGCTGTTGCCTTTGGTCAGCGCGGTTGCCGCGCCTTTGTCGATGACGATTTCGCCCATCGGCTTGACGCCGGAAACAATCCATTTTTTTTTTTGCGCGCGGTGAGGGGGTTCACTGATGAGATGAAGCGGGTGAATAATTGTTTCCCGGCGAGTAGATTACTGAGCGAGTTCAGCTTGTGGCCGTTGGTAATTATGCAGTCGCAACCGGCGCGCCCGGCGATTTTTGCGGCTTCGATTTTGGTGCGCATGCCGCCGGTGCCGTGCTTGCCAGCGGGTTCGCCCGCCATATTTTCAATCTCCGCCGTTATCTGCGCCACTTCGGCGATATGTTTTGCGTTTTTGTTGATATTGGGATTATCATCATACAATCCGTCAACATCGGAAAAAATCACCAGCAAATCCGTCCTGAGCATCTGCGCCACACGCGCCGAGAGGCGGTCATTGTCGCCGTAATTCAGCTCCGAAGTTGCGACGACGTCGTTTTCATTAATCACTGGAATAATTTTGAGTTTCAACAACGTCTCAATCGCGCCCTTGGCGTTCAAATAGCTGCGCCGCCGCTCAGTATCCCAGGCGGTGAGCAGCACCTGCGCGACCTTAACCGGGTGAAAAGCTGCTTTATAGCCCTGCATCAGCTCAATCTGGCCGCAGGCGACGGCTGCCTGCTTTTCCTCCAGCTTCAGCTTACCCATTGGTTTATCAATAAATTTCCGCCCAAGCGATACCCCGCCGCTGGTGACGATTATGACTTCCTTGCCCTGTTCAATCAGCGCTGAAATATCCTTAGCCAGGCTTTTAAGCCACTCGGCGCGGATTTCACCGGTTTCTGAGGTAATTATGGACGAACCAAGTTTAAAGACGATTCTATGTAAATTATTAAGATTCATCCCCTGCTTATAGCAGGGTTAATAATGTAGCTCAAGCGCCGCATGGCTTAGCGCCCTCAATGGGCTTGCCTTCGCTTCGCTCGGAGTCCATAGCATCACCTTAAGAAAGTCCTAAGAACCGGGAGCCGTCAGCCTGCCGCGCACGGCGGTGCGCCATCGGAGAAATGCCCGCGCATTTCGGACGGGGCGCGATTAAAAGATTCTTAACCCTCTTAGGCTACAAATAATGTCAGCAGAGGAATAATTATGTCAGTCTACGCCTATCGCGCAATGAATGAGCTTGGCAAAACCGTCCGTGGCAAAATCACGGCGGCCAATGACATGGATTTGGAAGCGCGCCTCAAGGGCATCGGGCTGGATTTATTGTCGGGGCGCGAGGTCAGGGAATCAAAAACCTTCAACTTTTTCGGCGTCAAGCTCAAAGACAAAATCATGTTCTGCGTGCATATGGAGCAGCTCGACCGCGCCGGCGTGCCGATTCTGGAAGCGCTGGCCGATGTGCGCGACTCGACAGATTCGCCCAAGCTCAAAAACATCGTCGGCGATATTTTTGAATCAGTCAAAAGCGGGAATTTACTGTCCGAAGCCATGGCCAAACATCCCAAAACTTTTGACAGCGTCTTTAGCGGCCTCATCTCCGCCGGTGAAAAAACCGGTAACCTGCACGAAGCCTTCGCCAATTTGGGCAACCACCTGAAATGGACGGCCGATATCCGCCGCAAGGTGCGCAAGGCGATGATGATGCCGATATTCACATTGCTGGTGATGATGGCCTCGGTCGCCATCTTGATGGTGGTGCTGGTGCCGCAGCTTACCGAATTCATGAAAAATAACGGCTTCGACCTGCCGTGGCACACGCGTGCCCTCATCGCAACATCGGATTTCATGGCGGCGTGGTGGTGGCTGGTGTTGCCGATACCGGTTTATATATTTATCATCGTCAAGATTTTAAAACGCAGCTTCTACGGTTTCGCTTTCCAGTGGGACAAGCTGATGCTGAAACTGCCGATTTTCGGCCCGCCGTTCCGCAAAATTGATATGGCGCGCTTCACCCATTTTTTCAGCATCCTTTATACGAGTGGTATTGATATCCTTGATTGCCTCAAAGTTGGGCAACAGGTTGTCAAAAATAAAGTATTGCTTGACTCGGTACAGACAGTGAGAAGGATTGTGGGTGAAGGTAACTCGCTTACAGGGGCGCTCAGGATGTCTAACCAATTTCCCAATCTGGTCATACGCATGTTCAAGGTGGGTGAGGATAGCGGTAACATGAAGGAAGCTTTGGAACACGTGAACTTCTTCCTCGACCGTGAGGTTAACGATGCCGTTGACAATATTGTCGGCGCCATCAAACCGGCGCTGACGATTGTGGCGGGTATTTTACTGAGCTGGATTATCATCGCCATGTTCGGGCCGCTCTATGACAGTTTCAGCAAAATCAAAGGTATGTAAGGGATAGCCGGTTTTTAAAGATGAAGTTTAAACTTACAAGCGGGAAACTTAAGAACCAGTTCGTCTTAAGCATAGGCGACGAAGGGGCTATATTCTGCCATTTCGACGACGGCAAGCTGGTCAATAAACTGTTCATCGAATCACCGGTTTCCCCCGATATCGCCCTGATTGAAAAACTGATGAGCAGCTACAAGAAAACCCCGGTCTATGTCCTGGTTGACGTCATCGAGCAGAATTATTCGCAGCAGGTGCTCCCCCCCGTCAGCTCGTTCGGCATCCGCCAGCAGGTGCAGCGCCGCGTCAAGCGTGATTTCCAGCCCAATGATTTCAACAACGTCCTCTTCATCGACCGCATGAAGGAGGGCCGCAAGGACTGGAATTTCCTCTTCATCTCCCTCGCCAATTCCGACCCGTTCGCCAAGTGGCTGGAAGTTATCCTCAACCAGGACAATTATTTCAAGGGCGTTTACCTCTTGCCGCTTGAGGTAACCAAACTGGTGCAGGATATCAACAAGGCCACGCTCGACACGCGCAAAAGCGAGTGGGAGCTGCTGGTGCTGCACAATAAAATCGGCGGTTTCCGCATCGTCGCCTTCAAGAACGGCAAGCTGATTTTTACCCGCCTGGCGCAGAATTTAATCGGCGACAATATCCCCGACATCATCGTTGGCAATATGGAGCAGGAAATTTCCAACACGGTTGAATATTTGAAACACCTGGCCTTCAAGGGCGAGGCCGACAGTAAAATCACCATCATTGCCGGTGCCGAAATATTGCAGAAAGTCGAAGTCAAGAACCTCAAATTCGGCGCCGCCGATTTATTCACCCCCTATCAGGTCGCCCAGCGCCTTGAGCTCACCACTGCCGTCACCGACAAGGACAGGTTCGCCGATATCCTCCTCGCCTCGCATTTCGCCGCCACCAAAACCCACATCCTGAAATTCGACTCGCCCTACACCAAAAAACTTGACATGATGTATAAATCCATCCGGGGCGCCTGCTTCGGGTTTGCCCTTATCCTGCTGGCGATAATTGGTTTGAGCGCCGACGAGGCCTACCAGATAAACCAGGGCAACCAGGACAAGGAAGATGCCGTGCTGCGCCTGAACCAGGCGCAAGGGAAACTGAAGGATATCCAGACCAAGAAAGCGGCGTTGCCGTCGAATATTGATAAAATCCTCGATATAATGAACATCGCCAATACTTTTACCCCCGATAAATACCGCACCTTAAGGCTGATTATAGAGATTGCCCCGGTTTTCAACGATAAAAGGACCGTCAAGGGCATAACCTATACCGCCAGCAAAGTGCCCTTGGCAACCCAGGGCAAAAAAGCCGCCGACCATTTTCAGATGGATATTGAGATGAATTTCGTCATCCAGGCGCATGACCAGGACCTTTTGAACAACATCGCCGATAATTTTTTGAAGGACCTGCAGAGGCTTGCGCCTAAATATAAAATTGCCTATTCCTCCGCGCCCAAAATTGTTGACGAGTCAAAATTCGAACAGGTCAACAGCGCCCTTGTCCGTACCCAAGATGTGATGATTCCCGCCAAGATAAGCATTACGGGGGATTTTTAACATGAAATTCAAAAAACTGCGCCGCTTCCTCATAAAACTCTGCATTATTTTCGCCGCTATCCTCGCCATTGCGGGCGCCGGTTATTATTTCATCTCCGACTGGGATGATTCGCTGAACGATGAAATCCAGCAGTTAAAATCTTCCGCCATGGCTTTCGGACGCTAAATATAAGGTACTGGAAAAGCAGCTGAGCAGCGCCAGGGAAGCCATGGATTATTATGACAATTTCATCGATTCAAAAAGCGGCCGGTGTTGGTGCGTTCGCCGCTGTTGGGGCATTAGTCGGCGGCGGTGCCGTGACGGCAGCAGGCGGCGGTGGCGTGACGGCAGCGGGCGGCGGAGTTTGGGCATCAGGCAGGTTCTGGCCGTCTTCGGCCAAGGCGGAGGCGCCGAGGCTTATAAAAAGCAGGATTATCGCCAATGCGGTTTTTTTATTCCTGGCCATTCGG
>Ga0206942_1291_pt1 | contig 12087 bp, 12 predicted proteins | sample Alteio_BWOrgHeat_6_FD_153253 | JGI IMG/M metagenome (GOLD analysis project Ga0206942, IMG submission 153253) | Enriched cells from forest soil in Barre Woods Harvard Forest LTER site, Petersham, Massachusetts, United States -... | ecosystem: Environmental > Terrestrial > Soil > Temperate forest > O... | reverse complement strand
TCAATACCTGCTTAAAATTGCCCCTTCTCACCGGGAGGGGAAATCGCGGTTGATTGCGCTGGAGACAGCGCTCCAGAAGATGAATGATTGCTTTATGCGAGGCAATATTCTGTTTGAAAAAGGCGAGCTGGAAAATGCCATAGGCTTTTATCATCAGGCATTAAAAGAGCTCCCGAATGTGCCGGAAGTGCTGTCTAACCTTGGGCTGGCGCTTTATAAGCTCAGGCATTATTCGCAAGCGCAGGAAGTGATTCTGGAGGCCCTGCGCTTGAATCCCAGGCACGTGGAAGCCATCAATACGCTGGGAAATCTTTATCAGAATATAGAGCTCTATGATAAGGCCGCCGAAGCGTATCGCCAGGCTATTGCGCTGAAGCCCGATTATCTTAATGCACGCGTCAATCTTGGAAAACTGCTACAAAAGATCAAAGATAATGCCGGCGCTGTCGCTGCCTATGAAGAAGCGTTGCGCATTGCTCCCGATCATCCGGAAGTGCTGACGGAGTTGACCTATCGCTTGTACCATCTTTCGCGCTGGGATGATGTTAGGGACGTTAAGGCGAAGATGGTAAAAGCCATCGCAAACACGCAACAGGGAACCAGCCCGTTTATTATTATCCTGTACACTCCACCTGCCCTGCAACTCGAAAATGCCAGGCGCTGGGCGGCACAGCAATATCCAAAAGCGCTGCCTTATGATCTCAAGCAACCGTTGCCGAGCAGCGGGCGCGCAGATAAAAAGCTGCGTATCGGTTATTTGTCGGCGGATTATCACCAGCACGCCACGGCGTTTCTTATCAGTGAACTGTTTGAACATCATGACAGGAATCGTTTTGAGATTTTCGCCTATTCCTGTGGCAAGGGAGAAGACAGCGGCGAGAGGGCGCGCATTAGCAAAAGCGTAGATGGATTTCATGACGTGCGGATGATGGACAATCGCAGCGCCAGTGAGCTGATGCGGCAAAACGGCATAGATATTATGGTGGATCTTAAGGGTTATACGCGCAATCACCGCATGGATCTGATGGCATTGCGCCCTGCCCCCATTCAGATGCATTACCTTGGTTATCCAGGCACCAGCGGCGCGCCGTTCATTGATTACTTCATCGCCGATTCCATCGCGGCACCGGCAGGGTCGGATAAGCAATTTTCCGAAGCGCTCATCAGGCTGCCGCATTCTTACCAGATCAATGATCGTTCGCGTCCATTACCGGAAAATGCGGAATCGAGGGCGGCGTATGGATTGCCGGAAAAAGGTTTCGTCTTTTGCGGCTTCAACCAGAATTACAAGATCACGCCGGAAGTCTTTGATGTATGGATGCGGCTACTCAAGGCTGTGGAAGGCAGCGTGCTCTGGCTCTATGTGGAAAATGCCGAGGCCCAGCAAAACCTTAAGCGCGAGGCGGAAAAACGCGGCGTTCATCCCGATCGGGTGATCATGGCGCCATTTGCTGTGTTACCGGCCCACATGGCGCGTTACCGCCATGCCGACTTGTTCATTGATACATTCCCCGTGTGCGGTCATACGACGGCAAGCGATGCGTTGTGGTGCGGAGTTCCTGTAGTGACTCTGACGGGTGAAGGTTTTGTCAGTCGCGTTGCCGCGAGCCTGCTTGAGGCAGTGGCATTGCCCGAACTGCTCACCGACACGGTGGAGCAATATGAAGCGTTGGCGCTTTCATTGGCGCGTAATCCTGAACGCCTGCAGCGGCTGAAAAAACATCTTGAGGAAAAGCGCCTATACTGCGCGCTTTTCGACAGCAAGGCGACCACACGTGCTCTGGAAGCCGCTTACAGCCATGCCGCTCACATGCATGAACAGGGAATTGCTCCAGCGCCGTTTACGCTTAATGAACAATTAGCCGTCGTGGATTAACCCTAGGCCGCTTTTCCAGGAGCCGGGCCGCCATGATCGGCGATGCCATAACGGGTGCGCGGCTGCGACAGAACAGCCAGTTTTTTGGCTTTTGCATGCAGGTTGAATCCCTCCCGCATGATGATGACGTCGCTGAAACCAGCGGCCAGCAGTTTCATCGCCAGCGAGTTGGGGGTAAAGGCGGTTTTGTGCGCCATGAACAGATTGCCCGCTTCCATGCTCGGGCGGTGGCCGTACATCATATCGATGGCTGAGATCGGACCGGCGGGAGAAATATATAATGGTTCTTCCAGCTGACCGGCGGCAACGAATTGCGCCACGCGCTGAATATCGGGCATGGCCATCGCCACGATGCTGCCTTCTTTCAGGACACGGTGAAATTCCGCCAGCGCGCGAGGCACGTCGTGCGGATACAGATGTTCGATATTATGCGAGGACCACAGGCCATCCATACTGTCGGAAGGTACCATGGGCATATTGCAGATATCGCCCACGTAATCGGGCTGTACATTGGGATTGATATCGAGGCGGATTTCCTGCCATTGCGGGCCGGTAAACATCTCCGGCAGCACATTATCGCCCTTGGGGCCACAGCCTACGTGTAATACTTTTTTATTCTCGCTCATGGTATCCATCGGCAATTTCTAACACCGAATATATTCATTCAAAAGGCAAAAGTCTCCTGAATGATGGCTGGGGGACTAGGGCTCGAACCTAGATTGGCGGAGTCAGAGTCCGCTGTCCTACCATTAGACGATCCCCCAACGGGATAAAGGCCAGTTATTTAAGACATGCGGTTATAAACAATCCATATGCCGCTTGCAATACTACAATAAGAAGTTAAAGTGCCCCCTCGCATTAGTTAACTGACCAAGTTTTTAACATTATGAATAATCAAAACAAACGCGAGCGTCTGATTGATTCTGCCGCGACGCTGTTTCATCACAACGGCATGAATATCACTTCATTGGCCGATATCGCCAAGCACGCCGACATTCCGATCGGCAACGTGTATTATTATTTTAAAACCAAAGAAGAACTCGCCTTGGCTGCCGTTGCCAAGCGCAAGGAGCAGTTTACCGCTGCCTACAAGCTTCTCGATGAAGGATTTGACGATCCAAGGCAGCGCCTGACGGAAGCGCTGGGATATTTTGATAAGGTGCGTGAGGAATACAGCAAATACGGCTGTCCCGTCGGACGGATTATAGAAGACGCGCGCGTTGAAAAAGACGTGGTTGCTAAAACCGCTGCACAGATATTTATCGATTTTGTCGACTGGGCTGAGCGCCAGTTCAAAAAACTCGGCCATACCGATATGGCACGCAGCTATGCCATCTCATTGATGTCGGGTATTCAAGGGGCGACCGTGATGGCCAAGGCGCTTTCGAGTCCGCAGGTGATATCGGATGAGATAAAGCGCCTGGGCACGTGGATTGAAACGCTCCCCAACCGCCGCATACAGATCGGCAAGGTGCCGGTTGCGGTTTCCAGCAATTCCTCGAACGCAGCTTAATTACTGGTTGGTATTGCCGTTATCCGGGTGCGGATTCGGTTTTACGGCGCTGTTAGTCAGCTGTCCTTTTTGATATTTAGTCTGATAGGTATCCAGATCCTTCATCTGATCCTGCGAAGTCTTGATCTGGGAGGTATTCAGCTTATTCGGGTCTATCCGGTCCATCTGGATCGTATCCTGAGTGGTGCGGAGCTTCTGGCGTAACTGTTCCTGCTGCTGCGGAGTAAGCTTCTGAAGGTTCTGCTGAGCTGCCGCCGCACGCTGCATCACCATCTGGCGCTGTGCCGGCGTCATCGATTGCATCAGTTTTGCCGTATCGCCAAATCCTGCATCCTGCATATCCTGGTAGGTTTTATCCTGCGCGGTGGCGGTTTGGATGGAAAAAATACTCAAAGCGGCAATGACAATATATGAACGTTTCATAAAACACTCCGTTGGTTACGTTCATTGATAATAGCGCCGGATCGTTAAAAGCCTCTTAATTTCTGGGTGCGGCGGCACGTTTTAAACGATCATTGATGGCAATGCCGAGGCCTTCTTCGGGAATCGGCATGACGGCGATAGATTGGGCACGGCTGGCATCCAGCTTGCGCAACATGCGAAAAAGATTGGCGGCAGCCTCGCGAAGATCACCGCTGTCACTCAGGTTTTCAACACACTGCGCACCTTTTACCGGAGAAGAAAAAGCAAGAAGCGCTTCGCCGGATTTTATATCGGTTGCATTCAGGCGAAGTGGCTTGGAAGGAGCGTAATGGCTTTCGAGCATACCCGGGCCGCGTATATCGGAATGATGTTCCGCCGCTTTTAATGTGCCTATGACATCGGATAATTGCGTTTTGGTAATCGAACCGGGGCGCAGGATAACCGGCATATCGCCGCTGAGATCCAGCACCGTTGATTCAATGCCGACTACGCAAGAACCTCCGTCCAGAATCATCGCCACTTTATCCGCGAGCTCTTCTTGAACATGCGAAGCTTGCGTTGGGCTGATGCGGCCGGAACGGTTGGCGCTGGGCGCGGCGATAGGCAGCTTGGCTGCCGTGAGTAATGATTGCGCCACGGGATGAGCCGGAATACGGACGGCAACGGTGTCTAGGCCGGCGCTGACCAGCAACGATAACCGGCAATCATGGTTGCGTTTAAGCACCAGTGTCAAGGGTCCGGGCCAAAATGCATTGGCAAGCGCGACGGCCTGATCGTTTAGCAGCGCGTAACTGTCGACTTCGGAGAGTGAGGACATGTGCACGATAAGCGGATTGAAACTCGGACGGCCTTTTGCTTCGTATATTCGCGCGACCGCATCATCGGACAGCGCATTGCCGCCGAGCCCATAAACCGTCTCCGTCGGAAAAGCGACCAGCTCGCCTGATTTGAGCAGTCCGGCGGCCTTTTCAATATCGTCTGTGGATAATGTCATAATATGGTATGGGTTATTACGATAGCTACTAAATATAGTTGTGAAAGATGATTTATTTGGCTATGGTTCATTTCATAAGTTTCTTAGCAGATGGGGGCGCACTATGGCAAAAGTTATCACAATCGCACAGCAAAAAGGCGGAGCCGGAAAAACCACGGTGGCGGCGCATATTGCCGTCGCGTTAAGCCAAAAAGGCAATCGTGTAGCAATTGTCGACATTGATCCCCAAGGCAGCCTTTCCCATTGGCATCGCATTCGTGAAGAGCGGTTCGGCGAAGGTTATACCGGCCTTACCTTCAATTCCTTGTCCGGCTGGCGTGTCGGCAGCGAAGTAACCCGTCTTCGCAAGCAGCAGGATTTTATTATCATCGACAGCCCGCCTCACACCGAAACCGAAGCGCGTACGGCGATCCGTTCGGCCGACCTGATTATTATCCCGGTTCAGCCAAGCCCCACAGACTTATGGGCAACCCAGGCAACCCTCGATCTTGCCAAGTCAGAAAAAATACCGGTAAGAGTTGTGCTTAACCGTGTGCCAGCAAATTCACGGCTGGCGCCGATTATTGCGGCGGAATTGCCGGAACTTGCCGATTCGACGTTGGGCAGCCGCGTGCTCTTTGCCGCATCGCTGCTCGAAGGCCGCTGCGCTACCGAAGTAGATCCGTCCAGCCTCGCCTCGCAGGAAGTCAAAGCATTGGTGAAGGAAATCATGAAGCTGGTCGAAGACAAAGAGCCCGCCGAAGAGGAAGAATCGAGCTTTAAGCAGCGCCGTAAACAACTCGAAAGCGCTTAGTTTTCGTCAGGCGTTTTGGCATCGATCGCCAACGCGTGCAGGCCGGTTTTGAATTCATCGGCCAAAAGCGCATATATCATCTGATGACGCTGGATTTTATTAAGCTTTGAAAAACAATCAGCTTTAATGGTGAGGCTGTAATGGGTCTGACCACCAGGCTGTGCGCCGCTATGGCCGGCATGTTTGGCTGAATCGTCCACCAGATCCATATAAATAGGCGCAAGTTCTCTGGCCAAAAGAGTCGTGATGCGTTCTTTGCGGTTCATAGGAAAGCCGTTTTGAAGTCCTTTAAATACGTATATAATGCGCCTATCTTATACCTATCATTGCCGCTTATGCCGAAGAAAAAAAATAAAAAAGATTATACGCCTCATAGAGAGGAAGATCATGCGCCGGGATGCTGTGCGCCAGGGTGCATTGCGCCGGGCGTTTATAAAGCGCCGGTGTCCAAAGACCGGCTGAGCGACTACCAATGGCTGTGCCTTGATCACATCCGCGAATATAACCGGCAATATGATTTCTTTTCCGATATGGACAGGCAGCAGATCGAGGCCTTTATGCGCGATGCTTTGACCGGCCACAGGCCCACATGGAGACGCGAACATCAGGGGAAATTACATGAGAACCTGGAAGACGCGTTGGATGAGTTTTTAAATACCATGAAAAAGAAACCACCCAAAACGCCCAAGCATCTGGGCCAGAAACTACGGGAAGCCCTTTCGGTGATGGATCTGGACTATCCGTATACCGCGCAAGGGCTTAAAGCCCAGTACCGGCAGATGGTAAAAAAATTCCACCCCGACGCGCATCAGGGCAGCAAGTATTATGACGACAAATTCAAAGGGATTACCGCCGCCTATGTCTACCTTACCGAACACTTAAAAGTAGGCTCTTAAACGATTGCAGCGCCCCATTCTTGGTGTATGATGGGCGCTTATCCATGTATTACCTTATATGAAACCGCATTTATTTTTTCTGGCCTCCTTGTTGTGTGTATTAGCCCTTCCTGTTCAGGCTGCCGACAGCAAACCCAAAGCCAAGCCCGTAGCGACAACCAAAAAACATCCGTCTACTACAGGGATGTACACCAAAGATAATGTCAAGTTGCTTTGCACCCGGTTTAAAGAACGGCCGCGCAATGAAACCTGCTTGAAACGCCTTGAGCCCCGCGTAGGGAAAAAACTCAGCCCGGCTGATAAAAAGCATTTAATGCAACTTACCGAACCTTACGAACATAAATAAACTCACCCGTTATGACTCCTCCGCAGGCTATGAGCAAATCACCAGGCAATACACCAGAAACTCCAGACCAGATGGTTTCAGCTGAAAAACTATTCGGCTTTAAACTCGGTTTTCAGATACCGGCTTTTTCGGAAAAGAACGAATATGTGCCGCAGATTGATCCCGAGTACCATTTCGAGCCGGAAGCGACCAGCGCGATCCTGGCGGGATTCGCCCACAACCGCCGCGTCCTGCTTCAGGGGTATCACGGCACCGGGAAATCCACTCATATCGAACAGGTCGCTGCGCGGCTCAACTGGCCGGTTATTCGCGTCAACCTCGATAGCCACATCAGTCGTACCGACCTGGTGGGTCGCGATGTTATTGCATTAAAAGACGGCAAGCAGGTTACGCAATTCCAGGAAGGCATATTGCCCTGGGCACTGACACGCCCGATGGTGCTGGTGTTCGATGAATACGACGCCGGGCGCCCGGACGTCATGTTCGTTATTCAGCGCGTGCTGGAAACGAACGGTAAATTCACTCTGCTTGACCAGAACCGTATCATATCGCCGCACCCGGCATTTCGCCTGTTTGCTACGGCAAATACCATAGGCCTTGGCGATCCTTCCGGGCTGTATCACGGCACGCAACCGATCAACCAGGGGCAGATGGATCGCTGGAATATCGTGGCAACATTGAATTACCTGCCTAAGGAAGATGAATTTAAAGTGGTCAGTTCCAAAGTCAAAAACCTCAACGCTAAAAGCAAGGAAGCGATCAAAAATATGATCTCCATGGCCAATCTGACGCGCGAAGGTTTTATACAGGGCGATCTGTCAACCGTCATGTCGCCGCGCACCGTTATCAACTGGGCGGAGAACATGCAGATATTCGGCGATGTCGAACAGGCTTTCCGTTATACCTTCTTTAATAAGTGCGATGAAAACGAGCGCACGATTATCGCTGAATATTACCAGCGGTGCTTCAACAAAAGCCTTTTAAACACCCTTGAATAACGCTGCGCCAGATTCGACGCCTCTTAAACAGGCCATTATCGCCGCCACACGGGCGCTTGCCCACAAGCATAAACTTACCGTTTCGTTCGGTGAATCGCGAAATGACAATAGCGACGTGCGGCTTCCGCTGTTTGATACGCCCGTGCCTAAGGAAGAGCTGTCCCGGATTCGTGGCGTAGCGGATCATGCCGCACTTTTTGTCCGCTATCATGATCCCAAGATCCATAACTCGCTAAAACCCTCTTCTGCCTATCGGCCGCTATTCGATGCGCTGGAAGGCATTCGTGTCGAAACGGTGGGTAGTGAAGACATGACTGGGGTGAAATCCAATCTTTATCGCCGGTTTGAGCATTTATGGATGCAAAGCCGTTTGCACGGAAAACCTTTGCCGTTGTTGGCAACGGTTGAGCTCTATGCGCGGCAGGCTATCGAGGGGCAGCCTATGGCTTCCTTTATGGAAGCGAAGGCGTCTGAAGGTATAGCTAAAAAGATCCTCCCGGCGCTGGAGCAAATGCGCGAACATGTCGCTGATCAGAAAAAATTTGCAACCTTGGCGCTGGACCTGATTGACACGTTGTCGCAAAGCGCACATTCGCTGGAAAAGGGTGACCGCCCCGACGCCAAACAGGCAACGGATAAGCAGGAAGATAAAGAACAGGTGCCCCAAGAACAAGAAGCGGAGCAAGCGCCGTTTGGCACATCGTCCGATAAAGATCGCTCGCAGGCGGATGCAACGCAGGTTCTGGCGGCAGGGCTTTCCAGTGATGAAGCGCCTTCCGAACAAGCCGAGGAAAGCGAGCGCCGAGCGGCGCCATACCCGTCCAATTATCATGACGCCAAATCGTCGGAGCTCTATCGCGCTTATACCACACAGTTCGATGAGGTGGTTCCCGCCAGTCAGCTGGCAACCGCGGCGGAAATTGATTATCTGCGGCGGCAGCTCGATGAGAAGCTTTCGCGGTTCCAGAGCGTGACTGCGCGGCTCGCTTCGCGGTTGCAACGCTTGTTGCTAGCGCGTCAGGCACGCCAATGGCTGTTTGATGAAGAAGACGGCATGATCGATAACCGTAAGCTTGCGCGCGTCATCACCAATCCGGGATATGAACTTTTCTACAAACGCGAAAAAGACACCGAGTTCCGTGATACGGTAGTGTGCCTGCTGATCGATAATTCAGGCTCCATGCGCGGGCGCCCCATTACCATGGCAGCGATGAGCGCCGATATCATCAGCCGTACATTGGAGCGTTGCGGAGTGAAGGTCGAGATACTTGGCTTTACCACCAAAGAATGGAAAGGCGGCCAATCGTACAAGAAATGGATCAAGGATAACCGGCCCAAGCAGCCGGGACGCCTCAACGATCTTCGGCACATTATCTATAAGCCCGCCGATGTCAGCTGGCGTAAGGGCAAACGCAATATCGGGCTGATGCTTAAAGATGGCATATTGAAGGAAAACATCGACGGCGAGGCCATTCTCTGGGCCTGTGATCGCTTGCTGGCCCGGCCTGAGCAACGGCGCATCCTGATGGTGATATCGGATGGGGCACCGGTGGATGATAGTACGCTTTCAGTGAATAATGGGAGCTACCTTGACCGTCATCTGCGTGAGGTGATCGCCAGGGTAGAAACTCAGATGCCGATCGAGCTGGTCGCTATCGGCATCGGACACGATGTGACGCGTTATTATAAGCGCGCGGTTACCATTTCAGACATAGATCGCCTGGGCGAGACCATGACGGAACAACTCGCCGCACTTTTCAGTGAAGATGGGATAGCGAAGAGAAAAAGGGCTTAAGCAGCCTTTTTTACTTTGGCCAGTTTACGTTTAATCTGGCGCTTCAGCCTTACTGCCTCGGCAGTGAGGTTTCTGTCGGCATGCGACAAAAGGAATGCATCCAGTCCACCGTTATGCTCGACGCTGCGCAGAGTAGCTGCGGTTAAGCGAAGAGAAACCTGCGTGCCAAGAGCATCGCTGATCAGCGATACGTGCTGCAGGTTGGGAAGAAAACGTACATTGGTTTTACGGTTCGAGTGAGACACCTTGTGTCCAAACTGAGAACCAGTGCCGGTTAGGGCGCAACGTCTTGCCATAGCAATTTATCCTTTTTTATCTGGAAGCTAGTGCTTGTAAGGGCTCAAGGGGGCTAAGTCAAGTATATTCTTAGCAGCGGCCAATCGGGAGGCTTGGATTAACTATTTGATTTTATAGATATTATTGATGTAATCTGTCCAGAAGCGTTCCAGCTGCATCAATGTTTTATTGAGGCCGGAAAGCGCAGCACTATCCATTTCTTTCGAGAGCTGGTCTATATTGCGCTGGTACAGCTCATCAATCTTCTTGCACAACTCAAGGCCCTTTTCTGAGAGCTTGATACGTGTAGAACGCTTATCGTGCGGTGCGCGCTCCTGAACCAGGTAGGAGTTTTCTACCAGTTTCTTGACGTTATACGAAACGTTGGAACCCAGGTAATAGCCGCGGTTTGTCAATTCGCCGATGGTGAGCTGTTCGGAGCTGATGTTATAGAGAATCAGCGTCTGGATGTTGTTAACGTCGTCGATCTTCAAGCGGTCTAACTCGGTCTTGACGACATCGAGAAACCGGCGGTGAAGACGTTCGATTAATAGAATTGACTCGGTGTATACGGCTTTCAAGGCACCCTCATTGAATATTGGTTATAACATACCGACCTTAGTACCGAATTATTAAAATTTTATTTAGATACGGTGAATTTTATCCAATTATAGCTATTCTTCCGCATTATAATTCTCACTGGCTGGCGGTAAGGCAGGGAAAGTGAGCATAACGACGGTGCCTTTGCCCGGTTCGCTGTCCAACTCTATGGTTCCGTGATGCAGCTCCATAAGCTTCTTAGTCAGAGGCAGGCCAAGGCCAGTGCCTTCGTATTTGCGATCTAGGCCGCTATCCACCTGGCCGAAGCTCTGAAATGCCTTGTCAATGTCGACGCGCGCCATGCCGATACCGGTATCCTGCACAGTAATGATGAAGTGGGTGATTTCATCGCCTTTGGCTTTTGTGCGCACGGCAATGCTGATTTTACCGCCCTCACCTGTAAATTTCACCGCATTGGAGAGAATATTGAGCAGAATCTGGATGAATCGCAGGCGGTCGGCAACAAGGGGCGGTAACATTTTAGGTATATCGGTGGCAATGGCCAGCTTGCCCTTTTCCGTGCGCTCGGAGAGTATGGTGAGGCACTTGTTGATGGATTTGGCAATATGAACTTCTTCGTAATTAAGGGTAAGTTTGCCGGCTTCGGCTTTGGACAGATCAAGAATGTCATTAATGACGTCCAGTAGATGAGCACCCGATTCATTGATATCTTTGGCGTATTCCAAATATTTCTGATCCCCAAGCGTTCCAAAGAGCTGGTTCATAAGAATCGAAGAAAAACCGATGATGGCGTTAAGCGGCGTGCGCAACTCATGGCTGATATTGGCAAGGAACTGCGATTTGGCGCGGTTGGCGCTTTCTGCGGCATCTTTGGCTTTTTCCAGATCGATATTTTGTGCTTTGAGCTGTAATTCGCGCGTCCCTATCTCGGTTAACATGTCGTTGAACGCGCTGGTCAGGATTACGAGTTCGTTATTGAATTCTTTTTTTGCATCGCCGGAAACGGGGGCACGAATCGAATAATCCTTGCGGACGGAAACATCTCGGGCAGTATCGGCCAGGCTCAAGATGGGCTTCGAAATGGCTTTTTGCAGGCTGATGGCCAGCAAATAGGAAATTCCCAGCACGGCCAGGATGACTGAAAGGGCGATAGTGGTCTGTTTTTCGATGTACCTTTCGATTTCTTCCAACGTCGATTCAATATAAATACTCCCCACCTGCTCATGAATATCATTGAAAATGGGCTTCATTATTTCGATACGATCTTTACCAACCACGCTCCTTTCAATAAGGTCTGAAGGACATTTACTGGCCGGATAGGTATCGCTGATGTATTGAGCAAATGGCGCGCCGAGCTGATCGAACAAACAAGACTGCACGATGGTTTCCTTAGCGCCCAATATCTGCATATTAGCTTTGGCCTCATCGCTTCTACCGAAACTGATGGCCGCTGCGTTTCTCTTGCCGACGAGCGAAGCTGTCAGCGTGAGGTCATTAATAATATTACCTTGCAGGTTGTAAATACCGCTGATGGAAATCGCCAGCGTCGTCAGTAATACGGAAATACTGCTGATAGACATAATAATGGTGGTCAGGCGCTGACGGATCGAAGAATT
>Ga0206942_1290_pt1 | contig 12089 bp, 10 predicted proteins | sample Alteio_BWOrgHeat_6_FD_153253 | JGI IMG/M metagenome (GOLD analysis project Ga0206942, IMG submission 153253) | Enriched cells from forest soil in Barre Woods Harvard Forest LTER site, Petersham, Massachusetts, United States -... | ecosystem: Environmental > Terrestrial > Soil > Temperate forest > O... | reverse complement strand
AGCCGATGTCGGAAATCGCGGGACGCATCGCCGCCATGGTGGGTGCGTATTATCAGGCCAATCCTCAAGGCGGGCGCGGAGTTCTCTTTGGGGGAATGCCGGGGGTGCTGCCGGCGCATGTTGTCATTCTCGGCGGTGGAACGGTGGGGGAAAACGCAGCCCGCGTAGCGATGGGAATGGGATCGCGCGTCACGATTTTGGAACGCCGGGCCGAACGGATGCGCTATCTCGATGAGATTCTGCCGCACGTGTCTACGCTCATGGCGGATGGCACTTCCATTCGAAATGCTGTCACCTCTGCAGATATTTTAATCGGCGCCGTTCATCTCCCGGGATCGCGCACTCCACAGTTGGTCAGCCGGTCCCTGGTCAGGCAGATGAAATCCCGCAGCGTGATCGTCGACGTCGCCATTGATCAGGGCGGAAGCTGTGAAACGTCTCATCCCACAAGCCATCGTCATCCCACCTATGTCGCGGAACGAGTTCTGCACTATTGCGTCCCAAACATGCCCGGCGCCTATGGCCGGACGTCCACGCTCGCTTTAACCAATGCCACTCTTCCCTACATCCTGCTCATCGCCCGCCTAGGAATTGGCAAAATAGGCCAGGAGTCTCCCGCGTTACGCAAAGGCATTCAATGCCATGAGGGAAAGCTGCTCTGCCGCCCCGTGGCCGAAGCCCAGAAACTCACATTCACAAGTATCGACCAGATCTTCCCGTCACGGATTCTTTAATAAGCTCCATCAATACAAGGCTGGCCGCGTCAGCCAGCGTACGGGACTATGCGGAGATCTCGACAGTTCTATTCGCTTCATGATGTCCGATGTGCAATAGATGGAGCAGAAAAACCAATACGATCATGCGCATAGCCGTGCCAATCGAAATCCTCCTTCTCCAAAGTTGATGTCTTTGCCCGGCCGGAAAGGCTCCCAGCGGGCGTGGATTATTTTCGCTTACTTGTTCTAAATCCACATCAAAAATGAGATCCGTCCGAGTTCGTATGTGAGGGGAATTCGTTCGAAATACTCTAAAAAGCAAATCCATGTTTATGGAGTCAATGCTTTTGAACGTACCTGTTCTGTCATGTCGCCGAACGACCACCTTTGTAACATCGCCCCTCAGAACCTGGATCTGCTCCGACATCTCTTTTTGAAGAGTAAGCGCTTGCTGAGGGTCGTTGGCCTGAAGCAATCCCCCGAACACCGTGCCATCTGGAAACTTTCCTTTCACAAATAGCACGGCCGGGTTGTCAGCTGCATAATTTATGGCCGTGATGAAACGGAAAGCCGGACCCATGACGATGAACCATTGGGCCCTCCCAGAAGCCGTGACAATGCTGCCCGCGGGATACTCGGCCGGAGGACCTGCAACTATTTCTTCACTTTCGTGCAGATAACGATTCCCAGGTTCCGCACTCCCTTGAATAGACTGACTCGAAGGCTTGTAGAACTGTATTTTCTCTGTGCTTGAAACAAAGCGTGGGGGCGTCGACCCATTGGAATAAAGAACCTCAGGAGGATAGGAGATTTGCCGATTCCCTCCTTCGGAATACTGGTGAGCCACCGGTTCATCTCTCAGGGTCTCGATGAATGCCCGGACTATATATTCATAGCGTCCGAAAGGCTCCCGTTTCCAATGCGCCTGATAAACCAGAATACCGTTTTCAGAACCGACAGGATGCATTGGGATTGCCCTCATGGAAGCCCATGGACTTCCCCAATTAAAATTCGGGTTTTGCTCATGCGTCCATAGTTCAACGGTGAGGTCTTCCGCCTTATACCCGTTGGCGGGAATGACATGTGCAGTAATTTCCAGATCGCCTTCCTCCGTCATCCGAGTGGAGTAGATATCTATGCGTTTAGGCTTAGAGATTGCCTTTTCAATTTCGCGGAGAACAGATTCATCGACAGCATCATTTTCTCTTAGTCGGTGGACCAGCTCTCTTGGATTCGCAACACCAGAAAGCACAGCTCGAAGGGAATCGTCCTCAGGAAAATGGATCTCGGGAAGACTCATTCCCTCTGGCAAGAGTCGAATAATTAACTGGGTTAACTCCAAAACTGGCCGTGGGAATGCGCCCGCAAAAAATACAGTTCCCGTACCATGCGGTACCGGTAAAATTATTTGGGGCCATATTCGATGGGCAACCTCCCAGAACATCAAGCCTACAGATAAAACAGTGATACCATCCCACCTCCACGTTGGCCGTAGACGGGAAATTATCCGGCTCACGATAGCAACCGCTGCGTAAAGATGACTTTGACGGATTAATTCTGGAAATCCTTCAAGCCCCCGATTTTCATGACCAAAGTTATAAACAGTAGGCTGTAAAGCTTCCGAACCAAATTGTTCTACGGGAATATCTGGAAGGGATGGATGTACGAACGATTGTGCGTTACTGGGAGTGGCAGCCTGAGCCACGAAGGCAGGAATTAGAATCAGCGCGACGATGCGATGAAACGGTCGGAACAAAGGCACCCCTTTTTCGGTGTTCTTGCACAGAGTATAGGAAGCTCCTGAACCATTCTGAATAAGCCGGAAGTCCAAATTTTTCTTCCAAAGGACCTATATGTTTATCGGGCCCTGTTCTGGAAAAAGGTTAGAATTATTCTATGTGTCGATTGTTTGGAACCCTTTCCACATCTCGTGTTGATGCACTCTCGGAACTTTGCGAGGCGCCGCAGTCGCTTCTTCAACAGAGCCATGTCGATAAAAAACGCCCGCAGGGTGATGGGTGGGGCGTGGGCTGGTTCGAAGGTCGCTCCGCTCATCTGGTGAAAAGCGCAGAGCCGATGTACAAGGATCGCCGGCGTTTGCTGCAGACGGCGCGGCGGATTAAGACACGTTGTCTGGTGGGTCATGTGCGGTGGGCTTCGAACCCGCTGAAGCTTCCTAAACATGAACTGATCGGGCCGCATCATTCCCAGCCGTTCCAATACAAATCCTGGTTGTTTGCACACAACGGAACGCTCTATATTCCCCGCGAAGTGAAGGCCGCTCTGGGGCCCTGGGCGAAATTCGTGAAAGGCCGCAATGACAGCGAGGTTCTTTTTTATTGGCTGATGAAGAATCTCAATCCCCTTTTAAACAAGAAAAAGAGCTCCATCCGGCAAATTCGGGGGGCTATCCAGCGGAGCTTCCTTGGTCTCGACAAGATCTGGGCTCAGTGCCGGAAGAAGTACCCGCTCTACAAATACGCCTACCATGGGGTGAACTGGGTGCTCACGAATGGGAAAATCATGATCGCTGTGTGCTTTGTTGACCCCAAGGGTTTTGATAAAGCTGAGGCGCTCTGTTCCTCGGGTCAGCCTTATTATCAACTGCAGTTTCAGAAATCTGTGGGAAGTCTCACGATAGCCTCCGAACCCTTGGACGGGAGTTCCCACTGGCAGTCGATGCATCATGGTGAATTGCTGATGGTTAAAGCTATGCCGCGTGGCATAAATTTGGAGAAATTGGCATGCTTATAGCCCTTATTTTCATTATTATCGGGATTTGGCTCTTTTGGAATGCGTTAAAGTTCTACAGAAATATGGACTGGAACGAACCGGCCGAGCCCAGCCCTGACTTCCAGGGCATGCATAAGAAAGAAGCTCAGTTGCTCCATATCCAGGAATTCCTTGAGGAAGCCCATAAAGAGGGGAAAATTTCATCAGGATTGATACAAGAATACAATCAGTTTTTTGAAAAAGAGATGCAGGCGACCCGGGAAGCCGAATCGGCCTGGAAAAACCGTCGAAAGCATCCAGCCAGTGCCTGAACTCTATGCCCTGAAAGAATGGGCGGTTATTTGCGCCGCCCTGGACCGGGGCCTTCAAATCATCACTTTGCGTAAAGGGGGTATAGAGGAAGAAGAGGGACAATTCGCTCTCCGCTACCCCCAATTCCTGCTCTATCCCACGTTCGAACACCAAAACTCGGCCGACATTCAGTCTCAGCAACTCACTCTTCTTGAGAATTCGAAGCAAGGGGCTAATTCGCTCCAAATAATTTTCAATCTCTGGGCCAAGTGTGAACGCGTTGTACCGGTAACCTCAAAAGAAATGGCCAAAGCTTTGGCCGGGTTCACTATCTGGACATCAGAAGCATTGGCTAAAAGATTTGAGCTTTACCCAACTAAGCCTCTTTTGCTGCTTTTCCTGCGTGCCTATCATCTGAATACCCCTTTGATCGCTCCGGAAAACCCGAGCTACGCCGGTTGCCGATCCTGGGTTCCTCTGGTCGATCTTGCTCTGCCTGCGGGGATCATCGGCCCGCCCGTTCTGCCGGACAATGTCTTTCATCAAACGGCTCAGGAAATAGACGCAATTGTAAAATCCTGAAAATTGACTTCCCGTCAGAAAAGGAACTAAAATAGGGCCCTCATGGATGCCTCTGGAACTGGTTTTGCCGGCGCCAAGATCCTCCTCATTGAAGACGACCCCCAGGCCGTAGGTATCTTAGAACCCATTCTCATTTCAAAAGGTTTTTCCGTGGCTGTCGCCCGGGATGGCGTGGACGGGCTTGAGAAGGTCAAAATGATCTCGCCGGATATTCTGCTGGTCGATATTCATATGCCTCGGATGGATGGCCTGGAAGTCTGCCGACAAATCAAAAATGACCTCGGTACCCGGATCATTCCTGTCATCATGCTGACGGCGAGCAGTGAACTTGATAAAAAACTCGAAGCACTCGAAGCGGGAGCCGACGATTTTGTCAACAAACCCTATAATTCTCTCGAGCTGGTCACGCGCATCAAATCACTTCTGCGCGTAAAATATCTCAACGAGCAGCTCGACAATGCAGAAGATGTTCTCTTTGCCATGGCGCGTGCCATTGAGGCCAAAGATTCCTACACGCAGGGACATGTGGAACGCGTCTCTCGTCTGGCGGTGCGTCTGGCGGAACATTTAGATTTGTCGCACGAAGAAAAAGATGCGCTCCGCAAGGGTGGGATTCTGCACGATATCGGCAAGATCGGCGTTCCTGATAAAATTTTGAACAAGGCGGGTCCGCTCACCAGCGAAGAACGTGCGATCATTCGCATGCATCCCGTGCAGGGGGCTGCGATTTGTGAAAAGTTAAAAACGGTGCGCAACGCCATTCCTGTCATCCGGCATCATCACGAGCGTATGAACGGAACCGGTTATCCGGACAAGCTGGAGGGACAGGATATTCCGGTCCTGGCACGGATTATGACGATTGTCGATATTTACGATGCGCTCACCACGACGCGTTCTTACCGGAAACGTCTGCCGCAGGAGGTCGCGCTCGAAATTCTCTGGGAAGAAGCCAACAAAGGCTGGTGGGATAAAGAAATTCTCGGAGAATTTACACAGATGATTCGCAAGGGAACCGGGGACATCGGCCATGAAGGCCGTGTTTCACCCTCTTCCGCCGCTTCCTAGCCTCGTCTCACCCTAAAAATTATGAGTTCATTATTCCGCTCAATTAAATTTAACGTCATTCTTTTTCTCATCATCGCTTTCCTAGCCATGCTGGGGACTTTTATTCCTCAGACCAGTGATAATGCTGACAAAGTCGCCGCGCTCATGAGCAACCATCCTCTCTGGGGACGCGTACTGAACGGGTGGGGGTTCTTCGACATTTATCACACGTTTCTTTTCGCTGGTCTATTGGGCCTCATGGCCTTTGATGTTGTCATCTGCAAGCTCTGGAATAAGCCTCCGGACCCGGGCCTCGTCCCGCTTGCCGAAGACCATTCCGATGAAGAAGATGCGACGCTTCAAGCGGTACGAAAGAAACCCTATCGGCTCGAAGGCTCTCTGCCGGGATCCATGGCCGAAGTCACCCGTAAATTGATTGCCTGCCTGAAAAAAGAAAATTACACCGTACGGAAAATCGCGCGCACGGGGGGCGGCATGGCGCTGGTGGCCTCCCGTCACCGTCTGCAGCGCTGGGGAAGTTATGTTTCCCACATTGCCATTGTGGTTATCCTGCTCGGCGCGATGATGAAAAATCTGCTCGGTTTTGAGACTTTTCTGCCTATTCTGGAGGGCCGTTCCTCCAACGTGGTGCAATCGCTCTATGATGGCCTGCAGCCCGATAGCGTTCCCGATCCTTCCCATCCCGCATGGCTGCAGGCGATGGAACGAATGATGGATGGACCCCACCGTCTGAAAAATCGCCTGCTGCATCACTCGCTCGATCCGATTGCGCATTGGGAACTCTGGGTGGATAAACTGACGGTCGACTTTTATCACGAATCCACCACACCCAGCACCTTCGCCAGTCGTGTGCGCCTGTATAACTATGATCAGACTCTGGCGGATACCACGATCCGCGTTAACCAACCGCTGGATGTCCATCATGTCCGCTTTTATCAAGCCTCCTGGGGCGTCACCGGAATGATCCGTGGAGTCATTCTGCAGATTGGAAATAAAACCATCTCGGCGGGTATGAAAGGAACTTTCCCCATTCCGGATGAGCCCTGGACGGGCCGGGTGGAACATTATCTCCCGGACTTCATCATCGGGCCGGATGGCCAGCCGAGCACCGCCAGCCTTGAATGGAAGCATCCCGCGGTGGTAATCGGGTTTTACAACAAAAAGAATATTCAGATCGGCACCCTGGTACTGGGAGCGCCGTCGCCCGTGACCCCTCCGAATGAAGAACCGTGGGGGATGTTTTTCTTTGCGGGAGGCCATTTGCCCGTGCGCCCGCCGTTTCAGGTGCTTTCGGTAGAACCGGTTCTCTTCTCCGGAGTCCAGGTGAGTTACGATCCCGGTTTCCCCGTCATTGTGACGGGTGTCTTATCGATGGTGCTGGGACTGTGCGCCCTTTTTTATCTGCATCAGCGGCGCGTGATTGTTTTTCTGAGGCCCGATACGAATGAAGAGAAAGTGAAAGTGGATGTGGGGGCGTGGAGTTCTCGCGGCAGCCAGGAATTTGAGCCGGAGTTCCGCAAATTATTTCGTCATTTACCGCTCGAGGAAGTGGGCTCATGAAATACTATCCCGTATTTCTGAACCTGAAAGATCGCGAAGTGCTGCTCGTGGGAGCCGGCGACATCGGCCTGCAGAAAATTCACGGCCTGCTCGAATGTCAAGCCCGCCTTCAGGTGGTCTCTCCGGAGGCGTTGCCGGACATCGAACAGCTCGCGAAAGAAAATCGCCTCCGCTGGGACCGGCGGTCCTACGCATCCTCTGACCTCGAAGGCAAGAGTCTGGTGATCGCGGCTACGGATAACCAAGAATTGCAAAAACGCATCGCTTCTGAAGCGCGGGCTCGAGGAATATGGGTTAATATTGTCGATGTGCCCCCGCTTTGTGACTTCATTGCGCCGGCGGTTGTCAACCAGGGGGACATCCAGATTGCGATTTCGACGGGCGGCGCCGCGCCGGCTCTGGCGAAATTCATTCGCAGGAAGATTGAACCGGTGATCGGCCCGGAGTATGCGCAGTTGGTGCAGATGGTTCAGGGCCTGCGACCTGATATTTTAAAGATGCCGAAACCCCGGCGGACAATGCTTTGGGAATCGATCGTGAGTCAGTCCTTTTTGGATCAAATACGAACCGAGGGGCCTCGGAAGGCCGAGGCTCATCTCAAGGAGTGGATTTATGGAAAATCAGTTATTTAACGTTGCCTATTTCTGTTATACGGCGAGTACCGCCCTCTATCTGGCCTATTTGTTTACCAAGAAAGAGAAATTCAGCCGGTATGCGTTCGCTCTTTTGACCCTTGCCCTGGCCATTCATGTCGGCAGCTTGATTACGCGCACCGTGGTGGCCCGGTCCGATTACAGTCATCAAGCCGTGCTCCTGCGTGCGGAGGGGAAAATCGAAGCGGCCATCGGCGCCGAACGCGCGGCGCGCGCTTATGTGCCCTGGAGCAACTGGTTCGAGAGTTTTTCCTTCTTCGGCGCTATTATCGCCGCGATTTTCTTCATCATTTCTTACCGGATAGCGATTCCCATTCTCGGCGCTTTTATCATGCCGATCAGCTGGGGCTTACTCACTGTCGCCTTCTTCTCGGATAAAACGATCCGTCCGCTCATGCCTGCGCTCCACAGTTACTGGATGGCCATCCATGTGCCGATCATGTTCACGTCCTATTCCATTCTCGGCGTCGCCTTCGCGGTTGGCATCGCCTATCTGCTGGAGGAACATCAGATGAAGTCCAAACACCCCGGGGAACTGTCCTACCGGCTGCCCTCTCTGGATGAGCTGGATAATCTGATCTATAAATTGATTATGGCTGCCTTCCCGCCGCTGACCCTTGGCATTTTTCTCGGCGGTGTCTGGGCCTATACCGCCTGGGGCCGTTTCTGGGGGTGGGACCCTAAAGAAACCTGGGCGCTCATCACCTGGTTTATCTATGTGGTTTACCTGCACCTGCGGCTCTTTGTCGGCTGGCGCGGCCGCAAGACCGCCTATCTTTCCATGGCGGGTTTCGGCTTTGTGCTTTTCACCTACGTCGGCGTCAATTATCTGAGCCCGCTGCACGGCTTCTTATCGGGTACAGGACGGTAAACTATGCCGCTGCTCGCCATTGGTCTCAACCATCACACGGCGCCCATTGAATTGCGCGAGCGTCTGACCTTTTCCTCCAGCCATCTGGAAGAAACGCTGCCGCAGCTCAAGGAGAGCTGGGGTTTTCAGGAACTGGTCGTCCTCTCAACATGTAACCGCACTGAATTCTACGGAAGCTCGGAAAATTCCGTTTCCACCCAGGCCGCGCTGAGCCGCTGGCTGCGCGAGCACACGAAAGACACGGCCATCGACTCGCATCTTTACCGTTATGAGAACGGAGACGCGGCAGCTCATTTGTTTAAAGTGGCAGCAGGACTCGACTCCATGGTGGTTGGGGAGCATGAAATTTTAGGCCAGGTCAAAAACGCCTACCTCTTATCCCAACAGAAGAATTGCACGGGAAAACTGATGAATGTGCTCTTCCAGAGAAGCCTCTATGTGGGCAAACGCGTCCGCACGGAAACCGGCCTGTCGCTCGGATCCGCCTCCATCGGCAGCGTGGCCGTGGCGATGGCAGAACGCATCTTCGGCGACCTGCATGACCGGACGGTCATGATTCTCGGAGCAGGCAAAATGGCGGAGCTGACGGCCAAATATCTTCTATCCCAGAAGGTCCATTCGATTCTGGTTTCCAACCGCACCTTTGAGCGGGCCCAGGAACTGGCCGGGCACTTCGGCGGCAAGGCGCTCCATTTCGAACAAGGTCTCGAGCAGATGGATGAAGCCGACATTGTGATCTGCTCCACGGCGGCCCCGCACCCGATCATTCAACCTGATCAGGTGAACGCCATTATGCAGCGGCGCAAAGGTCGGTCGCTTTTCTTTGTGGATATCGCTGTGCCCCGGGACGTTCATCCGGACGTGCATCACATCGACAATGTGTACGTGTACAACATCGATGATCTTCAGAGCATTATCACCGAGAACATGTCTAAACGGACGGAAGAAATCAACCTGGCAGAAGCCATCATTGCGGACAAAAGCCGGGAATTTTCGCGCTGGCTCGAAGCCTATCACTCCGGACAGGACCACAGCTTCCAGCATGCGGACGAGCCCTCACCCTACCCTCTCGCTGAAGGGAGAGGGCCTACGCCCGGGTCCGCCAGACGTCTGGCGGATGGCCGAAGGCCGGATGAGGGATGACCCCCCTTCGGATTGGAACCCGGAAAAGCCCTCTCGCTCAGGCTCAGACCCAATGGGTCGTCTCCCAACTTAAAAATAAGTTTCCGGATCTCGTCATTGAGATTGTTCTCATTACAACTTCTGGAGATTTAACAAAACCCTCTCCCCAACCCTCCCCCGAGAAGGGGGAGGGAGAAGAAATCCCCTCTCCCTTCTCGGGAGAGGGTGCCCGCAGGGCAGGAGAGGGCGGCCTTAAAGCCCTGTTCACCAAAGAAATCGAAGAAGCGCTCCTGGACAACCGCATTGATATGGCCGTCCACTCGCTCAAAGATATGGCCGCGGAACTTCCCGGCGGATTGACGATCGGCGCTGTCCCCCTGCGAGAAGATCCGCGCGACGTCTGGATTTCACGCCATCACACGCCTTTTAAAGACTTGCCAAAAAAATCCAAGGTCGGTACAGGTGCGGTTCGCCGGCAGGCCCAGTTGCGCCATCTTCGGCCGGACTTGAACCTGATCCCCATTCGTGGCAATGTCGACACTCGCCTGCGCAAACTGCAGGAAGAAGAATTGGATGGAATTCTCCTGGCCCTGGCCGGTCTGAGGCGGCTGGGTAAGGAAAAGTCGATCACGGAAATACTATCAACCGACGTCATGCTTCCCGCCGTCGGACAAGGAGCCCTGGCGATTGAAGTTCGGGAAAAGAATGAACCTATTCTTCCTTATATAAGCGCTCTGGACCACCCGGCCAGTCATGTCGCCGCACTGGCCGAACGAGCTCTCCTTAAAGCGTTAGGGGGGACCTGCCAGACACCCATCGCCGCTTACGCCAAGGTTCACGGAGACCACATCACCCTGGACGCTTTGGTGGTTTCGCCCACCGGAGAACCCATTTTTCGCAATCAAGCGACGGATCATATTAATGAAGCTGAACCTCTCGGTCGAACGCTTGCAAAAACTCTACTGACAGCAGGCGCCGGCAAAATTCTTTAGAAATGTGGGATAATTCCTGACGACAATGCGGATTTTGATCACCGGAGCCGCAGGAATGATCGGCAGCCATGCCATCGAGTGGATTCGGGGAAATTCGTCGCTTTTTCAATGACGTCCGCGCCGGCATTCTCCGATTCTTACCTCTGGAAATGCATTGGGTCGACCGGGATGGCTCTTTGGATTGCATGGGTTGCGCTGAAAGGCGGCGAGCGCGTTTTAGTGAACGCCTTCCGCGGAGAATTTTGGACTTCCTTAGAAAACAAAGTTTTTGGCTTCGGCCTGGGACTGGGAATCGTATCGTTTTGGACGTTTGCCTTAGGGTCCATGAAGTTGTGGTATCCCGCTGTGTTCTGGACCAGTCTGATCGTATGCACCGCGTTTCTTTTGCTGACGAAGTCGTCTTTTAGAACTCCGGCCGCCACCTCGTGGTCTATCACGTCCTGGGATAAGCTTTGGGCTGCATTATTAGTCCTCTATTTCCTTGCATTCCTCGGAGGCGATCTCACCCCCGAAATCTTTTACGATTCGCTTTACTATCACCTGGCTGTTCCTAATCTCTATCGTATTGCACACCGGCTCTATAGTCTTCCGACCCTGCTTTTTTCCAATTTTGTTCTCACGATTCAGATGCTCTACGGGTTCGCGCTTACGGTGGGGACAGAGTTGACGGCTAAGCTGCTTCACGGATTCATGGGGCTGGGCTTAGTCTTGGCTTTTGCAGCTTTTGGACGCCGATTTTCCAGCCTGAGCGCCGGACTGTTGGCCGCGATCCTTTTTTTCAGCATGCCGGTGGCAGGGATTAATATCACCTCATCCGGAATCGATGTGGGTTGGAGCTTTTTCCAATTTCTGGCAGGGTATGCCCTCTGTCTCGCCTTGATCCGTAAGGAAAAACGGCTGCTTCTCCTCGCAGGAATACTAACCGGGATATCGGCCAGCTGCAAATATCCAGGTTTCCCATTTATTCCCCTGGCCTGCCTTCTAGTTCTCTGGCACGATTATTCCGTCGAACATAAAACGTGGCCAAAGGTGGCGTCGGACATAGGATGGTTTCTGGCGCCTGCGTTGATCGTTCTGGCGCCTACGCTTATCAAAAACCAGCTCTTTCACCAGAATCCCGTTTATCCCTTCGGCGGGACGCATTGGGGAATTCCCGAAATCGATGCGCTTCATTGGAGCATTTTCTTATCCGACGCTAATACCCCTGACCTTTCAAAATCGTTAGGTTCGTGGTCCTCCGCAGGGCACTATCTTTGTCAACCCTGGATTCAACGATTGAGGGGACCGCGCAATCCCTTCTTTCTTCATCCGTGGTATCTCCTCGCATTACCTTTTCTCTGGCTGCATCGGAAACCCACGCTTGCCTTCACAACGATGCGGCGTTACTTTATCGGGCTATGGATTTTATGGATGTGCGGCAATCCGACCCCGCGCTACGGTCTTCCCGCGGTCGCCTTCCTGAGTTTTCTGGTGGCGGAAACTCTACTGTCTCTGAATCCTCTAT
>Ga0206942_1270_pt1 | contig 12162 bp, 10 predicted proteins | sample Alteio_BWOrgHeat_6_FD_153253 | JGI IMG/M metagenome (GOLD analysis project Ga0206942, IMG submission 153253) | Enriched cells from forest soil in Barre Woods Harvard Forest LTER site, Petersham, Massachusetts, United States -... | ecosystem: Environmental > Terrestrial > Soil > Temperate forest > O... | reverse complement strand
GTTTACCAGCCAAAATCCGCCAATTCATTATGGCAGCCGGGCGCCCGCTCATTCTTCAAAGACCAGCGCGCCGCCCGCGTCGGCGATATCCTGACCGTGCTCGTCAATATTTCCGACTCGGCCACTTTAAACAACAGCACCACCACCGACCGCACCACCGACGAAAACCTCACCGCGCCGGGTGTGCTTGGCTTGCAGAACAAAGTCGCCCAAATTTTTAGCAAAAACGGCAACCCTTCAAACCTTTTGAATGTCGGCGGCACTTCCAAATCAGTCGGCGACGGGCAGATCGCCCGCGTTGAAACCATCGTCACCAAATTCGCCGCCAGCATCACGCAAGTGCTGCCAAACGGCAACCTCGTCATCAAGGGCTCACAGGAAATCAAGGTCAATTCCGAACTGCGCGAAATCACCGTCGAGGGCGTCATCCGCCCTGAAGACATCAGCGCCGACAACACCGTCAGCTCCGAGCAGATCGCCGAAGAGCGCATCTCCTACGGCGGCAAAGGCACCGTCAGCGACAAGCAGCAGCCAAGATACGGCGAGCAGTTGCTGGATATCGTCAGCCCGTTCTAAGAGCTGGCAAAAAGTCCCTCGCTTCGCTCAGTGTACTTTTTTGCCACGTTTAGGCCGTCGGGTAATTTAGCGCGTAAGTGCATAAATCCACGAACGAAACGTTATTTTCCAGCGCGATCTCATGCAGTTTCTTGAGCGAATCCATGACATCGGCGGGAACGTTGACACCGCGCTCGCGGGAAATCCAGTGCGCCTGGTGCTGGATGGGGTGGCTCTTCGGGTGCGGCTCGCCGATATAAAACTGCACCGGAATCTTCTGGCCGTTGACGTCGCAGGGGATGACGAACATTTTCATGAACTCAATCATAGCAAAAACTTCTCCAGTGTTGAAGCTAATTTACTTCCCCATAAATCAGGGCATTGCGATTATGGCGCCAAACGCTATTAAAATCATTGATTACGCCGGTTATTTTACATTTCCGCATTTTTCATTTTGTGCCGTTTGCCAAAGGCATTTATTGGCGGCTTATGTGGAAGCGTAATTTTAGTTGGCAATAAGCAGTTGAATTATATATGGCGATACTAAACCGGGCAGTTTAGTATGATTTTGGGGGTTTTGGTGGCGAATGTTATTTTTGTTTTTTTATATGCTAAAATAAGTCGAAATAATCCCAAATAATTCCTGAATAATGCCGCAATAAAAAACGGCAGAAAAAGCTCTTAGCGTGAGTAAAACTCGACGATGAGGTTCGGCTGCATCTGCACCGGGTATGGGATATCCGTATATTGCGGCTGGCGGACGAAGGTGGCTTTGAAGCTCGCAGCGTCAACCGTCAAATAGCCGGGAATTTCACGCTCAACTTTTTGCACGGCTTCGATAACTATCGGAATTTGCTTTGATTTTTCCTTGATTTCAATCACATCGCCATCAGCCACGTGGTAGCTTGGGATATTGACGTTTTTGCCGTTGACCAGAATATGCTTGTGCGAAACCAGTTGGCGGGCCGAAAAAATCGTCGGCGCAAAATTGGCGCGGTAGACAACAGCATCCAGGCGGCGTTCCAACAAGCCAACGAGGTTTTCCGAAGTATCACCTTTCTTGCGCGAGGCTTCTTCATAGTTGCGGTAGAACTGCTTCTCGGACATGTTGTAATAGCCCTTAAGCTGTTGTTTTGCCCGCAATTGTATGCCGAAGTTGGAGTGTTTTTTGCGCCCGGCACCGGCCGCACCGTGCTGGCCGGGAGGGTTGTTGCGGGAGTTGAAGGCGTCCTTGCCGCGGCCCCACAGGGAAACGCCCAAACGGCGGCTGATTTTGGATTTCGATTTGATGATTTTGGTCATATAACTTTCCTTTACTATTCATCAGCTTAAAGTCAATTAAGCCCCATTTAAGGATTCACGGCTTGGTTGCCGGAACGATTTACAAGGCGCGGAATATAGCCAAATCAAAGGCTTTGTCAATGGTTTATAATAACTTTTTTATTCATATTCTTGTAATACCAGTGTCATAATCCCTTGCTAATGTTATGAAACAATCAGAGAGGAAATATGGGCAAAGAAACAACGACACCAACTGAAAATAAGAAAACGGCAGCGGAAACTACGCCTGTCACTCATCAACATGACGGTAAAAAAACCGGCGATGACTTTGTCCGTGACGTTTACTTTGCGCCGCAACATGCAAGCCAATTCGGCGGCCAGCCACCGAAAAATGACCGTTTTCATAATCATTCAAATGACATGCTTCCTGGTCTAAATGCGGCCATATCCGGTACTAGTGCTGCTGAGGTCGCACGTAAGCTCGCGGAAAGTACCGGCCTTAATAAGAGCAGCCTTAATCATTCCGATGCAAAGGCAGCAACCAGCATACACACAAGCCATAAGCATACGATAGATCAGAACAAGGAAAACAAGCGCTAAGCTTTAAATAACTTCTTAAACCGCTCGGCATTCTCCTCAGAAATGTTCACCGTAAGCTTGACCCCGGTTTTTAAGTCCTTGCGTTTCTCAACAAAGCCGTGTTCGTAGAGCCAGGCCAGCGCGGCGCCTGCTTCGGGTTTTAGTTTGAATTCGATGCTTTCGTTGAAGCTGGCGATTTTATCATCCAGCCATTTCAGCAATTTGTCGCAGCCTTTGCCGGTAAGGGCGGAAACTGCGATGACCCTCACCCTACCCTCTCCCTGAGGGAGAGGGTTTTTTGATTCCCCTCCTCCCTTAGGGAGGAGGTTGGGAGGAGGGTTCTTGAGCAAATCGATTTTGTTGAAAACCTCATACATATTATGGTGGATTTTTTTCTCTAGCCCGAGGCTTTTCAGAACTTCCTCGACATCGGTTTTCTGGTTGGCGCTTTCCGGACTGGCGACGTCGCGGCCATGCAGAATATCCGCCCCGGCAACTTCCTCCAGCGTGGCGCGGAAGGCGGCGACCAGTTCATGCGGCAAATCAGAAATAAAACCCACCGTATCCGATAAAATACATTGGCGGCCGCTCGGCAATTCCAAGAGGCGCATGGTGGGGTCGAGCGTGGCGAAAAGTTTATCTTCGGCGGTGACGTTTGAATTGGTGAGGCGGTTAAACAAGGTGGATTTTCCGGCGTTGGTGTAGCCGACCAGTGCAATAATCGTATACGGCACATCGCGGCGGGTTTTGCGGTGCAGCTCGCGGGTGCGGGCGACTTTGGCCAGCTCTTTTTTGATTTTGGCGATGCGGGAGTTAATCATGCGTTTGTCGAGCTCAAGCTGCGTCTCGCCGGGACCGCCGAGGAAGCCGAAGCCGCCGCGCTGGCGCTCCAAATGCGTCCAGCTGCGCACCAGCCGCGACTTTTGATATTCCAGCGCCGCCAGCTCTACCTGTAATTTACCTTCAGCGGTGCGGGCGCGGGCGCCGAAGATTTCGAGGATGAGGCCGGAGCGGTCGATAACTTTGCAGTTCCAGGCTTTCTCTAAGTTGCGCTGCTGCACCGGCGTCAGTTTGGAATTGACGAAAACCAAATCAATTTTGCTGTTGGTGATATATTCGGCCAGTTCGGCAATCTTGCCGCCGCCGAGCAGCGCATCCGGCTTGGGGTCGCGCACCACGACGATTACCGAGCGCAGGATATTTAAGGCAATCGCCGCCGCCAAACCATTGGCTTCCTCAAGCTTATATTGCGGGTCGCGCTCGTCCTCAAGGAATTCGGGATGGATAACCAATGTGCGGGCGGCAAGTTTTAAGGCTTTGTTATCCTGCATCAGCGCTTAAGCGAGGACATGGTCATAAATATGGGCAATCACCGCTACTGAAACCGGCAGGATGACGACAAGCCCAAGCAGGAGGATTTCGCTGTGGATAATCTGCGGCACCAAGACGGCGGCGAAATTGACGGTGATGGTGATAAAAACCACCACTTTCAGGCTAATATCAAGGCTCTTGAAACCTTCCAGCGAGGCGGCTATTGCCCGTTTCAGCCCCATGCGGTGGTCGGTTATCAAAAACGGCACGAAAATCAGCGCGCTCAAAACCAGGGCCAGCGCGACCAGGATGATTAATGAAATTAGCGGGCTGATGCCGAGGAAAATTGTCGCCAGCGCCACCACGCCGGAAAACGCCAAAAGCGGCAGCAGCGAAAACCTCACCAGCGCCTTCACTTCTTTGGCATCCGCCGCCTGGCTGCGCTTGGTGATGAGGACATAATAATCAAACAGGCCGATAAGGGTGAAGGTGACGGTGCTGACGATGTAGGTGGTGATGTATGAATAATCAGCGAAAAGGTGGATTTTTTTCAAAGCCGTGGAAATGCCGAAACCGGCGAGGACGATGACGCCGAAAAACATGGTATATTCCACCACGCGGCGTATCCATAACTCGGCGCTTTCGTTCAACACCGTGGCGAGGCTGAGTTTGATTTCACTGTGCAGCACCGCCCGCTGTCCGCTCTCCGCCTTCAATATTGATTTCAACTCTTCAACCTCGCCCGCTGGCCGGTAGGGTCCATCTTCGGCCTTGGACACTTGCGTCTGGGCGCTGACGGTGCCGTTCTTAACCTTTTTTATCAGGGATAAAACGTCAAACGGCCCCTGTTTTTGCCCGTTTACAACTATATAGTAATCCATTCTTAACTAACCTTTGCCAATATTGCCGTGATTGCTACTTATAATACTAATTTATTACTATTATGTTATTATAGGCTGTTTTTAGGGTCAATATGCCAGAAAATATCGAAAAAAACATTAAAAATGAGCTGGAAATTATCTGGGCCGCGCATAAAAAGCACGGGCTGAAAGGTAAGATGAAGCTTTATACCATGGCCGAGAAAGAGCCGTGGCGCGCCGCGGTGGAGGGTTATGAGTTCTGGTTTGACGAATCCGAAACCGATAAGGCGGTGGCGGAAGTTATCAAGAATTTCAACTCTGGCAAACTGCCCAATACGCCGCTTTTGCTCCAACCCATGGTGCATGATGATAAGGGCAAGCCGCTCGGCTCCGGCATCGCCTGGGCGACGGTCATCTGCAAAGGCATCGCCACGCTGACCGGCAAGGAACAGGTGCGGCTTAGCAATATCAACGTTTATTCCGACCATTTCACTCGCAGCGAAAACAAGCAGGCGGGTTTGAAAATCATCGCCTTTGCCGACAAAATCGTCAAGCCGGAAAGCGACGGCATCATCGCCGCCAATCGCGGGCTTTATGATTTATGCGATATCGACTCGGAAGAATATTATGTGCATTACATGCTTTCGGGAATTTCATATTTGACCAAAAACGGCATGTTCATCCACCCGGATTTTGCGGCTTTGGGCGAAATCCGTGTCAGCGAAGAAATCTTGAAAGCCTCGCGCAAAAAGAACGAGCATTTGCCGAAAACCCTGCCGCCGGTGGCCAAAAAACCGCAAGCCGCCAAAGTGCAATCCATCCTCGATGCGGCGCTGTGCTGGAACTCATATGACCGCCATAATACATTATACGAGCGCTTCGGCATCAACCCGGCGGATATTGAGCGCAACTTGAAATATTTCAACCTCTGCGCCCGCAATTTCGACTTTTTCTACGCCACCGGCCCGCAGCGCAAGGGTGCCGACGAAACTTTCGACTTTGTCGTCAACGGCCTCATCCCGCGCGGCACCGTCACCGTTCTGGCTGGCGCCGGTGGTACCGGTAAATCATCCATCGCGCACGAGCTTTGCGTCAAGGCGGCGATTGATTACGACCCCGGCGAAAAGGCGGATTTGTGGCTCGGCCAGGAAATCCGCACCGACAACACCAAAGGCATCTGCGTTTATTTCTCAGGCGAGGATGGCCCGGCGGTAATAAACGCCCGCGGTGAATTATTCGACCCGCGCGGCCGCGCCAACCGCCTGATGTTCCAGCGCACCGAATTCCGCGACCGCGAGGAAACATTGCCTGAATTCATGACGCGTCTGGCATCGATGCCGCAAGTTTCCATCATGGTCATCGACCCGGCGAGGAAATATCTGGAAGGTGACGAGAATGATTCGGAAGTGGTGAGCAATTTCTTCGAGGCAATCGAGGAATTCGCGATTAAAAAGAATTGCGCGATGATTATCGTCCACCACTTGGAAAAATCCGCCAACCCCAAAAGCGCGCGCGAAATTTTAGACTTGCTCCGCGGCTCCCAAGTTTTCATCGATAGGGCACGCGTCGTTTTAGGTTTATACCGCGATGGCCCATATACAATCGTCGGCCTGGCTAAATGCAACATCCCGCCCAATCTCGGCATGGTAACCGAAGAACGGGTATTTGCCCGCGACCCGAAAACCCTGCAATTGATATGGCTGCCCGGTGAGAAGGGCGTGCGGCGCACGACTTTGAGTGAGGAAGAACTCGACCAGCTGAAGGCGGAAGCCGAGCTGCGGGAAGTGAATGAGCGGAATAAGGCGGCAGAGCCAAAGAAAGTAAAATAAAACAGATGCTTGCAAAGCCATTATTCGGGTATTGCTATTTTGGCAATATTATGCTATATTCCATATAGTTTAGAGGTGAGAACAGCTTCCTCACGCACCATCGCAAGGTGGTAATTAGCCCGGCAACGGGTCAAGAGATGCGGGATTTAGCACCCGTCTAAGCTTAAAAAAGGACGCTTTAGCGTCCTTTTTTATTGCCTGATTTTAAATGGCCGGTTCGGATTCTCCTTCTTAAAGTGCTTTCGGCAATAATATAGGCAGATTCAACCGGATAGTTTCCATATGCGTTTGGCAGGGCATTCATGGCTACCAGAATTATTGCCGCCTCAGTAATTTTAACCATTTCATATTTATCTTTATAATGCGGCGATTGACCTATGTAATCGGGGTGACAAATAACCGAAGAAATATTTTCTAGACATATTTCATAGTCATCCGTATGTTTTAACTTGATATGCTCAATTGCAGCTTTGCTTAAATAAGCCACATCCTTTGTAAGCTGCAATTTAAGAAGCTTATTTATCTTCTTATACGGCAACCCATTAATATGCCTGGCCTTAAATTTCATAGATTTTCGCTAGCAGGTTTTTTCTTATTTGCATGGTTTGGTTTTGCGAGTTCCCCCTAATCCCCAGCGGCGCCACCTCCGAAACCGCCGTCACAATCCCCCCGACATTGGTCATGAAAATTTCGTCGGCATTACGCAAGTCGTCCAGCGTGAATTTGCCTTCCTGCGCCTCACCCGGCCATAATTCCAGCACCGCCGCACGCACCGTCCCCAGCACAAATGGCAAATCGGTTGACGGCGTATAAAGCATATTATCCTTTATCCAGAATAGGTTACCCGTCGCGGTTTCGCAGATGATATCGTCAGGTGATAGCATCACTGCATTCTCACAGCCCTCGCTTTCCGCCTCCATCAGCGCCATAGTATAATGCAGGGCGTTGTTGGTTTTGCAGGGGTAATGGTAAAAGGCGCGGGTGGATGACACAAAAAGTTTTATGGTTTGGAACTCCGGCAGCGGCTTTGCTGTCACCTGCACTAGCATAACTGGTTTGGTCGGGGTGACTTTGTAACCAACACCTTCAGTTTCCCCGCGTGAAATCACCACGCGCACATAGCCCTGCCCGATATTATTTTCCTCAATCAGCGCCGCGGCAATTTGGGGAATGTTTTTGATATCAATATCAAGTTTAAAAAACTCCAAACCTTTCTGCAAACGCGCCGCATGGCGCGGCCAATCCCAGATTTTGCCGTTGTAAATCAGCGCCGTCTCGAAAACCCCGTCGCCGAAGCGGTAGGAACGGTCGTTGATGCTGACCTGCGCCTCGTTATCCGCCATGAACTGCCCGTTAAAATAGATTTGCATGATGACGGTTATTATATAAACTCGTGTGGCAAATAACAACGGAGAGTTCAAATGGGTATTGGCATCGTCGTCGTCCTCGGCATAATTTTTGTCGTCGGGCTGTTCATGACCATCAAGGTCGTGCCGCAGCAGGAAGCGTGGATTATCGAGCGTTTCGGACGGTTTGAGAAGGTTTTTAAAGAGGGCGGCTTGCAGATTATAGTGCCGACGGTGCAGCGTGTGGCTTACAAACACTCGCTCAAAGAACAGGTGATTGAAGTTTCCGAACAGGCGGCGATTACCAAGGACAACGTCACGCTCAATATCGACGGTATTTTATATGTGAAGGTCATCGACCCGGTTGAAGCTTCCTACGGCGTTTCCAACCCTTACAATGCCGTGACGCAGCTGGCCCAAACCACAATGCGCGCCGAGATTGGCAAAATCACGCTGGAGAAAACTTTTGAGGAGCGCGAGGCGATGAATGCTAATATCGTCATGGCGATAAATGAGGCGGCGGTCAAGTGGGGGGTGCAGTGCATGCGCTACGAAATCCGTAATATCATGCCGCCGAAAACCGTGTTGCAGGCGATGGAATTGCAGGTCGCCGCCGACCGGCAGAAACGCGCCGAGATTTTGAACTCGGAAGGTAAGTCGCAGGCCGTAATCAACCTCGCCACGGCGGATAAGCAGCAAACGGTTCTGCGCTCGGAAGCGGCGCTGATTGACCAGTCCAACCGCGCCAAGGGCCAGGCCGAGGCTATTCGGCAGGTAGCGCAGGCAACCGCCGACGGTATCCGCGAAGTTGCCAAGGCCATCAACGAACAGGGCGGTGAAGATGCGGTGACCTTGCGCGTGGCGGAGAAATACATAGATGCATTCTCCGAACTGGCGAAAGAATCTACAACGCTGCTGCTGCCAAGCAATGCCGGTGACCCCGGCTCAATGGTGGCGCAGGCAATGTCGGTGTTTAATGTTGCCAAGAAAAACCTCAAAAGTTAGGCAATAGTGAACAGGCTACAGGCAATAGTATTTTTTCTTTTCTTCTATTGCCTATTGCCTATTGCCTATTGCCAGGCGAACGAAGTGAGCTACGCCGTTTCCACCTATGGCGATATAAAATACCCGCCCAATTTTGCGCATTTCGATTATGTCAACCCGGCCGCGCCAAAAGGCGGCGAGATAATTTTGCCGGAAATCGGCAGTTTCGACAGCCTCAACCCCTTCATCCTCAAAGGCCGCCCGGCGGCGGATACGGATTTGCTGTTTGACACGCTGATGCGCTCCTCCGATGATGAAACTTCTACCGCCTATGGGCTGATTGCCAAGTCGGTAGAGTTTCCGGATGATAATACTTATGTAATTTTTAACCTGCGTCCGGAAGCCAGGTTTTCCGACGGCTCACCGCTGACGGCGGATGATGTTGTGTTTTCGTTCGATACCTTGAAAAAGCAAGGCCACCCGCAATACCAGATTTTATTCGCCGAGATTAAATCCGCAACCAAGCTCAGTAATTACAAGGTGCGTTTTGATTTTTCCAACCCCAAAACCCGCGAGTTGAAGCTGCTGATTGGCGGCTTGCCGGTGTTTTCCAAGGCTTATTATAGCAAGTACGAATTTAACAAAACCACGCTGGAGCCGCCGCTTGGCAGCGGGCCATATCTAATTGAACGCCTTGATGCCGGGCGCGCGGTGGTTTACAAGCGCCGCGGGGATTATTGGGCTAAGGACTTGCCGGTCAATATCGGGCGCTATAATTTTGACAAAATCGAGCATGAATATTATCTGGATGTCAATGTGGCCATCCAGGCTTTCAAAAGTGGCGCGGTGGATTTGCGTTATGAGAACATCGCCAAGAACTGGGCCAATGCCTATAACATCCCGGCCGTGAAGGACGGGCGGGTGATTAAAGTGAAAATCCCCAACGAAATCCCAAGCGGCATGCAGTGTTTTGTGTTGAATAACCGCCGCGACAAGTTCAAGGACATCCGCGTCCGCAAGGCGCTTAACCTGGCGCTGGATTTTGAGTGGATGAACAAGAACCTGTTCTATAATTCCTACACCCGCAGCAACAGCTATTTCGCCAATTCGATTTATGCGAGCAGCGGTTTGCCGCAGGGAAAAGAGCTGGAAATTTTGCAACCATACCGCGCGCAATTGCCGCCGGAATTGTTTACGCAGGAATTCAAACTCCCGGTTTCCGACGGTTCAGGGCGCATACGTTCCCAATTAGTAGAAGCGCAGAAACTCCTGAATGAAGCCGGATGGCATATCCGCGACGGTGTGCTGGTGAATGGTAAAGGTGAGGAATTCAGCATCGAAATCCTCCTCCAGCAAGGCTCATCATTCGAGCGCATCATGGGGCCGTTCCAGCGCAACCTGCAAATCCTTGGCATAAAATCCACGCTCAAAAATGTCGATACTTCGCAATACAAGCAACTCACTGATGATTTTGAATACGACACTTTCGTCAATACTTTCCAGGAATCTTTAAGCCCCGGCACCGAGCAGATGAGCTACTGGCATTCATCAAGTGCTGATACTAAAGGCGGCATGAACTATATCGGCGTCAAAAACCCGGTGGTGGATAAGCTGGTCGAGGCCGTCATCGCCGCCAAGGACAAGGAGACGCTGCTGGCCGCCACCCACGCGCTTGACCGCGTGCTGCTGTGGAATTACTACGTCATCCCGCAATGGCATATCGGCAGTTTCCGGTTATTATATTGGAACAAATTCGCCCATCCCGAAGTGCTGCCGAAATATGATGTGGGGTTCGGGCTGATGGAGTGGTGGGCAATTAAATAATTGCTTCGCAAAAGCACGCTTTTGCTACGCGCCGCCGGATGCGGCGGGCTGACGGCTCCCGGTTCCTAAAACTTGTCATTCTCGGGCTTGACCCGAGAATCTAGGATTTAGATTACTGATAAATTGGATTACCGGAACTATCTATAATTACACATTTGGAATTCATACATCGCGCATTAGGCCACACAGGCCGACCGTTATTATCAATTTCAAAAGAGCATCCTTGTCCAAAAACTCGGCCCGCTAATTTATTCATAGACATATATAACGCGTTATAGCTTTTATTTATCGCAGCCCTTTCACAAATTAAGCGTAGTGCCATACATTCACTATTCGCAACACAACTCTGCATTATTACAGGAACCTCAATATTGCCTTGAACATTATGCTTCAAACTTTTAGCAAAAATAAATAGTGATGATATAAATATTATAAGAACCATAATTATTATAAGAATAATTTTAAGATATGTTTTCATACTTATCTCGCTAATGGCTTGAATTTAATCTGGTGCGGCTGTACCGCGGCATCGCCCAAACGCCGCTTTTTATCTTCCTCATAAGCCTCGAAATTGCCCTCGAACCATTCGACATGCGAATCACCCTCGAAGGCCAAAATATGCGTGGCAATGCGGTCGAGGAACCAGCGGTCATGCGAAATCACCACCGCGCAGCCGGGGAAATCGAGCAGCGCTTCTTCCAATGCGCGCAAGGTTTCCACATCGAGGTCGTTGGTTGGCTCATCGAGCAGCAATAAATTCACCCCGGTTTTGAGCATTTTCGCCAGATGCACGCGGTTGCGCTCGCCGCCGCTTAAACTCCCGACTTTTTTCTGCTGGTCGCTGCCCTTGAAATTGAAGCTGGAACAATAGGCGCGCGATTTCACTTCCTTGGTGCCGAGGTTGATATTGTCATTGCCGCCGGAAATTTCTTCCCACACGCTTTTTTCCGGGTCGAGCGAATCGCGGCTTTGGTCGATATAGCCGAGCTTGACGGTTTCGCCGACGCTGAATGTGCCCTTATCCGCGGTTTCCTTGCCGGTTATCATGCGGAACAAGGTGGTTTTGCCGGCGCCGTTGGGGCCGATTATGCCGACGATGCCGCCGGCCGGAAGTGAAAAACTCAAATTCTCAATCAGCAAGCGCTCGCCGAAACCTTTGAAAACATTTTCAGCAACGATGACATTATCACCCAAGCGCGGCCCCGCCGGAATAATTATCTGTGAATTTTCCAGGGTTTTGTTTTTTTCCAGCGCCACCAATTCATCAAAAGCTTTAAGCCGCGCCTTGGATTTGCTCTGCCGCGCTTTGGCGCTGGCGCGCACCCATTCCAGCTCGCGCTCGATGGTTTTTTGCCGCGCGGTTTCCTGGTTGCCCTCAATTTCCATGCGCTTGGATTTGGCCTCCAGCCATTTGGTGTAATTGCCCTCATAAGGCAGCCCCTGCCCGCGGTCCATTTCCAGAATCCACCCCGTTACATTGTCGAGGAAATATCTGTCATGCGTAATCATCACCACGGTGCCGGTGTAATCGCCGAGGAAACGCTGGAGCCATGCCACACTCTCGGCATCAAGGTGGTTGGTAGGCTCATCGAG
>Ga0206942_1289_pt1 | contig 12218 bp, 11 predicted proteins | sample Alteio_BWOrgHeat_6_FD_153253 | JGI IMG/M metagenome (GOLD analysis project Ga0206942, IMG submission 153253) | Enriched cells from forest soil in Barre Woods Harvard Forest LTER site, Petersham, Massachusetts, United States -... | ecosystem: Environmental > Terrestrial > Soil > Temperate forest > O... | reverse complement strand
CGAATGCTGCAAATTCGTCATCTGCTGCTCCACCCGATTCATACGCTGGTCCAGCGTCAGGGACGATGGAACATTTGTCGAGATGACGGGTGATTCCTGTGGCGATGCAGATGGCGCGGATGCGTGAGGAGACGCCGGCATTCCTGCATCCGCCTGACCATCAAACTGAGGCGGGTAATTATCAACATCATAGACAGGCGCATCTTCCGCATAAACTGTCATTGCCATGCCGGATAACAGGACAACTGCAAAAATTCGTTTCAACACCCGTTTAAAAGACCTAATAACCATATACTTCTCACCTTAATTTTCCGGAACCTGTCCCTGTTCATTGTCATTCCCGCACCATGCAGGAATGACAACGTTCTGATGCGTCCCACAAAACGCCTAGCTAGCCTTGTGATTTAACAATCACAACACGACGATCCAGCTGGAAATCCTGCTCGGAATGACCTGGCGTTGCAAGACGCTCTGCCCCATAACTCACGATACGAACCTGATTGAGATTCACGCCTCGTCCTTTCATCATATCAAACACTGCATTGGCACGATGTTCACCGAGCGCTACGTTATATTCACGACTTCCACGTGGATCCGTATGGCCTTCCAGAATAATTTTCGCGCGTGGATGAGCCACCAGATAATCCGCATTCGCCAACACAGCAGGCTTGTCTTCATCACGTACCACGTAGCTGTTGAAATCAAAGTAATAAGTACGCTTTGCAAGGCCCCGCGCTGTTCCATTACTTCCATCATCCCCATAACTCTGGCCATTGCCTGCTCCCGATGCCTGCGCACCGCCAGCGGTATTCATATCATTCATGCCTGTTGCATCATAACCACTGTTTTTATGCTTTGACGAACACGCGCTCAGCGCCAGAATACTGCAACCTATCAAAACAACTTTTGCTATTTTATTTAATTTCATCTTTCTTCTCCCTTGTTAATCCATCATATTTCAAATAAACCCTGTTTAAGATAAATAAGGCGACCATGCCGGATCCTGAACTTCCCCATCTCGCGCCGGTAAACGCACCTGCACACTGCCATCGCTTGCAATCATCGACAACACACTACGCCCGGAATAAAGAGTTCCATATAATACCATACTGCCATTCGGCGCTATACTGGGCGATTCATTATCTGTGCCTGACGAATTCGTCAGCACACGGAATGTCGAGGTATCCAGATCCAGAATACCAATGTTAAACAATTTCGATTCCTGGTTTAACATCACAATATGATTTCCATCCGGTGTAAAGGAAGCACGCGCGTTATAATTACCATCATAAGTCAGACGTGTAATCGCACCTGTCGCCAGATTTTTCTGATAGATTTGCGGTCCACCGCTACGGTTAGACGTAAAAATCAGATACCTCCCATCACGCGACCAGGAAGGCTCTGTATTAATTGACCAGTCATGCGTTGCCTGGGTTAACTGTTTTGTAGCCAGATTCATCATATAAATATTCGGTGACCCATCTTTTGAAAGAACCAGTGCAAGCTTCCGACCATCAGGCGACCATGCAGGCGCGCCGTTAATCCCACGGAAATCACTGATCAAACGACGGGAACCTGTCGCAACATCTTCCACGTAAATCGAGGAATGTTTATTTTCAAAGGAAACATATGCAATCTGTTTTCCATTCGGTGACCATGCCGGTGACATGATGGGATCGTTCGACGTCAGCAAGGGCTTGGGATTATAACCATCTGCATCGGCGACTTCCAGCGTATACCGGGCCGCTTCACCCGCTGAACGCTGCACGACGATGTAAGCCAGTTTTGTTGAGAAGACACCACGCACGCCGATCATCTGGCGATAAATCAGATCACTGATATGATGCGCAACGGCTCGCAATTCATTTTCCGGCACAACATACTGTTTGGTCACAAGAGGCGTCGCGTCACCCTCTTCCTTCCCTTTCACGGTATCCAGTAATTTAAAACTGATTTCATAACGACCACCACCAACTTCCCGCACAGCCCCCTGTACCACGCTGTCCGCTCCAATGCTGCGATAATAGCTGGTTGGCATGTCTTTACTGACTGCATTACCGCCATAGACCTTGAAACGGCCACTGTTTTTTAAATCATTCGCAATAATGTCCGAGACATTTTGAGAAGGCGTTGCACTACCCACTGAAAAAGGAACGACTGCAATAGGCACCGCACCGGCCACCCCGCGTGTCAACTCCATGCTTAAATAAGCAAAAACCGGGTTCGACAGGATCAAGCCCCAACCCAAAAACAGCATTGTGATTAACTTCCGCATGACAACATGGATCTCCACCCGAATAGAAAATTAAACCGATTTTATCAGATGAGAGATATATCATAGATTATTTAAGAAGTGAACCTGGAGCTGGATTTTTGCACGTGGCTGTTGTGATGTCATGCCAGCGTGCTTTTAGCTGGCATCCAGTGTTTTTTAACAGGATGCATTCCAGAAACGCTGGATGCCAGCTAAAAGCATGCTGGCATGACAAGGATTCAGGATTTAGAACCATAGCACTTACACAATCAGGTACTCTCATGAATCGTTTGCAGCAGTTTTTCATTAAACTCATTTGCGAGCACCGGGCCACTAAAAAATTGACCTTGCATGGTCGAGCACCCGAGAGAAAGCAGTAAATTCTTTTGAGGACTATTTTCAACACCTTCGGCAATCACCTGCGCTTGCAAACCCTGCGCGAGAGCAATAATCATTTTCACGATCGCCTCACTTTCCGGATTCACATCCATATCACAAACCAGTGAGCGGTCTATTTTAAAAATATCAATGGGCAAACGCCTTAAATGCTGTAACTGTAAATGACTCGCACCGAAATTGTTAATCGCAATTTGCACACCCATTCGTTTCAGCATGTGAAGCATTTTTTCGACCAGATCTATTTTGGTTAATAAAAAGGATTCTGTCATTTCAAAAATCAGACTAGACGAATCCAGCTTTGTTTCTCGCAATATGGATGATACTTTTTGAATAAAATGCGTATTTTCCAACTGTTTCAGTGAAACCTGAACGGAAAGAGCCTGCGCATCAAAACCATGTTCACGCCACTTTATCAAATCATGACAGGCTTTTCGCAATAACCATTCATAAATAGCAATGATATTATTATTTTTTTCTGCCAGCCGTGAAAATTCCTCAAACGTGATCAAACCAAAATCGGGATGATGCCATTCCAGAATGGCTTCCATGCACACAATTTTTCGGGTATCGAGATTCACACAGGGCAAGTAATAAATATTAAATTGCTGATAGCTCGTTTCATTGTGCAAGCTTGAACCTAATATCAATTCACGACGGCTTAAAGCATGCATTTCCTGCTGATAGAATTGATACGTGTTACGCCCGGTCAGTTTTGCCTGACTGAGTGCGAGATCCGCATTTTTTAGCAATGTTTTTCCATCACGTCCATCCATGGGAAAAACAGCAATCCCAATACTCGCCGCCAGATAAAAATCCTGGTCCAGAACCGTAAATGGCTGCGCCATCGCATCCAGTAATCGTTTTGCAATATAGGCCGCCGTTTCAGCTTTCGCGATTTGTGAGAAAATAAAAACAAACTCATCTCCTGCAAAACGACTCACTGTATCCACTTGACGAACACAGGCTTGCAAGCGCTGGGAAACGACTTTCAGAATCGCATCCCCCACATCATAACCCATGGCATCATTGATAATCTTGAAACCATGCAGGTCCAGAAACATGACGCTGAATGTTAATTGATAACGAAGGCTTTGATTGATGGCAAGCGCCAGATGATCTTCGAAAATTTTCCGACCCGGCAATCCTGTTAACGGATCTATCAGGACATTACTCGCGAATTGTTCCTGCAGATTTTTTACTTCCTGTTCAAGTTCCCGGGATTTGAGTGTTTGATCCTGTAATTGATTGTTAAGTATTTGCGTACGTGCCATGCAGCGCCAGATATAAATGCCTGACGCAATCAGAATAATAATTAGAGAAAGTTCCTGTATCACTTTTTCTCCTCCGTGAAACAGCCTTAACTTGACACACATCCCATTATATCATCAACTTTCCCAATTCTCCGTATTTAAAATATCTTTCGGCTTCACTTTCAACACAAATTGTCTGAAAGGTTCAAACGCATCGGAATCTTTTGGAACAGGCAAGGGAGAAGATTTGAAAACAGCCGTTTGCGCTGAATGATCCAGGCCTTCATCGCCACTGCTTTTAATGACCTGCACATCGAGCACCACACCGCCTGGTGCGACACGAATCATGAGTTCCGCATATAAATTTTTATTCACGCTCGGAGGAATCAGCCAGTTTTGACTGATCGTTTGCAATATCAGCGCCTTATACTTGTCGACCTGCCCGCGAACCTGTTGTGCCCGCGCACCCGCCATCTTTTTTTGTTCTTGCAGCATATCCTGCTGCAGGGATTTGGCTGCCATCTGCTTCATGTCTTTTTCAAATTCAGCTGCAATGGATTTTTGTTTTATTTTCTTTTCCCTGTGCGTCTGTTTTTTAATATCCGCCAACATCTGCTGCGCAATTTTATCCTGCTGTAATTTTTTTTCTTTTTTATCTGAAATGGCAATAGCCTGTTTTTCAGGTGGCGTAACAGGTTGTGGTTTCACTTGCGTCACCGGAATAACAGGAGGCGGCTTAGGCAGTTGTGTTGGCGTGACAGGTTTCGGTATGATTTTGGGAATCACTTTCTCTGGATGCGGTATCACTTTTTTCGGTGCCGGCAGGGATGTCATGACACGCGCATTGATTATTTCCATATTTTTATCGGAATTCTGCACCACCGGCATCGTCGAAGTAAATTCAAAACTCACAATTAATGCGATGATAACAACCGCGTGCAGAAAAACGGAAAAGAAAAAAGAAGACGAATATTTTTCTTTTCCATGACTCATCGGATCAACTCGCACTTTGCTCGGAAGGCTGGGTAATCAATCCGACGCTTTTGGCACCGGCTTGCTGCAATAAGACCATGGCTTCAACCACCTTGCCATAATTGGCATTTTTATCCCCGCGCACAAGAACAGGTCGCTGCAGTTCGGAAGCTGCATTCGCGAGCTGTCCTGAAACAAACGTACTCAGTGCACGCGCTGTAATCGGTTGGTTGGGTTTGGCTGACACATTCAGATAGAAATTTCCGGTTGAGTCCACCGTCACAATCAGCGGTTCTTTTTGATCCGGTGGAATGGCTTTCGATTCTGTTTGCGGTAAATCAATTTTCACACCTTGCGTCAGCAACGGTGTGGTAATCATAAAAATAACCAGCAACACCAGCATGACATCAATAAAAGGCACGAGATTAATTTCAGCCATCGGGCGTCTTGATCTGCGTGAATGCGTTTGATTAGCCAGCATAAATATCTCCGATTAAACCGTCATGGGCGCCGCGGTGTTCGCCTGCAAAGTGGAATGGTTGTTCAGAGTTGCTTGTGCCTGTCTGAATAAAATATTGGAAAATTCTTCCTGAAACACGTCGAAACGATTTAGCAAACGATTAATATCTGTTGTAAAACGGTTATACCCGACAACCGCAGGAATAGCTGTAAATAAACCCATTGCCGTTGCAATTAATGCCTCGGCAATACCCGGTGCGACCATGGAAATAGTCGCCTGCTGCACATGCGCCAACGTGCGAAACGTTAACATAATCCCGCAGACCGTACCAAAAATCCCGACGAAAGGAGCAGTCGATCCGATGGTCGCAAGCGTCGCCAAATGAATTTCCAACTTATCCTGTTCACGCATTTGCGCGACATTCATCGCACGACGCGCACTGGCCAATACAGCTTCCGCCGTCATGCCGGGTTGTTTATGCAGACGTAAAAATTCTTTAAAACCCGCATGGAAAATCGATTCCATTCCATCCAGATCCGATTTGCGTTTCATGCTTTCAGAATACAGTTTTGATAAATCACCGCCCGCCCAAAAAACATCTTCAAATTGTGTGGTCGTCTGACGCACTTTTTTTAAGTAAGCCGAACGTTGCATGATATACGTCCATGAAAGAACCGATGCGCCGATTAATAATGCCATCACCAGTTTCACCAGAAAGCTGGCATTGATAAAGTAAGCCCATATTGAGGAATCGACAGTCACGATCAGGATCTCCGTAAATAAATTCTTACTGTAATTCTAGGTTCTTATCGTTTCAATGAGCAAGTGATTTGAGAGATATTTAAAATCAGGCACTTTTTTTCAGAGCATGAATTTTGTAACTATATGATTAATAAAGAATTTTACCCATCCAGTCTCCCTCCGGAAGAAAAGCTGTAACTTGTTGATTAATATAGATTTTTTCGTGATGCCCGAAAATTTTTCAAAGTATTTTATTTTTTTGCAAACATGGAGCACAATCGCGAAAAGGATATTTTAACTAGGATCTTAAAATGAAAACATGCCGCTCATCAGATAGTACATCGCCACCCATTGATTATAAATTGGAAGAAAGTTTTCCATGGCAGATTGCAGAAAGAAAAAAAGTGGAAAAAGCATTTAAACTGCTGAACTCTGACGATGCATCCCTGTGTATAAATGAACTAAAAGAACTGTTTCCACTTGACGAGCCATTACCCGATACAAAACAATCCGGTTTCACCCTCTTTTCACTTGCTATTGCACGTCAACACGATGAGATAGTCACTTGGTTTATGGATGAAACCCGGCTTGCTTTTCATTCCAGTCAGGAACTGGGATTTCCACTGCTTCTTCTGCTGTTTTATAAAAAAACAGAACTGGCAAAACAATTAATCCGAATACGTCCCGGCATTCAAAAAAATCATTTTAATCATCAGACCGGAAATAACGCGCTGCACTATTGTATGGAAATGAAAGAACCTGACGTTGACCTGGCTTTACTATTATGTGAAAACAATCCAGGCATCGCCGAAAATAATATAGTGAAACAGACTCCTATCCTGATAGCCGCGCAAAAAGACCATTTTCAACTGATTCAAACACTGTGCGAACAGCAGCCTGATTTTCTGGATTCTTTTTCATGCGAAGACGTTTGTACGATACTGGACGTTTTACTGTATAAAAAGCAGAATGATCTGGTTGAAACAATTTTGAATCTGAATGTGACTCAGCGAATCTGGTACGCATTTGTATTACTCTCAAAACCGGATTTATTTACTCTGGAACTCCTGCAAATAGTACTTCCAAAAACAGAACCTCTCTCGCCTGAAATACTGACGCACCCCACTTTTCCTCACGACAGTACATTACTTCAGATAGCCACTAACAATCAGGCTTTTGATGCAATCGCCTTTTTTGTCGAAGAAAAAATGTTATCGCTGTATTCTCCAGGTGAGCAGGCCGTGACTTTATTTGCATTGATAAACAACAAACATTACTCCGTTGCAAAAAAACTGATTCTATTAACAAACCATCCTGATATTTTTAACTTTTCAAATTCCGAAGGTAATACCGTCTTGCATGCCTGTATGAACAGTTGGAAACCCGACAGGAAACTCACCTTGACAATCTGTCAGTATAAACCGGAATTGATATGCCAGATGAATGTAAATATAAAATCACCGATACTGCTGGGTGCTGAAACCAGGAACTTTGACCTCATCTTCCACATGCTTCAAATACCCGGCTGTCAATTGCCTTTTGATCAGCTAACGGAAATCCTGTTTATTTCGATCAAACATCAAGCTTATTACCTGACAAAATTTTTATTCCAGTTTCCATTACACGATACATCAGAAATCAGAACATTAAACAATATACGCATGCAGATCGCTTTTAAAATTTTATCCATTGGAAAAGCAGCAGACATGAAACTTCTTGAGATCGTCTTACCCGCAAGTCAACTGTTGCCTTCCAGACAATGGAAAGGGAAATCTCCGTTATATTGGGCTGTTTTTAACAATCATCTGGATGCGGCAGAGTATTTTATACGTAACACTATGTTATCAAACTATTCAGATACCGCAGAACTTTTTCGGGTGATTGAATTGCTGCATCAAAAACATCGTAAGGATTTGATCAGCTTGCTTTCTGCGTCCAGACAAATTCCGTGCTTGCGGGAATTTTTTCTGACGCGTCAATTATTTCAACTGAATGACCTGAACGAAGCGCCGGTGATCACACGTTTGCAACTTAAACAGGCTATTGATCGCGTCGCTGAAGAAAAAAATGTTCATCCGGAAAGTTTAATTATTTTTTTAAAACATTATCGTGAGCTTCCTATAAAAAAAAGTTTGTTTTCGAGGACTGAGCGAGGAAAAAAAACCGTTGCAAAAAAGCTGATGACTCTTCTTAACGATCAGATTGTCACGTTGACGTATGCAGAACTCGGTCTGTTAATCAATTCACATGGTTCAAAAAACGGTCTTTTAAAAACAATCATTCATACGTTTCATCTGGTCGAGCCGCTGGAAGGATTAATGAAAGCGATTGAAGACACATGCAAAAAAGATAAAAATGGTTATTATTACCAGAATAGACGATGGGATTCTGAATTACAGATTACTTTGACCTGGCACAAATATAGCCTTCCGGAGATACAACCTGTTCAACACAAAAGTCCTTCGTTTAATTGTATGAGTTCACATGAGGAATCATAACCTGTTTCTTTTTTTAGAAATAGAAAGATCAATCAAAAACAGCACATTTTAAATTGAGGTTTTTATAAATGGATACACGCAATCCACTCGAAACTGACTCAAAAGACATACAGGATCTCAACCAATTATTTCTGAAAGCCATTCAAGCGAGACGCCCGGATAACACGCAGGAGGCCTTGGAAACCAAAACAGACACTCCGAATGAAATTGAAAATGCATTTGGTTCATTAACAGATATTGAAATCAGGACTTTGCAGAATGAATTTGAGCAAGCTCTTTCCAACGTGCGTCCTGATGAAAGAAAACCGGAAATTGCAAATACTCAATCCGGGACAATGACCGATTTACACCTCTATCTGCAAAAATCGGAACCTGATTTTTCAAAAGTTTTAGCATTGTGTGAAAACAATCCTTATGTAGCTGCCTACAACAGTAAATATCAAACGCCATTATTGGTAGCCGCACAAAAAGAATATTTTGAACTGATCTATTTCATTTGCGATATGGATCCCGATATCATCAATCAACATACGATCGAACAGTTGTGCGACATACTCGATACTTTACTTGATAAGAAACAAACTAACCTGATTCAATTTATTCTGAATACCAACACTGATCTGCGAATCCTGTGTGCGTTTGAATTACTTTCGAATCAAAGCTATTCTGATATGGATTTGCTTAAAATTCTACTTCCAGAAACCCAACCCTTATCGTCAGACAAATATGACAACGTCACATTACTTCACATGGCTATCGCCAATCTGCATGAGGAGGCGATAAAATATTTTATTGATGAAAAAATGCTATTGAGCTACTCCAACAGCGATCTGGAAGAATTATTTCTCGATCTGTTTTCCAGGAGAAAAATAGCTCTGGCTAGAAAATTGCTCGAGCAAAGAGTGGAACAGGCAGGAGAAGAAAAAAATCCTCACCCAAACAGTTTGATTATTTTTTTAAAAAATTACCTCAAACTTCCCATACAATCCGAGGGAAACAGGATGTTTTCCTTGATCCAGAAATCAATCACCGTCGACAAGCTGATTGAACTCTTCACTTTAAACGAACCTGTCACCTTCCGATATTCTGAATTGGAGCACTTGATTGATTCAACAGGCTCAGGAAACGATCTCTTAAAAAAGATAATTCATACATTTCGTTTAAGCGAACCGCTGACCGGATTAATGAAAGCAATTAATGAAACTTGCATAAAAAATGAGAATGGGTTTTATCAACTGAATAATCAAGTACCCACTGATCTGGAAATTGTCATTGATCGGGAAGGATATAGTATTGCGAATAAATCAGGTGTTCAATATAAAATGAATTGAGACTGGCTGAGCGAGCTTCAGTTTTGAAAAATTACGCCCCTTCAAACAAACTCAGATTTTTTTGCTGCACTATTTTTTCCGGCACGGGCAATCCAAAATGCAAATACGCATGACGTGTCGCAATTCGTCCGCGGGGTGTGCGTATCATAAAACCCTGCTGAATCAAAAAAGGTTCAATCACATCTTCAATCGTGCCACGCTCTTCACTGATTGCTGCAGCCAAACTGTCAACACCCACCGGGCCGCCTGAAAATCGATCGATCAACGCAAGCAATAATTTCCGATCCATCATATCAAAACCATGATCATCCACGTCCAGTAAATCCAACGCGTGCTTGACAATATCTTCTGAAATTTTTCCATTCGCTTTCACGTCAGCATAATCTCTCACACGACGTAACAGTCGATTTGAAATACGCGGTGTTCCGCGTGAACGACGGGCAATTTCTTTTGCCGCATTCGGATCAATCACAGTACCGAGTATCGCAGCGGATCTTTCGATAATTTGCGTCAATTCATTCACTTCATAAAACTCAAGACGCTGCACGATGCCGAAACGATCCCGTAACGGCGAGGTTAACAAACCCGCACGCGTGGTCGCACCAATTAAAGTAAAAGGCGGCAAGTCCAGCTTGATCGATCGTGCAGCAGGACCTTCACCTATCATGATGTCCAGTTGATAATCTTCCATCGCAGGATACAAAACTTCTTCAACAACAGGGCTCAAACGATGAATTTCATCGATAAACAACACATCGCGCGCTTGCAGGTTCGTCAACAATGCCGCAACATCACCTGGACGCTCCAGAACAGGCCCCGATGTCTGTCGCAATCCCACGCCCATTTCATTCGCAACAATATTGGCCAGCGTAGTTTTTCCAAGACCCGGAGGGCCAAAAATTAAAACATGATCCAGCGCTTCGCATCGTGAACGCGCAGCCTGAATAAAAATCGCCATCTGTTCATGCACGCTCGATTGTCCAATATAATCTTTCAAATATTTGGGACGAATCGCGCGATCCATGTGCTCGGGATCTGCGGCCGTTGCTGTAATCAATCTGTTCGAATCGTTCATACCATTTCCCTTAATGCTTTACGGATAATATCTTCACTGCTCAATGCACCATCATCCACTTTACTGACAGCACGGCTTGCTTCCTGCGGTTTATACCCGAGCGAAACCAGGGCTGAAATCGCATCCTGCATAGCCTGATTGCGCCCGCCTCGACCGATTACAGGCGTTAACAGATTCAGCTCAACCGGCGACTGCTGCTGCCAGACGGCGAGCTTGTCACGCATTTCAATAATCAATCGTTCAGCCGTTTTTTTACCAACGCCGGGCAAGCGAACCAGACTGGCCGTATCGTTATTGACAACGCATTGTACAAATTCATCGGGCGTAATACTGGATAAAATCGTCAACGCCAGTCGGGGCCCTACACCGTTCACTTTCAATAACGTGCGAAACAATAATCGTTCTTCCTCTGCGAAAAAACCATACAGATGATGAGCGTCTTCCCGCACAACAAAATGTGTCACCAGTGTCACTTCCTGCCCGATGTCCGGCAAGCGATAAAAAGTACTCATGGGTGCATCCAATTCATAACCCACACCATTCACATCCACCAATAATTGCGGCGGTTGTTTTTGCAGAATGATTCCACGTATCTGTCCAATCATAAGAGAACCCTTAAAAATCCGTATTGCCGTCATTCTACTCAGTTGTTATCGTGGCGTCATTATGGTTTATTATATAACATCAGTTACCACGCGGGAGACGTTTCATGGCCAAAGTTAAAACAACGCTAACACAACTCATTTTCATGGGACGGTGGCTGCAATTACCCTTGTATCTTGGCTTGATTCTTGTTTTGGCGATCTATGGCTGGCGATTTATTCTGGAATTGATAACACTGACGGGTAACGCTACGCATTTCGATAATGTGCAATTCATGTTACTGGTCCTTGACCTGATTGATGTGGTGATGATCGCAAACCTGCTCATTATGGTTATCATTGGCGGATATGAAACCTTTGTATCGCCGTTACATTTGCACGAACATGCTGACCGGCCTGAATGGCTGGACGAAGTAAATGCGGGGACGATGAAGGTAAAACTGGCGCTGTCTTTAATTGGTATTTCATCCATTCACTTGCTCCGAACGTTTATCGATCCTTCCAAGCTAACCAATATGGAAGTGATGTGGCAGGTATTGATTCATTTAACGCTGGTGGTTTCCGCCATTGCGATTGCATTTACGAATTTTCTGATGGCGAAAGAGAAAAAAGCTGTCTAGCACCGTTTCCATTTAA
>Ga0206942_1273_pt1 | contig 12318 bp, 15 predicted proteins | sample Alteio_BWOrgHeat_6_FD_153253 | JGI IMG/M metagenome (GOLD analysis project Ga0206942, IMG submission 153253) | Enriched cells from forest soil in Barre Woods Harvard Forest LTER site, Petersham, Massachusetts, United States -... | ecosystem: Environmental > Terrestrial > Soil > Temperate forest > O... | reverse complement strand
CCAGATGGATGACCCCTTGCGCAATAAAGAACATGGAAGGCTTGCACAGTAATTAGCTGGACATATGCATATCGACATTTTTATAATCGTATTTTACGTTTAAGCCATCAAAATAATGCATTGCTTGGTGGCAAAAAGCACACCATTCTGCTCCATACACAATAATTTTTGAGTCATCCATATATATAGTGTAACACTCTACAATTTTGATGAGTATAGATAATATTATTTACTAGAATTGTATGATTGTATATGTAGTGTTACATTTTTGTTTATGGGTCGTATACGGAGAATAAGCTCCTTTAGTGATTTTAAAAGTACGCTTAAAGAGCAGAACCCAAGCAAAATTTCTATAGAGCGTTGGCAGAGACCGCAAACACCATTTAGCGTATCGACAAGTTGGGTCCTAGGTGCGGTCGGTGATTTTAATTTTGGATTACTCTACAGAGTGCAGTCGCAGAGAGATAAGGTAAGACGTTACGGAGAAGTATTATATCAAGCATTCCAGAGTCAACATGGCGTGGGTGATGAAGCTCAGCGTCGTAAGACCGCGGTCGGATTATTTTTAGCCGCAGAAGCACGGATGTTTGAACTTCGCGAGTGGGTGCCTGACTCTGAGATAGTTGTACTACAAAGTCCGAGCGGTAAAACTGCCGATGCGGCATTCATACAACGCGTCCACAGTGATGCAGCGCGTTACGGCGTTGTGCTGCCAGTCCACGATCCGTCTATTACGCTACCTGCCTTGCCGTCATCAGAAATTGGTCCATTGCAATAATGAATGTTGTTATGCGACTTCAAAGCGGTCATTTTTTGGCATGATGTGCGGCCTATATGGTTGCACTTCTCTACCAATCTTTTCTTTGAGTCCTCTCGGGTTGTCTGCAAAACGGGCTCTTCGTCTTTCAAGATCCCTAATAATTGGATCTTGTACATGACGTCGCCATTTGGCTATAGTTGAGCGGGTATTTTCTCGTGCTTCATATATACGACGCATTCTTTGTGCGTGTATATATCCATCAAATGCTCGTTCGTACGCTCCTCGCGCCCAGTTCTGATTGTCATCGGCATTCTTTTCGATTAATGGTCGTTGCACACCTGGCATATAGAAACTGCGTAGTGGCAGTATGGATTTTTGGCGCTTCATGCCGGGCTTTCTAAATTGTCGGGGCAGCATCAAGCGCCCCTTTTCGTCGCAATAATCCAGCTCAAGGTGACGTCTCGTAACTGCGCCGACTGCCATGACTCGTGCAAATGGCTCGGCAGCGATATCAAAGAGTAGGTTGTCTGCAACTCCTTCCGCTTCTTTGGTTGTAACATGACGCCAGCAACACATGCCACGGTGATATCCCCAATATGGGGTCAGATCAGTGTCGCTCAGTGCTGCCATACGAAATCCAACATCGCAGAGGAATTCATCGGAATATTGTGTTTTGACTATAGCCTCTATTTTGTCACGGTCGTCGACATCAAAGAGATTAAGCAATCCTGTAGTGAGTATTTCGCCCGGAGTCGAATCACATGTTTGTAGTTGTTCAAAGTACCCGTTTTCATTTGCGTTAAGGTAGCTTGCGAAGTATCCAACATCTTCCATCCAGAAAGCATCAATAATATATTCTTTTTGTTCTGCCGCGACTGCGGCGTGAACTTCTGCGCGTTCGAAATCGCCAAGCTGGGTATAGAGCTCGGCAATTTCAAGGTGTGCTTGATATTTCAATGCACAGGCTTCCAATGAAATTGCCGGCCTGTCTGGATCAAGAAGCCTCCCATCCTTATGTAACGCCCCACTCTCGGAATCTCTCGTTGTTTTAATGCGCAAGCCATTTGGATTGGTGCGGTATATCTTCAGCAGCCCTTTGCCGTTCGTTTCGTCAGTCATGGCCGTCACATGCTCTTCGATCATGGCATCTCCAACGGTGTCAAGACAATCACTAACCGTACTGACTCTGTGAGTAAAGTAGTTGGATACTTCTTTTCTTAAGAATTGTTTGTTGCGACGTACTTGTTCTGTTGTTGCTACAACCCAGCGATAACCACCCTCGGCTGAACCTCCATAGACCATTTCTTCTTTTGTACCTCCACGGAGTGGGCCGAGTTGTTGCAAAAGTTTGCGCTGGCTACGGTTAGCCTTGACTCCATCAAACTCTAGAAGACGGATTTCATGAGGTGGAAAGCCCTTTCGACGCTCCGCTTTTAGATCATCTTCCGGGGCAATAAAGGATGCTACTGTTATGATCAACTCTTCTGTATCCGACTCGTATAGATTCTGTGCTTCATTTGGATCCCATGAGGGTGTGTCTGCATGAGTGAACTGAGACTCCCATTTATCATAGGTTTGACGGGGACGTTGCGCGCCATCAACCTGTACGCACACATCACGAACAAAGAGAACCGAAGCGCCTCCATAGCGCTTGCCTCCGCTAGCACTGACATTTTTCCCGTTTGGTGAACGAAGGTTTTGGTATGTTTCGTACGCGTTGCCGAGTGTTGGTATAAATGGTTCAAGGTCAAGTTCTTCATCTGCTACTGTTCGACTTATAGTAGCAAGATATGCGGCTTCCGCGCCGTCTAGGATGCGGTCACGGTTATAATTATTACTCCATATACCTATACCCAGCGCAGCAGCTGAACCAACGCCCAATATTACCTCAGGGTTTGTTGCTGCATGGAGTATTTCTGACATATGTATATAAGAAGTGCAGGTCACTCCACCATGACATTGCACGCATCCTTTTCTATCCTCAAAGAGCGGCTAGTATTTATATCATAAAAGTATCAATATGCATATGTCCAGCTAATTACTGTGCAAGCCTTCCATGTTCTTTATTGCGCAAGGGGTCATCCATCTGGTATAGTACATAAGAAATGAAACAAGCCGCCGCAACTCCGACGACTAAATCTCGTCATGACAACACCACAATCGTGGCCGTTGTTTTAGCACGGACATTTTTGGACACGACATGGCGTATTGCAACACCAGTTATCCTGTTTACTGTGCTGGGTATCATTGGCGATCGTCATTTTGGCACAAAGCCATGGTTAACGCTATTGAGCGTCATTATCGGTTTCGTATTTGCAGTATTGCTTATCAAGCGACAGCTTGCTGCAGTAGAGAAGCTGGAGGACAAGAAGTAGATGATTAGTATATTTGCCGCACAGGCTGCACCTAAAGTGAGTATCGGGCCAGAGACTGTATTTCATGTCGGTCGTTTTATGGTTACTAACTCACAGCTGCTGGGTCTGGTTGGTGCCACGATCATCGTAACACTACTACTATGGACAGTCTGGGCTGTGAAGCACGGTTCTCGTAGCCGCGTTATGCATGCAGTCCTGTGGATTTTTGAAAGTCTGTATGACACCACTGTCGAAGTGATTGGTGACGAAGCAGTCGTACGTAAGATATTGCCGCTTGGCGTGACCCTTATGCTCTTTTTCTTGGTTAACAACTGGCTTGGTGTTTTTCCATTTGTCGGCTCGGTCTTTACATATAATGGCACGCCAATTTTTCGTGGCGCTGCCGCTGACATGAACACTACTTTCGCATTAGCTATTATTTCCATGGTAACCGCGCAGGCATGGGCTATTAAGAAACATGGCTTCATCGGTAATATCCGGCGCTATATTGTGAGCCCATTCAAGGACCCGCTGCATAGCTTCGAGGGCTTTCTTGAGATTATCGCTGAGTTTTCTCGGCTACTTGCCCTCTCTCTTCGTATTTTTGGTAACGTCTTTGGTGGCGAAGTCCTTCTTAGTGTTATTGCCTACTTGAGTAGTTATGCTGCAGCGGTTTCATTGCCGCTATTTTATTGTTTGGAGCTTTTTGTTGGTGCCGTTCAGGCATATGTGTTCTTCATGTTGACGGTTGCATTCATTAGTCTAGGTTTACCTAGCGGTGAGGATGCTCATGCTGATGCAGCCGAGGACCATAGTTAAAGGTAATTAAAGGAGTAATAATAATGAACTTAAATCTGCTCGCATTTGGTTTGACCTACGCGATTGCTGCCGCTGGTTGTGGTATTGGTCTTGGCCTTGTTGGTCTTGGTGCAGTGCAATCTGCTGGTCGTAACCCAGAAGCAATCGGTAAGATTCGTACACTGATGATCTTGGCTATGTCTTTCGTAGACGCCCTCGCCATTATTGGCTTGGTAGTTGCTCTAATCATTAAGTTCTTGGGTTAAGGACTCTTAAGGGACGAAAAATATAATGCTTACTGTCTTAGCAACAACCGCAACGACTTCAAGCCCGAATCTATTTCAGGCTCTTGGTTTGAACGTGCAACTACTTGTTGAGCAAGGCGCCGCATTTTTGGTGTTGGTTTTTATTTTGGGTAAATTTGTATACCCTGCTCTTGTTAAAGCTATCGATGATCGTCGTGCAGCCATAGAAGCTGGTTTAGAGGAAGCAAAAGAATCGCAGGAAGCTCTCGTAAAGGCCGAAGCTAAAGTTACTGAGCTACTGGAAACTGCCCGTAAGGATGCTGATGATATGCTCGCTCGCACTCAGCAAGAAGCTGCAAGTCTTCTGGCTGATGCCGAATCAAAGGCCAGAGCTCGTGCTGAGCAAATTGTCACCGATGCACACCAACAACTGAACGTGGATATTGCCAAAGCTCGCGAGGTATTGAAGAAAGATACTATTGAGCTCGTAGCACTTGCTACGGAGCGTATTATTGGCGAGAAATTAGACGAGCGTAAAGACGCTGACCTGGTTAAGAAAGCACTTGCTACGGAGAAATCATAAGGTGAATAACAAGGTGTCGCGACGAGTCGTAGCCCGTGTGGTAGCAGCAAAGTTACTGCATGAGCCTGCAAAACGATCACACTGGATCAAAGCTACTGCTGCATACATTATGGAACAAGGGATGACTGATGATATCGATCTCTTTCTGAATGACCTTGCCCACGAGCTGCACGATCAGTCCGGTCACCTGTTTGTGGATGTGACGAGCGCCCACAAACTTACCGATTCTATTCGTGATGAGTTGAAGCGCACGCTTAAGAGCGCAACCGGCGCCCAGCATATCGAGCTTGCCGAACATGTTGATCCGGCACTGTTAGGTGGTCTTGTGGCCCGAACCCCGGACGCTCAACTTGACGCCAGCGTACGTACCAAACTCAAGCAATTAGCTAGTCTATAATCAGGAGATGAGAAGAAATATATGAGTGAATTAGCAATCCAAGAACTATCAGCCGAACTACGCGACGCTATTCAAAGCTTGCGTGCGAGCAAGGGCTTAGAAGAGGCCGGTATTGTCACCCGAGTTGGTGATGGTGTTGCCTGGGTCTATGGCCTTCGTAGTGCTGGATATAACGAAGTTATTGAAATCGAAACCCGTAAGGGTAGTACGGTGACTGCTTTTGCCTTGAACCTGCTTGAAGACGAAATCGGCGCCGTTATTTTGGGAGACGACGCTGAAGTCGTCGCAGGGGCAAAGGTTACTATGACTGGCCACGTCTTAGATGTACCAGTTGGCCAGGAACTTGTCGGTCGGGTGGTAAACCCACTAGGTCAACCACTTGATGGCAAGGGTCCAATCAAGTCCAAGGAGCGTGGTCTTTTGGAGCGTCCAGCACCTGGCGTTATGGCGCGTAAAAGTGTTCATGAACCGCTTATGACTGGTCTTATCTCTATTGATGCCCTCACGCCTATTGGTCGTGGCCAGCGTGAACTTATTATCGGTGACCGTCAGACAGGTAAATCAGCCATTGCCATAGACACCATGATCAACCAGGCAAAACAGAAGACCGGCGTTATCAATGTGTATGTTGCTATTGGTCAAAAGCTTTCTAAGGTTGCAGCACTGGTTGAGCGTCTCAAGCGCGAAGGCGTTATGGACCAGACTATCGTTGTCGCCACTAGCCCAGCAGATCCAGCTCCACTACTTTACTTGGCTCCATATGCCGGTACTGCCATGGGTGAATACTTCCGCGACAATGGTCAGCACGCGCTTATTATCCACGACGACCTCACAAAGCATGCTGTTGCCTATCGTCAGATGTCATTGCTTCTTCGCCGTCCACCGGGCCGCGAAGCATATCCTGGTGATGTTTTCTACTTGCACTCTCGCCTTCTTGAGCGTGCCGCAAAGCTTAATGATGATCTCGGTGCCGGTTCATTGACTGCTCTGCCAATCATTGAGACACAGGCCGGCGACATTTCCGCTTATATCCCAACTAACGTTATTTCTATCACCGACGGCCAGATTTTCTTGGAGACTAATCTGTTCTATCAAGGTGTGCGTCCTGCTATCTCAGTTGGTCTATCTGTTTCCCGTGTCGGCGGCGCCGCTCAGACTAAGGCGATAAGGAGCGTTTCTGGTGGTTTGAAGCTTTCACTCGCCCAGTTCCGTGAACTTGCGTCTTTTGCCCAGTTCAGTAGTGACCTTGACGCCGAAACAAAGCAAAGTATTGAGCGCGGCCAACGTTTGACTGAACTTTTGAAGCAAAAACAGTTCCAACCACTCTCAATTGCCGAACAAGTGGTCAGTCTCATGGCTGCTACCAAAGGTGCCTTTGATAATGTTCCCGTAAAGAAGATTAAGGACGCTCAGGCTGAACTCATTGGTTACATGGAAGATAAACACGGCGCAGTTATGAAGACACTTAATAAGGGTGACAAGCCAACTGAAGATATTGAGAAAGCTGTCCTTGAATCTGCCGAAAAGGTGGCCAAGGGCTATACGGTAGCTGCATCTTCTAAGAAGGCTAAGGACTAGTTGTAATACTATGGCATCACGGCAGCAAATTAAGCAGCGCATTGGATCTGTACGCAACACGCGTCAGATTACTCGGGCTATGCAATTAGTCGCTGCTAGCAAGCTTAGGCATGCTCAGGAAGCGGTAGTCCGCCCACGAGCTTATGCGCAACTTGCTCGTGAGATCCTCACACGCCTGCGCCAGGTTGCAGGTGATGAGAGTGAATTTCGTTTATTCACCGCACGCCCGGTGAAGCGACGACTTATTATTACTATGACCAGCGATCTAGGTCTTGCAGGTGCGTATGATGCTAATGTCATTCGTATCATGCTTGAGGAAGCGAAGTCTGACCGCAGCAAGGGCGTCAAAACAAGTGTTATTGCTATTGGCCGTAAGAGTGCACAGGCAGCATCACGCATTTCCGGTCTGGAAGTTGAAGCAGTGTATACAAAACTACCAGACAAACCAACTGCCGACGACCTACGCCCCATTCTTACCAGTGTCGTGGGAATGTTCGCAGATGGTCATATTGACCAGGTGGATATGATCTTTACGAAATTTGTATCAAGCATCAGTCAAAAGACGCAGATGCAACGGTTGTTGCCTGCTGGCTTTGAAGAAACTCCGCTGAACGATGAATTAGCGCACGCAGATGTTGAACCTGATGCTACGAGTCTTATCCAGGCTGCAACTCTTCGCCTCTTGGAAGCGCAGATTTACCAGGCGTTCTTGGAGGCTGTGGCTAGTGAACAATCCATGCGTATGCTTGCCATGAAGAATGCTACGGATAATGCCTCTGACCTGATTGATGACCTGACCCTTGTGTATAACAATGCCCGTCAGGCGGCAATCACCCAAGAATTAGCTGAAATTACTGGTGGTGCGGAAGCGTTGAAATAGAAGCGTGGGCGTTGAATAGATTAAGGAGACATGATGAGTACAAAAGATTCAGAAAAGAAAGCAGGCCAAGTCGTCCAAGTTGTTGGCGTGGTTGTGGATGTTGAATTCACGAGTGGCCATTTGCCGGCAATTAACTATGCCCTAAAAGCGAAATTGAATGGAAAAAACCTTCTTCTTGAGGTCGCTCAGCACTTGAGCGAGAATGTTGTTCGTACTATTGCGCTCGCTAGTACCGATGGCCTTAAGCGCGGGGATAGTGTTGAAGATACCGGTGCCCCCATCTCTGTACCTGTTGGTGATGCGACTCTTGGCCGCATGTTTAACGTCGTTGGTGAACCTATTGATGGTAAAAATGAAGACAACAACTTTAAACAGGTAGCCCCAATTCACCGTTCTGCTCCTTCTCTCGAAGACCAATCTGGTTCAGTTGAAGTGCTTGAAACGGGCATTAAGGTTATTGACCTTATTGCTCCTATCGTAAAGGGTGGTAAGGTAGGCTTGTTCGGTGGTGCTGGTGTCGGTAAGACCGTGCTTATTCAAGAGCTTATTAACAACATCGCTAAGTTCCACAGTGGCTCTTCTGTTTTTGCCGGTGTTGGTGAACGTACTCGTGAGGGTAATGACCTCTATCATGAGATGGAAGAGTCAGGCGTGCTTAAGAACACTGCTCTTGTCTTTGGGCAGATGAATGAACCTCCGGGTGCACGTTTGCGTGTTGGTTTGACCGGTCTTACTATTGCCGAAGGCTTCCGTGATGCAGGTAAAGATGTGCTATTGTTCATCGATAACATTTTCCGTTTCACACAGGCCGGTAGCGAGGTATCTGCTTTGCTTGGTCGTCTACCTTCTGCTGTAGGTTACCAACCAAACTTGCAACAGGAAATGGGCGCCCTCCAAGAGCGTATTACCTCAACGAAGCAGGGTTCCATTACTTCTGTGCAGGCTGTGTATGTCCCGGCTGACGACTTCACTGATCCGGCTCCGGCTACAACCTTCTCTCACCTTGACTCAACTATTGCATTAAACCGTGCGCTCACCGACCTTGGTCTCTACCCTGCCGTTGACCCGCTTGACTCTAACTCGACAATCCTCGACCCGGAGATTGTTGGCCAAGAGCACTACGATGTTGCTCGTGAGGTTCAGCAGATCTTGCAGCGTTATAAGGACCTTCAGGACATCATTGCCATCCTTGGTATGGATGAGCTATCTGATGAGGACAAGCAAACAGTATCTCGTGCGCGTCGCATACAACGGTTCCTTACTCAACCATTCTATGTTGCTGAAGTCTTTACCGGTAATCCTGGTAAGTACGTTAGCCTTAAGGATACGGTAAAGGGTTTCCGTGAAATTCTTGACGGTAAGCATGACGGCAAACCAGAGAGTGCCTTCTATATGAAGGGTGATATTAGCGAGGTTAAATAGTGGACTTACAACTCGTAACTCTAGATGGTGTTAAGTTTGAAGCTGATGCCTATTCAGTTATCCTGCCGACTGCTGCTGGTGAGATTACCGTACTCCCTGATCACGAGCCGCTGCTTTCACAACTTGTCCCTGGCGTAATTACCATTCGACGTGGCCGTAGCGATCCTGACTATAAGCTTGAACACTATGCCACCTATGGTGGTGTGCTTGAGATCAGTCGTAAGGGTGTACGGATTCTTGTTGATGAAGCAACACATGGTGATGAAATCAACGAAGCCGAAGCTAAAAAAGCTCATGACGCTGCTTTGACGCTTCGCAAAGAAGCAAAGAACCAAATCGACCTAGACAAGGCCGAGGCGCTTGTCCACCGCCATGGAGTGCGTCTGGCAGTTGCTGAAATTCGTCGCCGTTCTGCTCAACGTAAATAACCCGAGAGTCATCTCATAACACCAGTATCGTCTAAAAGATTGGTGCTGGTTTTATGATTTTGTTGCTTCCGGAGGAGCTATGTCGGTAGACGACTTAAATAGTTCTGTGATGCGAGCTATATCTTGAAAATGAGCAACTGCAAGCAAAGCCAGTGTAAAGCCATCAAAAGCTGCTTCTTGGTCAGCTGAGTCGGGAAATTGTGCCTGCAAGTAGGGCCGAGCGGCGCGCGCAATCCCGTGAAAACGCTTATTTATTTGAATCCAGCCCTCATCGTGGAGTTGTTTGCGGGTCATCTGTTTGAGCCATAGCGCCACATCTGCTGCTGTTGGTTCGGTTTGTTTCATGTCGCACCCTCCCTCTTCATTTAGTTTAACAAGCAAGAGAGCATGGTCATGTGTTATTCGTCACATGTCATTTTGTTCGGCATGACCCCCGTTGTCGATACCTATATAGCGGCGTATAATGACTCTTCAGACACCTATCTCTTATACAAAAGGAAAAAACATACTATGGAACCTACTCAGTCGCAAGCTACTATCTCAATAGATGATGTTATTGTGCAAGGTAGGTTAGCGGCACGGCGCATTGCCGATGATCTTTCTTGGGGTGATGGTGCTATTCGGCCGTTGCCCGAAAAGATGTCGGTGGAGAATCAAAAGGCACTTATCCGTGCAGTTCTAGGGCACATCGAACCCGTGGATAGTCATGAGCTCGCTTACTCAAGTTGTACTGACGGGCGTTTCCCTATCCGGCTTCAGAGTGGTGAAAAGGTCCCTGTACGTGAGCAACTAGTAGGCGCTGACATGGTGAGCGCTTTTTATGTTGCCGAGAGCCTCGGCGCCAGCTTCTATAAAGACCCTGAAGCACCAGTCGCGGACCGTGTGATTGATGTTGCTGAGTTCCTCCACGAAAACGGTTTGCTCCCTAGCTCTCATGTCGCCTGTGGCGCTGCTGCTGGTTTTGTAACTATCACCAAGAATGTTATTCGCTATAGCAAGAACCCTGAGTATATCGCTCGACTCAAGGAGTTGCTACCCGAAGGTGCTTTTGATGCTAACTTGCATGCGAAGATGGTTCAGGATAATAGCATACGTCTCAATGCCCATAGGTATGAAGGTCTCACTGCAGATACATTCCTTGCGGCAGTTGAAAAAGTGAGCGGGACGCATGCTATAGCAGAGCTTCGAGATGACGATCGTGGTATCAATGGCCATATGGAAGAGGCTATCATGCGTGTTCAAATACCGGATAGTGCAATTAATGAGGCGGCTGTTACCGATGAAACGGGCGGACGTCAGGTGTTTGGTGTCAACGACAGTCGAATGGAACGTCTTGCCCGGATTTTTGCTCGTGGCGACGACAAGGATTACCATGTGGCAATTATGGCATTAGAGGACTTCGCCAGTAGCGGCCATGGTACTCTCGCCAAGGGGTTGCCGACGTATCTTGTCACCTTAGCTTAATATTTACAAACCACTGCATATGGTTTACGCTTGAGGTAATAGATAACTTTACGGAGGGAACATGTTAGAAAGAAATAAGATAGCCATGATCATGGCTGAGTTTTTGGGTACCGGCATTCTGGTGAGTGTCGTATTGGCTGTAACAAAGTCAAACATCGGTATTCCTTATTTCGTCAGTCTCGCGGTCGGCTTAACGCTTGCCGGTCTCGTTATGGTGTTCGGATCTATCTCAGGTGCACACCTCAACCCAGCTATCACTATTGGCTTATGGAGTGCTCGCCGCGTCAAGACAATGCCGGCAATTGTGTATGTTGCCGCTCAACTGCTTGGTGGCATTTGCGCCTACCTTCTCTACACTTACTTCGTAAACACTCACTGGGCAAATAGTGGTAAATTTGAAAGCCGTATCTTAGTTGGTGAAGCTACGGGTGCATTTATCTTTGCGCTCGGTTGGGCTGCCGCAGTTTACAACAAGCTAGAAGGTACAAAAGCCGCTTCAGTTGTCGGTATCGCCCTTGTTGTTGGTCTACTCGTTGCCTCTTCTGCTTCTGGCGGCGTACTCAATCCAGCAACAGCTCTTGGCCTACGCACATGGGTATGGGGTACCTACGTTCTCGGTCCAGTTCTTGGTGCTATCATTGGCTTTAACCTATATGCGCTTCTCTTCGCTCCGGCTGACGCACTTTTAGACTCACCAGTTGCCAGTTCTGTGAAGGACAAGTCAAAGAAGAAAAAGTAAATACTCTCATAAGTTTTACTTTTTAAAGCCACCGACCTGCTTAGTCGGTGGCTTTTGCTACGTGAACGTGCAAGATTGTATATACTGTAATCTTATTGCTTATATAGCATATTTATGCTATAAATTAGATATCAATAAGGTGATTATCGGACACGTATGTCAAAGCTAGCGAGTATATACAACCAGCTTCTTCACTCTCGGAGTGGACGGGTAATCACTGCGCTCCTTGTTGTCTTATTACTCATTACTGCCGACTGGGTAGGTCATACGACATTATTCGCAGACGTAACATCAGTGCATCAGACATCTTTTACCGAACTTTACTTCAGCGATCCGAGCACGCTTCCGAGCAAACTGGTCTACGGCACTGTATATAGTGCGAACTTCGCTATTGCAAATCACCATACAATAACCGAAAATTACACCTATACGGTTACTGTCCAAACTGACGACGCAATAGTTCGCCAAATACCAGTGACGGTCGCGGTCTCAGCGAACCGTGTAGTGTATCCTACTATTCGTTTTAGTGCACCTATTCCTGGTGAGCGGGTGCAGTTAACTATTTCCTTACTCCACACCAACGAGCTAATCCAGTGGTACGCTCAGTCATGAAGAAGATTACTGCAATTATTCCCTGTTACAACGAAGCGGATGCTATAGCTGCCGTTAT
>Ga0206942_1288_pt1 | contig 12427 bp, 13 predicted proteins | sample Alteio_BWOrgHeat_6_FD_153253 | JGI IMG/M metagenome (GOLD analysis project Ga0206942, IMG submission 153253) | Enriched cells from forest soil in Barre Woods Harvard Forest LTER site, Petersham, Massachusetts, United States -... | ecosystem: Environmental > Terrestrial > Soil > Temperate forest > O... | reverse complement strand
AATATGATTTTCTATTTCCTCGATATAACAGGAATCAGGACGCTTGCCGCCGGGCTGCATGGCTTCTGCACGACTGACCATGAATGTGGCAAACTCCACCGTGGAAAAATCCAGCCAGGGAAATAATTCCTGCAACTCGTGGCGCGCGTGAGCGATTTGTTCTGTCGCATCGCGCTTCACCCCTTCTTCCGCCATTTGTCCGCCGATATACCAGGCCTTTTTTCCATCCGCGGTGCGATGCGTTGTGATCGTCACACGCGGTGTAGTGCCAAGCCCTACGCAATGCGCATAGATGTCATCCGGAAAATCATGCTTTGCAATGACCATATGTAAGGGACGCAATTGCATGCCAATGTCGCGTCGGGTCAATGTTTTCAATAAAATTTCATTGCCAGCGCCTGCTGCGAAAATATATTTTTTAGCCTTCAGAAAAAGAGGCTGCATGGGCGCTGCATGAATTTCAAAGGAAACCAGCCGATTATGCTCATCGAATTGCAATTGATTTTCCTGGATGGGATCGATTTTAAAAATGACATCCTGATTGGGCTTGACCAATTCCCGAATAAGGGCGTGAACATCAATCACCATTTCATCCAGCGAATAAACCTGTCCCTTGAATTGCGGATGTTGAAAAATAGCGGGAAATTCATCGTGTTTAAGCGATTTTACATTACCTTTCAATGCAATACTCGCAAAAAAACCTGCCACACGGGAAGCGAGCGCCGCTGTTGTCCAAAGATACTGGTGATCCGACAGGACAGGCACATCGCGCAAATCAATAACACCTTCACCCCGGAGACAAGTTTGCCAGAGCAGAGGCATGCTACTGATCGATTCCGCTGCCGCACTCACCGACCCTTGCAAGGCATATTTCATACCGCCATGGATAATACCCTGCGCCTTGTGGGTTTGCTCACCCCCCAGTGTTGCCGACTCCAATAAAACAACTGAAAAACCCTGTTGACGCAATTGATTCAACAGCCATAAACCGGTGATACCTCCCCCGATAATGGCTATATCCGTCTCTACCGTTTTGTTCATACTGTTCTCTAATATTGCCACGGAGGACACACTATACAGGAGCCCCCCAAAGAATATCTACTGGGTTTAATTCTTTAATGATAAAATGCCTTTCATTTTTAATATGGAATACACCATGGTCATACAACCCAAAATTCGTGGATTTATCTGCACAACAGCCCACCCGACAGGATGCTTTAAAGTCGTGGAAGAGCAGATCAATTATGTAAAATCCCGCGGAACATTCAAAGGCCCCAAAAACGTGCTGGTCATCGGATCTTCCACCGGATATGGTCTCGCCAGCCGGATCGAGGCGACTTTCGGTGCGAATGCTAAAACCATCGGTGTTTTTTTTGAAAAAGAAGCAGATGAAAAACGCACTGCGTCAGCCGGCTGGTATAACACAGCAGCTTTTGAAAAAATTGCGCACGCTGAAGGACATTATGCAAAAAGTATGAATGGTGATGCTTTTTCTCATGACATTAAACGGCGCGTCGCAGAATTAATTCGAAAGGATTTAAAACAGATTGATTTGATCATTTATAGCCTAGCCTCACCTAGGCGAATCCATCCGGATACTGAACAGGTATTTTCTTCCGTTCTAAAACCGATCGGAAAAAGTTACACCAGTAAAACCGTGGATGCTTTCCGCGGCGAAGTGAAAGACATTACACTGGACGCTGCAACAGAGGAAGAAATCCGGAATACCATTGCCGTCATGGGCGGTGAAGACTGGGAAATGTGGATCGATTTTCTGGCGAAAGAAAACCTGCTTGCAAACGGTATTAAAACCGTTGCCTATTCCTATATTGGACCGGCATTGACACACCCCATTTACAAGGAAGGAACGATCGGTCGTGCGAAAGATGATTTAAAACATTCTGCAGAAAAAATCGAACAAACGCTGAAACCGTTACACGGCCAGGCTGTGATTTCCGTGAACAAGGCCGTTGTCACACAAGCAAGCGCTGCGATTCCGGTTGTGCCACTGTATATTTCATTATTATTTAAAATTATGAAAGAAAAAGGCACGCACGAAGGATGTATCGAGCAAATTGATCGTCTGTTTAAAGATCACTTATATGCGAACAATTCCCAACGTGATCCGGAAAATTATATTCGCCTAGATGATTTGGAAATGGATGCGGATGTGCAGCAGAAAATTACCGAATGCTGGCCGCAGGTTACAACGGAAAATCTCGCGCAATTATCAGATATTGAAGGTTATCGCAATGAGTTTTATCGTTTATTTGGATTTCATGCGGATTTGAATGATGAAACAGACGTCGATCCGAATGTGAAAATTGATTCGATTGAACAAACCGTTACCGACAGATGAGGTGTCACCATGGAAACACCGACTGCACCACGCGGAATTCTTTCTATCCGCACAATTGCCATGCCTGCCAATACGAATGCCAATGGTGACATCTTTGGCGGATGGCTGGTTTGCCTGATGGATATGGGCGCGCAGATTGAGGCCCAACGTCTGGCAAAAAGCCGCGTGGTGACAGTCGCCATCGACAAACTGGTTTTTATCAAACCCGTGAATGTGGGCGATACCGTTTGTTGTTATGCGGAACTCATTAAAACCGGCCGAACATCCATGCAATTTAATATGGAAGTCTGGACATTGGCACTGGAAGACAAGGACCGTAAAAAAGTCGCTGCGGGGGTTTTTACATTTGTTGCGATTGATGAGCAGGGAAAACCACAGCCGGTGGATCGTTAATGTTTCAATAACCACCGGATAGCCACATGTCAATCTACTCTAGAAAATATCGATAATCTGTTCCAAATATCTTTTGGATTCTCTTCGCAATCATTTTACCTATCGGTCTTTTTCCATTTTCCATACTCGAAAGGTTAGCTTGAGTCACATGGATTTTTTTTGCAAACTCAATCTGAGAAAGGCCTTCTCTGTTTCTTAAGCCTTTTAATAAAATGCCTGCTTTTGTAAAGCGGGCATCCAATTCATCAAAAAGCGCTTTGAGTGACTTTGGTTTCTTTATCTTTTTTTTTACCTTTTCATCGACAGCATATTTTTCTACAATTTTTTTGGGGATAACGTAAGTCTTATCATGATACGTGATATGCAATGTAGAACCATGCGCATGTGCACTAATAAGGTGCTTTTTCGTATGTTCCGACATAATATACCTCGATAATTTTTCGTTTTTTATCTACAACTTCCCAACAACACACGTATGTTGGCTTTCCTCTTTGTAAATGACAATGTTTCTTATCTTCATTCTTCTTGCCATATAATTTTCCATAACTTGGCCAATCTGACAACACAGGACCTTTGTTTGCTAGGTCCTCAAATAATAATCGCAAAACAAACAATATTTTTTTACCCAATTTGGCAATTTGCTTGTCAACATATGATCACAACAAAATCGCCTTGAAATCCGTCGCGAGCCTTTGCAAATCCAGTTTATTCAGGAAGAGTGAATAACACATCCAGGCACTTAACGCAGCAAGATCCTGAAATTGCGGTGGCACATAACGCGGTGGCACAACAATGCCTTCGTCCACCAGATCACCGATAATATGAATATCTTCCAGCGTGGTTTTACCCACAAAAAGCAATGGGATATTCGAGACCAGCCCGCGCTGTACAGCGAGACGTATATAATTGTAAATCAGGATAAATCCCTTGCTGTACGACAAATCCTTGGTGAACGGCCCGCCCGACGGTGTACTGCCACGAAACACGCGTGTTGTGGAATGATAACTGTCGATTTCCTCGAGACCCTGTTCACGATAAAAATTAAAAACATCGAGAAAATTGGCGCCTTCTTCTGCCATATTGACTGCTGTAATGCGATTCGTCAGTCGTTTGACTCTTTTCGGATAGGATGAAAAAGTAAAAACCTCGGTAATAATCGCCAAGCCTTCCTGGGTAATCGTAGAAGACGGCGGCCCTTTACTGAGAAAAGTACAAACCGGTTGCGCCATCCCATTCAACGTCGTTCCGAGATGCACCCAGCCTTCATGAATTTCAAATACGCGTATTTCACGCTCGCTAAATAGATAGCCCGCATGAATTTTAATACGATCAGCACCGGCTGCCGCGTCTGCAACAATACCATCGCTGAGCTCAACCCGAGGACCGCGCGCCGCATCCGTAAAATAACCGGCCAGTCGCTCCATCAAAATGGCAACGGTTTCTTCACTCGTAAAAATCTTCTCATCCGCTTTGGTCGCGACACGATCTTTAATATTGGATAAGGTGTTCGTCACCAGCATGGCCAAATCATTTAATGTTGGCGCACCGATATGAAATGCATCTTCCGAGCTTCCATATAATTCCTGGGAAATTTCCGTAAATCTTGCCGTACCGCGCCCCATCAGCATTTGTACAACACGCGTATATTCACGACACATACGCTGCATGATACTGCCTACACCGCTGTACTGCCCCAGTTTTCGGCGAATATTGCGTTCAATTTCGTGAAATTCCGCTATTTTTTCAAGCGGATCAAACGAAAGCGGATTTTTTTCCTGATAATAGCGGGCAGTGACATGGGGAAGTTTTTTGCATTTATTTTTGAAGAATTGTTCCTGAACATCAAGGTCCCATTTGATCGCATCGAGAATGCGTATGGGCCTTTGCGCAGCAACAATCGATTCAGACAGTTCATAAATAACTTTTTGATACTCGTCATCACCTGACATGGCTTATCCATATTGTCTTTTAAATCATGGTAGCAAGATGGTGATGACGTAGCAATTACAACATCCCGAATTTCTTCAATTTCGCGCGCAAGGTTCCTCGCGACAAACCGAGAATACGTGCTGTCTCCGATTGATTATTACGGGTAAATTTCAGTACAGCTAGGATCAGGGGCTCTTCTATTTCATCCAGAAAAAAATCATGGACGTGGCAGGGTTCTTCACCTTTCAGATTTTGAAAATAATGCTGCATGATTTCCGTTACATTTTCACGCAAGGAAACCGGAACAGAATCTGTATACGGGTTATGTTGACTATTTTCCATAAAAACATCCTTTTAACGACACACGACTAATCGGCAAACAACGCTTTACGACGCTCGGATTCCTCTGCACATTCAATACAGAGTTTAAAACCAAGTGTACGGCGCGCTTTCGGAATTTTTTCACCGCACTCAATGCACTCTATCGGCCCCATCCCGACTTCCGTCTGCTGGCGCATCTTGCTCAACACACTTAACACCTCATTTGCAATAAGGTCATTTGCAACATCAGCCTCATCAGCCATACCTAAAGAATTCTCCTAGAAAAAGGACGGGGATTATACGTGAAACAACCCGAATGTCAAAGTCTACCCCATATCCCCGAAACAACTCTGTAACGCGATAATGGCAGCCAGCGCGGCAGTTTCAGTGCGCAGCACACGAGGGCCCAGATTCAATGGCAGAAAATGATGCTGTGCCGTGAGATCCATTTCGCGGTCACTCAGCCCGCCTTCCGGACCAATGAGCAACACAACCTGTGCTGAATTCGAAATGGCAAGTGTTTTCAACGATTGTCCGGTATGAGGGGATAAAGCCAGACAATAGTCAGCCGTCACCCCGAACAACCAGGTTTCCAGAGATTGCGGCTGACTGACCAGAGGAATACGATTTCTACCGGATTGCTCACAGGCACTGATCACAACAGACTGCCAATGCTGCAAGCGTTTTTCACTGCGCTCTGCATCCAGTTTGACATTACAACGTTCTGTAAATAATGGAATAATCTGTTTTACACCCAGCTCAACGGCTTTTTGAATGGTGTAATCCATTTTTTCGCCTCGGGAAATGCCTTGGGCCAGTGTAATATCCAGCGAGCTTTCAACATCACGAGCCATAAACGCTTGAACATCCACCTTCACAATTTTTTTATGAATTTCCCGAATAACAGCAGAATATTCGCCGCCTTGTCCATTAAATAACGTCACCTTGTCATTCACGTTTGCGCGCAAGACCCGCGAAAGGTGATGACTGGCAGGCTCATCGAGTGTGAGGCTGGAATATTCAACAATATTATTCGGTTGATAGATACGTGTCATTTATTGATCATATAGTCTGCGACAGGCACACCACCTATCAGATGTTCCTGAATAATACGCTCCAAAACCTCCGGATGGCAGGAGTGATACCATATTCCTTCGGGATAGACGACAGCAATCGGACCTTGCCTGCATACCCGTAAACAATCGGCTTTCGAGCGAAAAATGCCCACTTCTTCCAGGTCGAGTTCCTTTATTCGGGATTTCAGATAATCCCACGCCAGAAGCCCGCTCGCCAGATCACAGCATTTTGGCTTGCTTTGATCACAACAGAGAAAGATATGCCGCCTGATCCGGTTAATTCCCAATTTTTCCACACGCTTTTCAAGTTCATCATTCATAACGGTTATTGTAGGAAGAAACGGCAAGCCTGGCAAATAATCCGCTAATCGAATATGATATGCCGCTCCAAAACCGAGGCAGTTTTTGATGAGCAAGGTCTATATCCTGACACACGGCTGTCAGATGAATGAATACGATTCGTCCAAAATGGTCGATGTGCTGCGCGCTTCCCATCAGATGGAAAAAACCAGCCATCCCGATCAGGCGGACGTTTTGTTATTAAATACATGCTCCATCCGCGAAAAAGCCGAGGAAAAGGTTTTCTCGGAACTAGGCCGTTTTCGTGAGCTGAAAGAATTAAATCCCAATATCATTATCGGCGTCGGTGGCTGTGTCGCAAGCCAGGAAGGCGCTGCCATTCTCAAACGCGCACCGTATGTCGATCTGATCTTTGGCCCGCAAACCTTGCACCGCTTAGGTGAAATGGTCGCGGAAGTGAAAGAAAAACAGAGATCGGTGATCGACATCAGCTTCCCGGAAATTGAAAAATTTGATCGATTACCCGAACCACGCGCCGAAGGCCCGAGTGCATATGTTTCTATCATGGAAGGCTGCAGTAAATATTGCAGTTTTTGTGTCGTGCCGTATACACGAGGCGAGGAAATCAGCCGTCCATTCGATGACGTGCTGGCCGAAATGGTGAGTCTCGCAAAACAGGGTGTACGTGAAATGCATTTGCTCGGACAAAACGTCAATGATTACCGCGGCACCATGCATGAAGGCGGCATTGCAGATCTTGCATTATTAATTCACTATGCAGCCGCGATCGATGGCGTGACACGCATTCGTTTTACGACATCGCATCCGCTGGCTTTCTCAAATGCCCTGATACAGGCTTATGCCGAAATCCCGGCACTCGCCAATCATTTGCATTTGCCTGTACAAAGCGGATCAGATCGCATTCTGGCTGCCATGAAACGCGGCTACACCGCGCTTGAATTCAAATCCAAAATTCGTCGCCTACGTAAAGTACGTCCTGATATCAGCGTCACGTCGGATTTTATTATTGGATTCCCAGGCGAAACTGAATCGGATTTTGAAGACACGATGAACCTGATTCATGACATTGGCTTCGACAATTCTTTCAGTTTTATTTATAGCCCACGCCCCGGCACACCGGCAGCACAATTGCCTGACACTGTCTCGATGGATATTAAAAAACAGCGTTTGGCGATTTTACAAAATCGTATTTTGCTCAATACAAAAAGAATTAGCGATAGCATGGTAGGCACGACGCAAACCATTCTCGTGACAGGCCCTTCCAAAAAAGATCCTCATCAAATCTCGGGGCGCACGGAAAATAATCGCGTGGTCAATCTCGCCGGCAGCAGGGAACTGACTGGACAAATGGTGAATGTTCGCATCACTGAAAGCCGACCATGGTCATTACGCGGTGAACTGGTGAGTTATGCGGAAAACGTGAACTAGGCTATACTTGATGTATCAGAACGTGAAGAGAGGATTAACTAAACCCTTGGAAACTACACACTTTTCGAAAGTTATTGTTTTAACGCCCGAAGACAATCGTCGGTTACTGAATCTTTGTGGTCGATGTGATGAACATATCCGCCTGATTGAAAAACGCCTGGATGTTGAAATTAAACAACGTGGTTACACCTTTTCAATTCAGGGCCATCCGGAAGCGGTTGAAATTGCCAGTCATACCTTAACGGATCTCTATCACGAAACGCAAAAACAAACACATCTTGCCTTTCATGAAGTGCATCTCTATTTGCAGACACTTCAAAAATCTTCACCCGCACAGCATCCTGACGATTCCCGGAGCATACGCATGGACATTCGAGTCAAGCGTGAAACCATCACAGCGCGCGGTAAAAATCAGGTCCAGTACGTAAAAAATATTCTGGATCATGATATCAATTTTGGCGTGGGTCCTGCCGGTACGGGCAAAACATATCTTGCTGTTGCGTGTGCTGTGAATGCATTGGAATCAGAGCGCATCAGTCGAATTATTCTGGTGCGCCCAATTGTGGAAGCCGGTGAAAAACTCGGATTTCTACCCGGTGATCTTGCGCAGAAAGTGCATCCGTATTTGCGTCCACTGTATGATGCACTGTATGAAATGCAGGGCGTCGATCACGTAAATGAATTGATCGAGCGCAATATCATTGAGCTCGCGCCATTGGCCTACATGCGCGGTCGATCTTTAAATGATGCATTTATTATTCTGGATGAAAGTCAAAATACCACGACTGAACAGATGAAAATGTTTTTAACGCGTATTGGATTTAATTCGAAAGCGGTCATTACGGGCGACGTCACACAAATTGATCTCGGCAACCACCGTGACTCAGGCCTGATTCACGCGATTGATGTATTAAAAAATGTGAACGGCATCAGTTTCACGCATTTTGAAGCGAGCGACGTTGTTCGTCATCCATTGGTACAACGCATTGTAGAAGCCTATGAAAGTCACCGGAATAAAAAAGATAATCCAGAAAAAAGGTAACAGATCCAATGTATGAAATAACCATTCAGCGCGCTGTTACTACAAAATCATTACCGACGACACCCACGTTTAAACGCTGGATCAAGACTGTTTTAAAATCGAAAATACCGTCAGCCGAATTAACCATTCGTATCGTCGATAAAAATGAAATGACAGAATTGAATTCCACTTATCGCCATAAAAACAAACCCACCAATGTTTTATCATTTCCTTTCGACATGCCGGAAGAATGTGAAAATGATCTTCCGATACTGGGCGACATTGTGATTTGTGCGGATGTGATTCAGGAAGAAGCGGACACGCAGAATAAAATGTTACAGGCACACTGGGCACACATGGTGGTGCATGGCACGTTGCATTTATTAGGCTACGATCACGAAAAGGAAGCCGATGCGGAAATCATGGAAGCAGAAGAAATCCGATTTTTATCCGCGCTTGGATTTCCAAACCCTTATTGAGAAAAGTGAGAAAAAAATGAAATCTGAAACACAGGAAAAACGCTCGTGGGTAGAACGACTGAGTGACTTGTTGATTCGCGAGCCGAAAGACCGCGCACAATTAATCGAAGTGTTGCGCGACGCAGAAGATCGTGACATTTTAAGCGCGGAAATGCTCAGCATGATCGAAAGTGTTGTGCAGGTTTCTGAAATGCAAGTACGCGAAGTCATGGTTCCCAAATCGCAAATGATCACGATTGAAAAATCCAGTTCGCTCAAGGAAATTTTGCCCATTCTGATTGAGTCTGCGCACTCGCGATTTCCAGTCACGGAAAATGAAGATGTGGTTGGCATTCTGCTCGCAAAAGATTTATTAAAATATGGTTTTGATGCAGGACAACCTGAATTTATTGTCAGTGAAAATTTACGCCCTGCCGTGTTTGTTCCACAAGGAAAACGTCTGGATATTTTATTACGTGAATTTCGCGCGAACCGCAATCATATCGCGATAGTCATTGATGAATATGGCCAGGTTTCAGGACTCGTTACCATTGAAGATATTCTGGAACAAATCGTGGGTGACATTGAAGATGAATTTGATATTGACGAGGACGATGACATCAAAAAACACGAAGATGGTACTTACACCGTCAAGGCATCCACTGTTATCGATGATTTCAACGAATATTTTGATACTGATTTTAATGACGAGGAAGTGGATACCATCGGCGGTCTGCTACTCGAATTCTTTGATCACTTGCCGAAACGCGGTGAATCCATTACTGCAAACGGTTATCACTTTAAAATTCTGCACAGTGATCATCGAGGTATTCATTTGCTGGAAGTGCGGAAAGAGCAGCCGTAATTTTCGGAGAACTTTTCATGAAAAAACATCTTCTATTTATTTTATTTTCTTTTGCATTTCTAAATAGTTCATTTGCAAACAATACTATCCGCTATTATTCAGCCGATGATGTTTTATCATTTAAACGTATTGGCAATGTAATACCATCACCCGATGGAAAAAAAATTGCATTCACTGTCATGCAGATACAGTCTACGCCTGCAGGTAAAAAATGGCAGTCGCTGATTTACATAAAAGTTGAAAACGGCAAAACATTTTTATTAACGCCGAAACAGTTACATGCATCCATGCCAGCCTGGTCGCCCGATGGAAAACAAATCGCCTTCTTCGTAAAAAACAAAACAACGCAAGCAATATGGCTCGCGGATGTACTTAAAAAAACGTCCAGAAAATGGGTGGAATTTAATGATATTGCAGCCTTCAGATGGTCGCCGGATGGAAATACACTTGCATTTGTTGGTACTGATAAAAATAAACAATCAACATCTGTTCCGACAGATGTCGCAAAAAATTATATCAATGCACGTGTTTACCAGATAGGAAAAAATTCAAATTCACCCACAGCGTTGACATCGGATTCTGTCAGCATTTCAAGCATTTTTCCCGGCACATTGGATGCCGGATTTGATTTTTCGCCCAATGGGAAATCGATTGTATATGCGTATCAGGTTCGCCCGGAAGCTCAATTTTCTGATTCTGCCAGACTTGCCATCATGAATCTTTCGAATCGAAAAATAACATCGATTTCCTATGCTGATTCTGCCAATCAGCCGATGTATTCTCCCGATGGAAAATGGATTGCATTTCATTCTCACCCAAACGACCCTGAAAAATTGACGAATAATTCAGTCATCTATGGTCAAACCTGTCTGGTAAAAACAAGTGATTTGACTACACACTGTTTGGCAAACACCTTCGACGAAAACCCGATGATTGTCGGCTGGAATACAGACAGTCATCACCTGATTGTTCTGGATTCCTATAAAACGAACGGTTTTGAACTGTATTCAGTGAATATCGATCCAGCCATGTCCGTAAAACAGTTTTCAATACTCGATGGTTATCTGGATCCACTTTCACTTACAATCAATTCTACACATTCTGTTTTGGGTTTTTCCTATGAGACTGTTAAAAATCCACCCGAAGCATTTATCAGTGCAGCCGATCATTTCAATTTAATGCAAATCAGTCACGTGCAATCACCAGCTACAAAAAATCCCGGTGATGTCAAAATTATTAATTGGAAATCCACAGATAATACATCTATCGAAGGATTGTTGATTACACCGGCGGATTATAATCCGAAGAAAAAATATCCTCTGCTCGTGATGGTTCACGGCGGCCCGGCAGGTGCATGGCCGAAACGATATCTCGGTGGTTGTGAAGAATATGGTGAATCTTTTGTGCCGGGTTGTTTTTTTAATCTCACCAGTCACGGATTTATTTTATTTCAGCCGAATCCACGTGGCAGTGCGGGTTATGGAAAAACATTCCGCATGGCGAATTTCAAAGATTTTGGTGGTGGCGATTATCGCGATATTATGTCGGGAGTGGATTATCTTATTCAAGAAAATATTGCAGATCCTGAACGACTTGCCATTTTTGGCTGGAGTTATGGCGGCTACATGACAGCATGGGCGATTACGCAAACGCATCGTTTTAAAGCGGCTATTGATGGCGATGGCCTGACAGATCTGATTTCATTTTCGGGAACGACCGATATTCCATTTTATTTAACACAATATCTGGGCAGCCCATTCTGGAATAATTCTCAACTTTATCTGGAACGCTCTCCCATCTCATTCGTAAAAAATATCACAACGCCGTTGCTAATCCTGCACGGTGAAAATGATCATCGGGTACCATTATCACAAGCCCGGGAATTATATTCTGCTCTGGATTTGCAACACAAATCTGTGAAAATGTTTATTGCGCCGGATACCGGTCATGTGCCGGATGATGCGAATATTATTTATCAGAATATAAATGAAATTCAGGATTGGCTGGTTGCTCATGTGTTGCCAAAAAAAAGGTAGCAGATCAGCTAGGTGCTGATTAGAACGCCCCGCAACAAGTGCGGGGCAGGCTCTTCCTCCGCAGACCAGGGTATGCACACAAAAGCTTGATCCCTCAGGTTTCATGAAAATAACCTATAACCTCATCAATCTGCGTAGCACAACAGAAGGTCCGTCGTTGCGAGGAGCGTTTTTTGCGACGAAGCAATCCAGTTTTCGATTTTAACTACCTATAGAAAAA
>Ga0206942_1287_pt1 | contig 12429 bp, 20 predicted proteins | sample Alteio_BWOrgHeat_6_FD_153253 | JGI IMG/M metagenome (GOLD analysis project Ga0206942, IMG submission 153253) | Enriched cells from forest soil in Barre Woods Harvard Forest LTER site, Petersham, Massachusetts, United States -... | ecosystem: Environmental > Terrestrial > Soil > Temperate forest > O... | reverse complement strand
ACTCCGAAATTTTTTACATACGCTAGCCATCTATCATGCAAAGATTTATCTTCGGCTGTTTCCTTTGATTGAAAAAAATCAGAAGATGAAATGTTACCAGGCTCATTTTTTGCTGCTTCTTTCGCAGCTTCTTTAAAGAAAAGCTTAAGCTTTTCCATAGATATTTTTTCTTCTGAACCGCTTGATTGTGTTTCTGTAGCGCCTGATATCATTTTAACTCCTCGTGCTTGTTATGTTTTATCTGGTTGAATAATTGTAAATAGGCTAATTTTAAATCATTTGATAGGTATAGCGCAATTCTTAATTTTTGGAATGGTTTATTTCTAACCAACTGAATAAGTTAATAATTTATTAGTCACTCCAAAAACTTTTAAAGCGGTTTGGCGAAAGCTCAGTGTAAATTACGGTATTTTTAATATTGGCATGTCCCATGTAGCTTTGAATAGCACGGGTGTCGTGTCCATTATTGGCCAGATAAAATCCTGTGCTATGACGAAGCATGTGTGGATGAACAGTGAGATCAAATCCTGAATTTTTTCCCTGCTCTAGCAATAATATGATGTACTGTTCGGGCGGTGAGTGGAGCATTGCGTTCACTAACAAAAACATAAGGCGAATCTGGGTAATGACGTTGTAATTGCTTGAGTGCGCGTAATTCTATGCCTCTTATGGGATGCGTGGAGGGTAAACCATTTTTTAATTCGGCTGACGTGCAACAATCCTTGTTTTAAATCGATTTGATCCCAGCGTAATGAAATGACCTCACTGACTCTAAAGGCATGCCGGAACATAAATAAAATAATTGTGTCGTCACGATGACCATGACGCCCTGTGTTTCGTGCAGCTTTACGTATAGCATCAATTTCGTGTGTGGCGAGATATTCTCGGCTTCTAGCTTTTAGATTTGATTTTCTTTTAGGAGGTAGGTTAATTTTTTGAAACTTTGCCTTTTTCGGTGGTTGGGTCTTCTTTTTTAGCATGAACAAACTTCCTTTGTTTGAGGAAGTTTATTGTAACAGGAATCTTAATCATTGCCGAATATGGTCATTATCGGCAATGTTTTACTAAGATAAAGTGCTAAAATTCGATTTACATTCAGGGCATTGAACGTTATTTGGCAAAGGAGTTCTAGTTACACGAAATTTTTTTAGTTTATCGTCCCAGCATCTTGTGCAGTAATTACCGTCATCATCTTTAAATTTGTAAATACCATATTGATACGTGGGTTTTTCTTGTGTGACAATTTCTTTTATTTTTTTCTCTAGTAGCTCTATCTGATTATTTTTTTCAATGATTAAGTTTTTGATATCAAATAATTGAAATTTGCTGTCTGCTAAAGCTGACATAAGGTCGGCAAGTTGCAACTTAAAACTAGCAGCCTCTATTGACGAATTAGCTTCTTTAATTGATTTTGCAATAGAAAGTGCGGAATTAATGCCGCTAAGAACGGAAGAAATTATTGCTATATCTGTCATTAGCAAATGCCTTCCGTCTAATTCATTTTTTCTAGTTTTTTCTTCTTGTTTAAAACCAATTTCAACAAGTTTTTGTACGGCACATTCAAAGGATTTTATTTTGTTTTTTTGCATATAGTCTTCTATTCTTTTAACGGTTTCATCGTCAAAATCAACTTCAACTTTAACTTCTTTCATAGTCTTCCTTATTTTTGTTAGTTTTAAAAAAGTTAACCCAACGCATCAAATATGCGCCGCTACATTAAGCTACCATATTACTTATTTTGTTTTAACGATGTCTTTTCAATAACTGGTCTAATGAATCAGTTTTTTCCTTTTTTAACACAGTTCCAAGTTTCGTATCTGACCTATAGGTTTTGAGAAAATTTTCGCCATATTCATTTCGTAGTGTTTTTACCAGAGTATCGCTTCTCTTTTTGCGAATTTCTCCGTCATGATCGCGCATACGATTATCTAATCCTTTAGGATAATGTTTTGACATAATAAGCCTCCATTGCGAACGCCAAATTATGAACATTCTGATATATTTTTTTTCATATGTCACGCAAAATCAGGTGTATTTTTGTGTTATACACGCAGGTCGCATCAATTATTGATTGGTTCTATTTGTGCTAATGGTTCGTTGCTTGTTTGATATGGTGGGTAAAGTCAACTGATGTAAATCGATAGGTTGTGTTTAAATTGTCGTTAGCTAGTTGATACCGTATTACTTGATGAAGGTCATAAGCAATTTTTTCCCTCCTCGCTTATGTTGGTATGGGAGCACTTATAAGTCTCTTTTTCTTCTGTATAAATTACGCGGAAATGCATTATTAATGGCAATGTTATTAATTATTGCCTTCAATTTTTGTTATAACAGTTTTAGCTAATTCTTGAAATGTTTTCAAAAAATCATCCCTGCTTTCTTTCATGTTTGCTAGTACTATGCCTTGTTTTTCAATCTGTTCATCTGATAATGAAAAAATAGGAACATTATGCTTCTGTGATTGAGCTATAAGCGTGTTGAAGTCAGCGATATTCTTTAAATTATAATCCTGTGATTTTAATAACATCTTGCTGTTTTCTAATATGGGAACTAGCGATTTTTTCACTGCATCATCAATTTTATCTATCCATTGCTGATATGATGCGGCAGGTGCTTTATTTATGGGTCGATACCTTTGTGAAATAATCCCAAGAAATTTTGGATATTCGTTTGGAAACGAATAAGCAATATCTGCACCCCTTAAGGGAATGATTTCTTGATTCCATCTTGGTAGCACCTTTGAAAGTGAATGGACAGCTAAGTAACAATAATAATCGGGAAATGTAGGAATTATAAAATAATCACTACCCATCAATAAACATTGATTTAATGCTCCGGCACTTGGGCTCATATCTATCAAAACATAATCAATATTATATTTTTTTTTGCTGTCATTCTAATAAGAGCACAAAGAGAACCTGGTAAGTTTTTTAATGCTGGCAGAGCAGCCCCAGTAGAAATAGCAACCGCCAATTGTGATTCATTATCTGCCAAATCGATATGTCCCATAAAAAGATAAAGACCTTCCCTTTTTGTTTCCACAAGCTCGCCAGGGTTTAGCTCATGCGGCCTACTATTAAATACTGGAGACATACAAGTATTTATATCTGCTCGTGGATGAGAAAGATAAAATTTTTCAAAATCATTATCTCCATCAAATCCAAGAACTGTACCTGTTAAGTTACATTGTGGATCGCCATCAACAAGTAAAACTTTTTTTCCTTGATCGGCTAATGCCCACCCTAAACTAAAAGTTGTTGTTGTTTTTCCTACCCCCCCTTTATGGTTAAAAAACGAAATTAATTTCATTTTTTTTTCTCCTGTAGGTAGTAAGTGAAGGTTTATTCATTTACTTTAACAATTCAATTTAATACCCATTTTCCATAACGTTTAATTTCATCATGCATAGCATCTGGCGAAAGATCGATTTCTCCTGGCCAAGTAACCGCTCCATATTCGAGATAAACCTGATTAAATAGATCAACATTTTTTAATGCTGAGAAAACGCCGGCGTTTTTGCTACTTACTCGATTTTCCATCTCAACAAAACCATGAGTTCCATCAATAAATTCGACTTCTAATTTATAATTAGCAAGAGGTTTCACCTTTATTAATCGCCATTCGGCAATGCAGTTTATTCTAGGGGAGTTATTTTTTTCGGTGTTTGATGTTTTTCGCATAATTTCCAATCCTCCATCAATTCAGTACGGTGTTGTGATGCCCATTCTAATACTAATGCCAAGGCTCTACGTGGCATTGTTCCTTTAATAATCTCAAGTGTGGCGATATTAATAAGAACCTCATATTCTGAATATAATGCGTGAAAATGTGGTGGCGCGTGGTCATCCCAAAACATTTGGATAATAATTCCATAAAACATACTGATCGTTGGCATTTAATTGTCTCTACATGAAGTATTATTCTCAGCAATTTTTAAAACTTTCTTCTCCCATTATGGATGCTATCAACTATTTCTTTTTTTTGATAGAGAGATGTCCGAACTTTCCACATCTAAAGGGGAGCTACAAAGCGATTTGTATTCTTGCAATTCATTCGCATCTATTACCCCGGCTTTATATAAGCCGGTTGCCATTTCATATGCGACTTCAAGTAACGTTTTTTTCATGGATATTCTCTAGCCTGTTTTTAATTATGCATATACAACACTTAGGGTTCCGTGGTGACGTCTTTTCTTAGATTTTCTAATTACTATTTCCACGTCTTGGTTAAGTAAAGTTAAATATTTAACAAGACGTTCAATAGAAAAATCAGATAAACGACCGCGATTAAGAAGTGATATTTTTGATTGATCAACTTGTAATAATTTTGCTGATTCCGTTTGTTTTAATTTTTTGTGTTTAATAATTTTATTGATTTGATGTGCTAATTTAGCTTTAGCTAATTTTTCTTCTGCATCTGGCATATCTAAATCAGCAAATACATTAGTTGAGCCTATTTCAAATGTACTATCGATATCTTTGCTTTTTAATGTACTCATAATGCACCTCTATTATTTATTTCTTTAGCTGTTTTCAATCGTCGCTTAATTAGTTCTATTTCTTCTTTTGGCGTCTTTATGCCACTCTTTGATTTTTTTTGAAAAACGTGCAACACGTATATTTTGTTGCCTAATTTCGTTGCGTACACTGCCCGATATGTATTTTTATCGTAATCGCAAATGATTTCTATAACTCCACTGAAACCTTTTAACGGTTTAGCATGATCAGGAAATTCACCCTCTTGAGTCTGATATAATTCATACCCAATTTCATCTTGTACATCGTCAGGCATCGTCTTTAAATCATCTTTTGATGAGCCTATCCAGACTAAAGGTTTTAATGGGGACATATTCTTTTCCGTATTCTTATAAAAACAGTATAGTCTAAAAAGTTAAAATATGCTAGTTTTAGAATATCTTATTCTTCATCACTTAACTTATTGATAAAATTTGATTTTATTCTATTGTTTCTGTCTCTATAATGTTAATATCCTGAGGACCCCGTGCCGGGAAAAAACACTTAATTCGGGCATAAGAAAATACTCTCATATTATCAACAAGTTAAAATTGTAAGTTTTTTGGGAAAAAAGATCCTTTTGTAAAATATCCCCTTTTTTGCGTTAATAAGTAACATTGTTTTTTATAGGAGATTTAAGACTATTTAAAAGTAAAGAAATGCTTATTTGTAATGGGAAATAGTAATAATTATTAGATAAGATTTTTAACAATTCTCCTCGTCTTATGCCCGAATTAAGTGTTTTTCCCGGCACGGGGTGGTCATGAGATGAAACAAGCTTTTGCTGAAAGGCGTGCCTTTGCTGATGCTGCTCGACAAGAAGGGTATGACGCAATTCGATATCGAAGCAGATTGACGACAAGCGAAAGCAATTTCAGTCTGGCTATTATTCAAAACCCGGAATCCATATTAACGCCCATTGGAGTTTATCCTGCTCCCGGAGTGCGTCCAAACCCGGAATCTCCGCATATAGAATTATTGTCCACTCATCGAGGTGCCTTTTCTCAAATCGCTACCCGGGCTATTCAAGCTGCTGGTATCGCTGGAGACGTATACGCTGGTTATGAAGCAGTCAGGGCTGTGAGTGAAAGTGATCAACCCGCGGCCGAAGCAGTACATCAAGGTGCATTACTGGGATCTGCTATTCGAGGTGGCGCATTAGGCGCAGCCCGCTCTCTTCTGCCATGTGCAAGGCTTGTGATGGCTGCTCCAGCTGCAGCACCTTGGTTGGGACCCGTTTGTATGGCTGCAGGTGCAATGGGTTTTGGCTATTTGGCAACAACCTCAACAGAGGTAGCTATTCAAGCAGCCAGTCATACTATTTCAGCAGAAAATGCTGTACCGCCTACCAATGCCACACGAGGCAGCACTGCATCCATGTTGTCTGCCATGCTGACTGCACAATCTCCTGTCGTAAATAGTTGTGTTGCAAATATTGGAAATTTGATGCAAGCACGAAAAGATTATCGTACTGGTACTACGTCCGATTTAACGAGTGTATATTTACCTGGCTTAAGTACCGATCACCGGCCTTCCATTTATACCAATATGATGAATAGACAAGTCGCGCTTTCCAATGCTTCAGATTTGTATTCCCAGTTGGCAGACCCGCCTCCGCCTTCCGTACCTGTTAGCCAAAACGGGATTTTTGGTGGAGGAGAAATGCGTTCAGGAACCTATTGCATCAATGGGAATTGCTACACCGTTGGTGGAAGCAATGATTGTCGTAATTCAAATGATTCAAGATGTACAATGCGTCGTTAACTTATAAGAGAAAATACCATGTTACGTGTTCACGAAGAAATGAAAAACTCGTTTATGAATCCATCTACAATAGTCGTAAGTCAAGACAGCAGACTGGAACAAATAAAACAGTATTTAACACTAAAACTGAGCGTTCGTCCGCAAAAAATAGATGCGGAAGATGTAGTAAAAATAAAAGATGCGATCGACAGCATTAAGTATCCCTACCCTGCACAGAGCATGAAAGATTTTCTCTTCTATATTGATGATAAAGCAGCCGGTTTAATGGCTCTTTCAAAACATCCAGTGGTCAGTGAATGGGGAAATAAATGTAAGAACTTTTATGTAAGTGATCCGCTGAACAAACATGTACAGCCTGAAACAGGACTGGTGGTAGCAAAGCGAGATGGAATTGATGTAATCATTGGAACGGGTCAAATCTTTCGAGGTCAAGGTGTTTGGCATTTATCAGGAAACAGATGGGAGCCCGGACCCGGATCGAGAGATCAAACGATAAATGGAAGTGAGATTTGGTTTAATTTTAATTTAGTGTTAAATACTGGTTATGGTGGCATAAGATATGTTTATCATCCACCAATCAAACCACCCAATCTATCGAATATTAAACTTAAATTAATTTCACCAATACACGTGGCTGCGTTAATCGGTGATAAAAAACTCATGGAAAGTTTAATAGCAAAAGGCGCAAAGCTTGATGATGATAACAATGATTGGCACGTCACTCCACTTGAAATGGCTATTCTTTCTGAACACATAGACCTCGTTGATTTCATGTGCCAAAAAAACATTAATAAAGCTAAAGGATTAAAAATTGCCATTGAAAAAAGCAGTTTTACAATGATAGAAAAATTGGTTAATTGTGGCGCTCCGATTACAGATGAGGTGTTTGAAGCAGCCGGGAAACGTGATCAGAAGCTTCATGAATATCTGGTCATATCACGAAAAAATCATTTACAGAATATATTGACTACTCAAGCTGCATACACAGCATTACAAACCATTCTTAATTATCCGGAAATACCTGTTGATATGCTGGTGGATATCATTTGCAAATTTCCGGATGTTATTAATATGATTACAGATATAAATGATGGTAATACATTATTGCATCACCTCGTCATCGAAAATAATCCTGTTAAAGTGAAAGCATTTTTGTCAGCTATTGTTGAAGCGAAATTATTAACTACCCTGTCATTTGATGTTGAAAAAACAAATAAAGCAGGAAAAACAATCTTGAGACTGGCATTGGATTCAAAAAATAAAGATGTCATTTCTGCAGTCATACTTTATGGGATTCCTAAAACCACTTCTGTTGAAACCGAGATTCTTGAAAACAAAATTATTCTTCCTGAAATCAAGGATGAACGTGCCAGATTGCAGAGAGAACTGGATGCAAAGATGTCTCGAATGCTTATCGCAACTAATGGCGGCACAATCAACAACACTATAAATCTGGCAATTGTTGCCGCTCAACAGGAAGCAATGGCCGCTCAAGTAAAAACATTAACGCAGCAAAATATGCAATTGATGCAGTCGATGCAAGCGTTATTACTCCAGTGCCAGGAATTTAAAAGAGAAAATGCTGAAATAAGAGCATTACTTCAAGCAACCAGACCGGATCTCGCACTACCTGCGCCTGCTCCGGAATCGCCTGTGGCACAAAATAGAAATCACTTATTCGCTGTCGCCAATAACATGCCAGTTTCATCATTGCCTGTAACACAAAATGATCCGGGATCCGGGCAAGTGGTAGTTCATCATCGGCAGCTTGATCTAACTGGATCGCCTCGCTGATTTAAAATTTTATTTCATAGGCTGATCTTTCGAATCTGTTTTTTAATATCATGCCTTGCAAGGCAGATTTCAATAAAGATTGATCATTTTCAGCAGGTACATCATCACCTATATTCCATGTCATCATGCCAGCCAGATGATTTTTTATAACATATGACGCTTTTTCTTTAACAAGAGATGGGTTGTCATATGTTAACAACTGTTTTGTCTCTGAATTATATGCCCACACACCGTTCATGTGTTTCTTTATAAAAGAAGCATGCTCGATAAATCCTGATTTTAATAGCCGTAAGACAGTGCGATATTGAGTTCTTCCTTTTTGATTTAATGCCAAAATCAAACACCGGCGTTTCTTTCTGATTAAATGGCTGAAACAATCCATAATTCACATTTTTAACACCACCATAAGCTAGCGCATAGGATGGATAGCCTAAAACAATTTTATCAGGCGGAACACCTAAAAATGTTAATGATTTAATCGACTGATCACAGCTAATATGATAATAACGACTGATTAAGGGTTCATTAAAATCAGCGTACAAATTACTGTTATAACCTGTAATAGCTGGCTGATTGAATGGGGAATGAAACTCATAACACATGTCTGACACATAATTTACTTGCTCTGAAATTTTTTTCCAGCTTTTAGCATTGATGTTTTGATCAGCCGAAACAGTTACAATAATAATTTTATCAGAACCTAATTTTTTTCTTAATGCAAAAAGAAGATTAGCGTATCCATTCATTCTTTCCAGAGTGAAATTATCTGGTTCGAAATCCAGATCTACACCGTTCAAATGATAATGGGCTACTATTTTTTCAATAGAATTGACAAAATTATCTACGTTTGATATTGCATTATCGAATGATTGATCACTGTTAGCGCCACCAACAGAAATAATTTTTTTCAAAGAATGCGTATTGTTTTGTAATAATGAAAATGCTGAAAAATTTCCCGCACCCGGAGAATACAGATTATGCCGATCAAGACATATGTTTTTATTCAAAACACAAAAAGCATTGTCTAAATAGGATAAATCGACACTACTATCAGTAAAGCGAGCGATCCCTGATGGGTCTACCCATAAAAATGCATAGGCAATCATGTTCAGGTAATTTAATTTATCCAGCATATCTTTATTAGTTATCCGGAAACCCATAGTATTAAAACTGCCAGCGACAGGATAAAGCGAATAGCTTTTATCATGATAAGACCAATAACTCATAAGAAGTTTTGGTTCATTTGCAAATGCTGCACAGGAGAATAAGCAGAAAATAAATTGAATAATGTGTTTTAGATAATGTGGTTTATTTATCATTGATCGCTCAAGTAAATTATATGAATTGTCTTCAACCATCGCTCCATCAGCTGCGGCCATTCCGTTGTTGAATGTCCATTTATATCAGCGCATGGCCAATACTCGCTCCGCCATCCACATATAAGGTTTGCCCTGTAACAAATGACGCATTTTCTGATAATAAAAATGCAATTACATATGCGACTTCTGCAGGCTTACCTAAACGATACATGGGGATACGCTCCAATGCCTGTTTTTCTTGCTGACTTCCTGGAGGATTATTGTGCCTGAAAGATTCTGTATCAATCGGGCCAGGCGCTACAGCATTCACTGTAATACCGGTTCTTGCCAGCTCCAGCGCCCACGTTCGTGTCAAAGCAATTAACCCTGATTTGGCAGCACAATAACTACTGAGGTTTCGTCTCCCCAAAACAGCCCGGCTGGATATATTGATGACTCTACCCCAATTTCTTTCAATCATACCTTTCATAAAAAATTTGCATGGCCTGCAATGCAGGTATCAAATTCAGGTGAATAACATATTTAAAATGATCGAGGTTAACTGACTCAAGCGCTTCTGGAATAACAATACCTGCATTATTGATGATGCCATCGATTTGATATTCCTGATGAATGCGATTAAACACATCGACTGTAGTGCTTTCATCGACAAGATCTGCCTCATAAAGAATGCCAGGAAAGTCGGCCTGATTACGTGCGATACCAATGACTTGATGCCCCTGCACTGACAATATTTCAGCAGTGGCACGACCGATGCCCTTCGTTGCGCCCGTAATTAAAAAGGTACGTTTTTTGTTTGGCATTGGTTTCAATCCTTTTTAATTTTTAAATAGAAGACAGTCGCATCTTTTTTATCAAATGAAGTCCTCAGAATTATATTCCCGTACTGCTTTATTTTCTATCTTGCGCTGTTTTAGCCAAATGACCCACATCCACTCGAACAAAAATAGAATCGCCCAGTGCAGTCAAGACATCACCAGCATATACCTCGCATAATACACGTGTTGCACGTTTGACTGCACCCTCAACACGTGCCTTGAGAGTCAATGGAATTCCCATTGGCGTTGGTCTGATATACTTCACACCTAAAAAACCCGTCACACAATCAATGCGTGGCTTCGATCCCACTTCACGGCCTTCTGTACGATAATGGTTAGCCATAGCAGTCCAATTGGAATGACAATCGACAAGACAACCAATTAACCCACCATAAACGAGTGATGGCCAACCAACATACTGCGTATCTGGCATGTGCGTCATCACCACGTGTATGTCATCTGGATCCCAATAACTTTTAATCTTGAGACCATTCGCATTTTTTGCGCCACAACCAAAACACACGCCATCTGCTGCAGCTATGTCTTGCAAAGCAATCATTTTTTTGCTCATGGCGTGCCTTTTTTCAAATTTTTTGACGTGACGTATTACATCTTGATAAATTTCATAACCTTATCGACATCCTGCTCAACCGTTTTATTGATTTCAGAAAGTTGATCTGAACAAACAACCGACTCAACAATCAACGTAGCTACTTCTTCATAAAATGCATCTCGCTCCTGATGCTGTTTTTCAAGAAACGCTTTCATATCATCCACGGGAAGTGCTGGAACTCGCCCATGCTTCATGCGAGCCAGTTGAGTGGGAATAGATACTTTCAGGTAGACTACAAATTCGGAAGATAACAATTTTCGGCATTGTTTACTTGATACAACACATTCTTCCAACAAAACAACAATATTTTCTTTTCCGAAGCAATGAGTCATGATATCAAGCTGACATTGATTAAATGCTGCTTCACCTTGCTCGCCAAAAATATCCCGTGTTTGTCTACCAATGTAACGTTCAATACTCGGGTTTGCATCAACGATTTGCCATCCCAATCTTTTAGCTAATGCTTCAGTAAATATAAATTTGCCTGCACCCATGTGGCCGACAACAAAGATTCGTTTTGTCATTTTAAATATCCTGGATAGAATTTTTCATATTTTTATCTCGAAAGATTTTTGAATTTATTAATTTTATTTTTTGGATAATTTTAATACCTTTTCAATAAATTCATCTTTTGCATTCGTATACTTTTCCCGATCATATGTATATTGCTCCGCCAGCATTATTTTTAATTTTTGATATTCATCTGCTACTTCAGGATGTTGAATCAGGTAATCTCTGAAATGGATTTTATCAGTCCAATGCCTTGAAGTTTTCTCAACAATATGGACATGATGAGTGCGTTTTTCACCAAAAGGTGGCATACCTTTTACAAAAAACATTCTTTCAGGATCCGGATTTTCATACCAGTATTCGTAATCCAGTTTTTTCAATGCAAGGATAGCAATTGTTTTCATCTGTTCCAATGAGGAAACCGCAATCTGAATATCAATAATTGGCTTTGCTGCCATCCCTGGAATTGCAGTGCTTCCCACATGCTGAATATCAATAATACTGGATGATGGCAATACAGATCTCAGTTTTTGAATTTCAGCATCCGCCCTGACTGACCATTCCGGATAAAATGCTACAATCTCAACAAAGTCATCTTTATGGATTTTCATTACTTTCTTGCCTTTTCACAACGTTAAGGATGGCATAAATATAAAACAGCGATCTCATTTATGCCAAACTCCATAAACTATCCTTGCGTATATTACCCTATTTTTTGGTATACATCTGAACCAATAATATTGGCATTCCAGTTTTTTCCATCAGGATCATTAGCCTGATTGGCATCCAGCCAAAGCGTATGTATACCCGTCTGATCGCTATTAACACTTCCGGTCATCGCGACAACCTGTTTGCAATGAGGGAAATTAATCGTCACCGAAATAACATTCCCGTTAAAATATCCAGATAGTGGTAAAGGTACATTCATATCTTCCTTGCAATTACCCACTGCTGTCGTGAATTTCCCGGTAAGTGTTCCCGTCGTTTTTGTCTCTGCATTCCATGTAAGCACCATAGTAGAACCACGCTGGTTTTTATAGGTTATTGTTGGATCCATTGCTGCAAACAGAGCATGACTTGCCAGTATTGAGCACAAT
>Ga0206942_1286_pt1 | contig 12492 bp, 10 predicted proteins | sample Alteio_BWOrgHeat_6_FD_153253 | JGI IMG/M metagenome (GOLD analysis project Ga0206942, IMG submission 153253) | Enriched cells from forest soil in Barre Woods Harvard Forest LTER site, Petersham, Massachusetts, United States -... | ecosystem: Environmental > Terrestrial > Soil > Temperate forest > O... | reverse complement strand
AAAAGGATCCTTTACTCGTATTTTAGAATTCAATGACACTATTTTAACTTTTGATCGAAATCATAATCTTTCTGAAATAATAAATGACTCTGTTTTTAATCCTCCTCATTTCAAAGACAATGAGTTGCATGATATCCTCTCCAATTCTCCTCAATGGATATATTTTTACTATGCGAATAAAACCCTAATTCGAAGGGGGCTGCACGGCACGCAACGCATTGACTTGCGTTCGTTGGGCGCAATCTATAGCCTGTTTCCTTTTGGTGATCAGTTAAATATTGTTACATCCCAGGGTGCTTACGTGTGGTTATTAAATGGCCTACACTTGGTGGATCCGCAAATAAATTTCCCAATTATTCTTACCGATAAAGAATACAAGACAATTTGGGTTGCCAACAATGGCAATATCACCAAAATCGTAAGAGGGGAAACTGGTTCATTTGTTTCCGATACGTTGGCTATTAATGCGCGAATCCTTGATCTAATGACAGACTCTGAAGGAAGTACATGGTTTGGAACAGATGGCAAAGGACTTGTTAAATACGCTGGTAATATTTTTGAATTGGTGAAGAAAGGAGCGGTAACTTCCATTGCGGGTTCGGATAAAGCACTTTGGGTGGCCACCCGTGAGCATGGCATTGAGTTATTGGAAAGAGGACGAACGATTAAAAAACTTGATCTGGGGAGGCATGAGAAAGTGAGCAAAGTCAAGACCTCAAAAAATGGCGATGTTTGGGTTGCTGGTGATTTTGGAATTGTCAAAATAGACTCGCTTAAGAATCTAAAACCTGTATTTGACAAAACTAAAATAAGGTTGGTCAGCGATATTGAATTGGATGATGAAAACAAACTTTGGGTGGCCTATAGAAATGGATTTGGTTATTGCTACCCCAATAAACCTCATGATTTTTATCCTATCGGTGACTTCGCGTCAAAGTGGGCTTTGAACATTAAGTATGTTCCTTATGGACATCGAATGATTTTGGGCACCACCATGGGACTGTACCAAATATACAATGGCAGGACTTTGAAAATAAGTACTCAATTCGATAGTGTTGCATGCTCCTCATTTGCCTTATACAAAAAGAAATATTTAGTTATTGGCTCGGGCAGGGGAATTTGCGTCTATGACTTAGACAACGGATTGACAAAGTATTACTCTGAAAAGAATGGATTGGCATCCAATCTGATTCATGCCATTAATGTAGATAAAGATGACCTTCTTTGGATTGGAAGTGACCGGGGTCTGGAACGAATTGGTTTTGACGAGAATTTTGAACTTCAAGAATATTTGCATTTTAATGAAGACCAAGGCTTGGAAGGGTTGGAGTCGAATGTGAGTTGGTTTGATTCGAAGAATGAATATTTTGGAATGGTCGATGGATTGTATAAATTCTTAGAGCCTGATCTCGAGGGGCTTCCAGAACACCGACTTCATTTCACCAATGTTGAGTTAGTCGATGCGAAATTTCCGCTATCAAAATATGCCAGCAGTGTCAGCGGCTTTTTTCATATTTCCGAAAATCCGATTTTACCTTATGATCAAAATTCTATCCAATTCTCATTTGCTAAGGTTTTTAAAAAATATCCGCGAGCAACCTCTTATAAGTTTTTTTTAGAGGGTCATGATAAATTTTGGTCCCATCCTACGAGTGGGAGGACAGTTGATTATCAGAATTTAGAACCGGGGAACTATACCTTCAAGATATTGGCCAGAGATAATAACGGAAAATGGGGATCTTCTCCACTTGAGTATTCTTTTCGAATAGATCCCCCGTTTTATAAGACTTCCTATTTTTTTATAGCTGTTTTGCTTTTCGTTATTCTATCCATCAGTATCGTTTCAAATCTCTTAGCGAGGGGGAGGGTAGAAAGAGTCTTGAAACAAGAGAAAATCAAACAGGATATTCTGGTCAATGTTCGTAAGGAGATTGGAATTGATTTTCATGATGAGTTGGGAAACCAATTGGCTCGTATCGTTAATTACATCAGTTTGATAAAAATAAATGAGAATAAAACCGCACAGTATTTGGCGCATATGGAAGAAACGGCAAAAAATTTAATTAGTGGAACTAAAGATTTTATCTGGGCACTGGATCGCCTTAACGATTCATCCGGGAGTTTATTTGTTCATTTAAAGGATTTTGGAGATCGCTTACTGCCGGAGAAAAATATTGAATTCAGGGCATTTTATGAATTTCCGGATGATATTTCATTGGCCGTAGGGATCGGGAGGCAAATCAATTTTATTTTCAAAGAAGCAATTACCAATGCATTTAAGTATTCAAATTCAACTCAAGTAACCTTGCACTTTACCAAATTAAATTCTCAACTTGAGATAGTTTTAATGGATAATGGGATTGGAATTCCGCCTGACCGTTTGAATTCGGGGAATGGCGGCCTTGCCAACATAAAATTAAGAAGCAAAAGGATTCGAAGCCCTTTAACGATAGACTCAGGCATTCAAGGAACAAGAATCAGTTTATTGGTTAATATTTAAAAAAATGAACTTTAAAAAAAGAGTGGCAATCGTTGAAGACGACAAGATTTTGCTCGAATCGTACACGCACATCGTCAACAGTTCAGATAAGTTTATTGTAGTTGGGAGCTATTCAAATGCGGAAGACGTGCTCAATGAGGTTGTTCGGAAAAAAATTGAAATTATTTTGATGGACATCGAACTGCCAGACTTAAATGGAGTGAAGGCAACAGGGATCATTAAGGAGAAATATCCTCACATCGAAGTAATCATCGTAACCATCTATGAAGATGATGAGCTTGTATTTAATGCGCTAAAGGCTGGCGCGTCCGGCTACATTACCAAAAGCGCCAACTACCTAGAATTGCTGAGCGCTCTGGAAGAAATTGGAAGGGGTGGTGCGCCGATGAGTACAAAAATAGCGAAAATGGTAATCCAAAATTTTCATTTGAACGCCAGCTCTCCACTAACGGGTAGAGAAAAAGAAGTTCTTCAATTGATGGCAGAAGGGAATACGTACACGCAAATATCTGATAAGCTATTTATTTCCAGGGAAACGGTGAGGTCCCATATCAGGAATATTTACTCCAAACTTCAAGTGTCCTGCAAATCCGAAGCTATTAAAATTGCGACCCATAACAAGTACATATAACTACTCAACAACTTTGATAAATAAAAAACCTCGAACGCCTTCCGAGGTTTTTTTAATCCTAATTAATCTTCGTAAACCTTACGGAAGAGATTAACTTATACAAATAAGCCAAGTTCTTGCCATTCATAACATGCCCTGTTTTGTCGTATTTTTTAGTCATAAAAAATAACCTAAAATGCGGTATTAACCTATCTAACGCACTTCCCGGAAAATTCGAAATTCCATTAAAGATTTCATCGCAACACCATTACCATGGCAGCCACGAAAGTCATCCCGACAATAAACCAGCGATAAGTTTGATCACTCATTTTCTTTACCAAAACAATTCCCAGGTACGCACCTGCTAGAATTGCCGGAGTCAGGACAACGGCAAAGATCCAGGAATCTCTATTGATCGTGTGCCACACCCATATGTGGAAAGGTACTTTAAACCAGTTGATCACTAAAAAAAACCAAGCCACGGTGCCAATAAAATTACTTTTTGGAAGCTTCATGCTTAAGAAGTAAACAGCCATTACGGTGCCTGCTAAATTTCCGATCATCGAGGTAAAACCTCCCAGGAAACCGGCGGCTATTCCAAAGTAAACGCGTTCCGGAATTTTCTCTCGCCCACCCAACTCCATCCATATCATCATGGCCAGGCTTGAAAAAATTGTAACAGCCATGATGATTTTAAACAATTCATCATCGATGAAACTTCCTGCCAAGCTACCCATGATCACACCCAAGGCTGCCCATGGAAACAATATTTTCAAATGCTTGAACGAGGCGTGACGATGATAATACCAAACCCCAAAGACATCAGCTACTAGCAGCATGGGCAACATTAGCCCACTAGAAAGTTTGCCGCCAAAAGCAATGGCAAGCAAAGGAACAGACAGCATACCTGCGCCATGTATTCCGGTCTTGGCCATACCGAGCATCAAAGCAACGAAAACGGCAATAGTAATAGCCTCTGGATCAAGATTTGACAAGAGTGAACCCAACTCAGTATTTTGTTATAGCCTTACTTATTATTCGAATTTCGATGAGCTAAAAAGGCAATAACGTCCGCTTCGTTTTTTAATTTGACTTTGTTTGTTTTTAACCAAGTCTCATCGTCATTAGTGGGTTTGAGGATAACAAATAAATTTGCTTTATTAATGCTTTTAAGACGTGAAACACTGCCATTTTCCGTGATGTAGTAATGGACCTCTGAAACAAACCTCAGATCTGGCCTTCCAAGCATTGGGTCATTATCTTTTTTTATCAGTGTAACCTCTGTTCTTTTAAGAAACTCTGTTTTTCCTTCGGCCAGCAATTCGGCAAAGACATCTACATCTTTTATTTTAAATCCGGCCAGACTTTGAAAAACAGCTTTCAATTTTGTTGTATCATTCCGATCGAAGAAGAGAATTTTTTGTATCCCGCTTTGGGCCACTAATTCGGTTCCCTTATTGTCGATGTAGTGAACATCATTCGTTTTAAAATTCAGCTTCACCTGGTGTAGCTTAATGCCCTTACCGCTTTTTAAAATCAGGATTGCCGGATTCCATTCACTATCCCAAAAGCAACTTCCCCGGATTTCAGAATAATCTAACTTATCTGCATTCTTCTGGCCCAATTCTGCATAATTATTGAACCGGACATACCCTCCTGAACCGACTGTTGAACTTGCAGCATCAAGTGTCTGGAGCTGTGCTTCGCAGACTAAACATATACCCAAGTAGAGTAAGATTAATAGTAGTCTCATAGAATTAGAATTAAATATTAGAATGATCACCTCATTTTTCAATACCTAAATTTACAAATATTATAGTTCTTGAGTTGCTGTTAATGATAAGGTAGAAATGAACCAGGTGATCGGGTCACCTCTTTCCAAAACGGTTCCGTAGGCTACAACAGTTGCACTTTTGATAAGTTATCTCTCTTATCTTTGTTTTGAAAAGCGATCCTAAAATAGATGAAAATAGCCATTCTTGATCTTTACGAAGGCGAATCCAATGAAGGGATGCGGTGCATTCAGCAATTGGTCGATGACTTTAAATCGGAGGCCCCCTTTCCTGTTTCCTACCGGGTTTTTGATGTCCGTCAGCATCTGGAAATCCCTGATTTGAATTTTGATGCGTACATTTCTTCGGGAGGACCAGGTAGTCCGCTTACGAGTATCGGTTCGGATTGGGAACTGAAATATTTTTCCCTGATGGATGGAATTTTAAAACACAACAGAGAGCTCCCCTTCCAAAGGAAATTTGTGTTTTTAATTTGCCATTCCATTCAGGTTTTTTGTCGCCATTACGGATATGCAAAAATTACAAAAAGAAAGAGCACTGCTTTCGGGGTGATGCCGACGCATAAAACAAAAGAAGGTAAAAGAGAGCCGTTATTCCGGCAACTGAGTGATCCTTTTTATGTTGTCGACTCACGTGATTATCAAATTGTAGAACCCAACGAAGCGAAAATCTGGTCGGGTGGAGGGCATGTGTTGTGCATTGAAAAGGAAAGGCCGTTGATTCCTTACGAGCGGGCGGTGATGGCCATTCGTTTTAATGAAGCGATTATCGGTACGCAATTTCATCCTGAAGTCGATAGCGATGGTATGCATCGCTACTTGTTACGTGATGATAAAAAGAAAATTGTCACGGAGAAATTCGGAGAAAGGAAATATCTTCAGATGATGCAGATGCTTAATGATCCCGACAAAATCAAGTTGACGCAAAACACAATCTTGCCTAATTTCCTTCATCACGCAGCAAAAACTTATTCCGGCATTGAAGTATGATTGAGGCTATTCGGAGACAATACAATTCGCAATTTTCTGAAAAGAAGTATGCGGCGTTTTTGGCAGACCTGAACCAAACATTCGGCCACAACATAACGTTTCGAGTTGCTGAATGCCCAATTTTTGTTGGTCAAGCGTTTAAGCATAAACTGGTTGATGCCTCCGATCAGATTATTGATTTTTTAGTTCGCGATGATTTTAAGAGCCTTACTCAAAAGGCAATTCCTCAGAATTTATTTGTTCCCAATGAAACGGAACACACCCTTTTTCTTGCGTTGGATTTTGCTATTGTAAAAAATCAAACGGGAGCACTGGAGCCACAACTCATCGAAATGCAGGGCTTTCCTTCGTTGTTCGGGTTTCAGGATTTTGTGGCTACCAAATATCAGGAACACTTCTATTGCCCTGACGGGTTCAATAATCATTTTGGTTTATCGAAAGAGCAATACCAATCAGAATTAAAAGCTATTTTGCTTAACGGCCACAACCCTGAGAATGTAATTCTCCTGGAGATTGATCCATTGAAACAAAACACAGCCATTGATTTTATTATTACAGAAAAAATTACTGGGGTAGCACCGGTTGATATTGGTGATGTCAAGAGGGAAGGGAAGAACCTTTTTTATTCAAAAAACGGAAAGAACGTTCCCATTCATAGGATTTACAACCGGGTGATTTTCGACGAGTTGGTAAAACGCACAGACCTGAAATTAAATTTCAATTTAACGGCCGATGTCAATGTCGAATGGGCAGGTCACCCGAATTGGTTTTTCCGGATCAGCAAATACACCATGCCGATGATCAAGAGTCAATACATTCCAGTCTGTAAATTTTTGAGTGAATACAAGTCTTTCCCCGATGATTTGGAAAATTATGTGCTCAAACCTCTCTTTTCTTTTTCCGGAAGCGGAGTGATATTTCATGTTCAGGAACGCGACCTTGATGCTATTCCTGAAGAGGAACGAGAAAATTATTTACTTCAACGAAAAATACAATATGAGCCGGTAATTCAAGCTCCGGATGGAAAGGTAAAAGCGGAGATACGGTTATTGTTTATTTGGAAGGAACATCAACTCCGGCCAATGTTGATTACCAATTTGGCGCGCCTGAGCCGAGGCGAAATGATCGGTGTGAAGTTCAATAAAGATAAGACTTGGGTGGGCGGATCTGTATGCTTCTTCGAGCCCGACTAGTCTTACCTCCCGGCTACTATAATTCTATCTTTGTCATCCATATCTTTAATGATCTCTACGGAGGTGTACCCGTGTTCTTCAAATAACTGTTTTACTTCTATTCCAAATTGTCCATTGATTTCAACCAGGACCTTTCCAAATGAATTAAGCAGGATCTTTCCCCTTGTCGCGATGGCTTCATAAAAAAGTAGTGGATCATTGTCGGGAACAAATAATGCAAGGTGTGGTTCATAGTTCAGCACATTTTTATCCATCGTTTTCATTTCTGATTCACGCACATAGGGCGGGTTGCTTACAATGATGTCAATGGCATCAAGTTCAATCTCGGCTTTCAAAAAATCGGCACGGATAAAACCCACATTGGCATCGAATTTTCTTGCATTTGCTTTTGCCACTTGTAAAGCATTGTCACTGATGTCGATCGCACAGACTTTTGAATCTGGGATTTCCAGGCTTAAAGTAACGGCAATGCATCCGCTGCCGGTACCAATATCTAAGATGCGTGGCCTTCGCCACTTAAGTTTTAAGGCCTCCTGAATGAGTAACTCCGTTTCCGGTCGCGGGATTAACACAGAAGGATTTACCATGAATTTTCTTCCGAAAAAATTGGCTTCTTCAAAAATGTATTGTAGTGGCTCATGCCGGTTGAGACGGGCAATACAATCTGTGATATCCAGCCTTTCAATTTCTTGGCCCGAAAGGATATCGGTTAAGGTTAACCCGTAGTATTTACTCATGATGGCCAGCGCGATGGCCTGAGTTTCTTCAGGGTCATTGTTATTCAGCTGGGTTTGGATTTCCCTGAAAACCGCTTTGGAATTGGTCGTCATCCGCTTCATCTTTGCAATGATAATAAATGGCAATGAATCCCGATGAACTTTTCATGCAACGCGCTTTGGAGCTGGCACAGCTTGGGATCGGTAGGGTAAGCCCAAATCCACGCGTAGGGTGCGTGATTGTTCACAACAATAAAATAATTGGCGAAGGTTGGCATAAAGAATTTGGAGAATCGCATGCGGAAGTTAATGCAATTCAATCGGTCAGCGATTCATCGCTCTTAAAAGAGAGTACGGTTTACGTCACTCTCGAACCGTGCTCCCACTTTGGAAAAACTCCACCCTGTGTTGATCTTCTCATCAAGCATCATATAAAAAAAGTGGTGATCGGAAACGAGGATACCAATCCTTTGGTTGCCGGTCGGGGAATTCAAAAACTAAAGTCATCCGGAATGGAGGTAAGGGTTGGCGTTTTAGAAAAAGAATGCCGTGAGGTGAACAAACGTTTTTTCACGTTCATGGAAAAGCAACGGCCTTTCATTATTTTGAAATGGGCTCAAACTGCTGATCGGTTCATTGCTCAAAAGAATTTTGAGTCGCGATGGATCAGTAATGAATTTTCAAGACAATGGGTTCACCGTTGGCGAAGCGAAGAAGATGCTGTGTTGGTTGGAACGCGCACAGCATCTCACGACAACCCCTGTTTAACCGTGCGTGAGTGGAGTGGAAGAAATCCCGTGCGGATTGTGATGGATCGTTTCCTTCGGTTGAATGATCATTTGAATTTATTTGATCGGAAAGAAAGAACAATTTGCTACAATGTGCTTAAGCATGAGGAACACGAAAACCTTATTTTGGTAAGGATTGATGAAGAAAATTTTATTAAAGAACTTCTCCATGACTTACTGAAACGAAATATTCAATCCATCCTGGTTGAAGGCGGCGCACTAACCCTTCAATTATTTTTGGACGCAAAGTTGTGGGACGAAGCAAGGATTTTTACTTCCTTGCGTTCTTTTGGTGAAGGCATTCCAGCTCCTATTTTCTCAGGGAGACTTGGAGCCCAACAAAATGTAGGAACTGATCGGTTGGAATATTTTTTTCCTTCCTAAAAAAGAAGCCTCAACTTTTATTGAGGCTTCTTTTACTTATGAATTATAAGCCGCAGCAAATTCCTTTGCGAAATCTTCCAATTTTACTTTGCCGAGTTTGGGTTTGTTTTTCCAATAATCCGCCTGCATCTTTCCATTCCGCAAGGCTGCTCCCATTTCTATATAACCTTTCGCGATTTCCTGGTTCAGGCCACTTTGCAACATTCCATTCAAGGCATCCTGGTCTTTAAATTCAACCCAGGGAGTGCCTGGTTTTCCAGCGGCCTTGCTCAATACTTCTGCTATCTCTTTGGGGTGACGTTCATCACTGGCGATGTATTGAATGGAGTGACCTTTAAATTTCAAATCTAAAAGCTCGGCAGCAACAACCTCTGCAATATCGGAGGTGTGAACCAGTACAAGTTTTTCATTCGTACTCCCAAAATTCGACCCCATGATGTTCCTATTTTTAATCATGGGAATTTGACCCATCAGATTATAAAAGAAATAAGATGGGCGAACGATTTTGACATTGATATTTTTTTGTTGGTTCAAATGCCATTCAGCAACGGAGAGTCCATCTACAGGCCCCACTCCTTTACCCACATGAGCGCCCACGCTACTGAGAAACACAACATGCTTAATGCCATTGGTTTTAACAGCTTCAATATAATTGCCAATCACCTTTTTCTGATAGTCGGCCCAACTTCCTGAGAGCGCCCAGTTGGGAGGAATCATTAAATAGGCGGATTGTGCTCCAGAAAATGCACCCTTTAAAAAGTTTCGGTCTTCCACGGAGCCAATTGCCGGAATTGCACCTAAGGCTTCAATATCTTTTGATTTACCGGAGTTGCTGGTGATCACGGTAACCGAATGACCGCTGGTTTTTAATTTTTGTACAATTGGTTTGCTGATGTGGCCTAATGAGCCGGTGATGATGTAGTTCATGATTTCGATGGGTTAGTTTCGTTCGTAACAGCATTCGGGAAGCGGAAGTTTCCGGCTCGACCATAAAATTTCTCAACTACGGACACTCTCGTCCGGCTGCGAACAAGGAAGTTGACAGAATATGTTTTATTTTCGATAATCGAATGAAAATTCAGGCACAACTATTGCCGACTAAGAAGCTATGGAAACACAAAAAGTAAAAACCTGCTTTACCATTACATTCACCAATGAGCAATATCTTCATGCACAGGCCTATGTGGAAGATATGAAAAAGCATCCTCAACGGGTGTTTTGGCAAGGCAAGCAAACCAAGTCGGACGATGAATTAGTAATTGAACAGATTGCCCACCGCATTCTTTCCGGGTTTTATAATGATGACCCGTTCAATGCAAGAAAGCATATCATGCGCATGGACAGTATGGCTACGGCTTAAATTCGTTCAAGTACTATTTCGATCAGTGATTCAATTACCCGGTTTGGGTTTTTGGCAAATTTATTTTTGATTCGGTTAGCCAAGATTGCGTTGACACTTAACGCCTCGTGCCCAAGCAAGCGAGCCATTGCATAATACCCTGCTGTTTCCATTTCAAAATTGGTGAGCCAAAAGTCCCCCTTATGATAGTAGTTCAGATCTTCCATTAGGTTAGGAAAGCGAACCGGTGCACGAAGGGTTCTTCCTTGTGGCGCATAAAAGCCCGGCGATGTCACCGTATTTCCTACCCGCATGTCAAATCCGATTTGTTTCAGCAGTGATTCTGACCCCTTCACGACATAAGGCATAAAGGGTAATCCAATTTTTTTCTGTATGTCATGTGCCAAGCCAGTCTCTTCATCGTTCATGGGTAAGTCATAAAAATTCATGACGTTGTCAAGACCCACAGCAAAATCGGAAACCAAAAATGAACCTACGGGAATGTCTTCCTGCAGAGCTCCTGAAGTCCCGATTCGGATAACGCGCAATTTTTTTCTTCGCGGCTTTAATTCGCGTGTCTTCAGGTCTATGTTCACTAACGCATCCAATTCGGAAAAGAAGATTTCTACATTATCAGTGCCAATGCCAGTGCTGATAACCGTGATTTTTTTCCCATTGAATTTTCCTACATGCGTAATGAACTCGCGTTTGTTCATTTCAAATTCTACCTCATCGAAAAACTGACTGACTTGATACACCCGGCTTGGGTCGCCCACGGCAATGACGGTCTCACTGATATGTTTGGGTAGCAAGTTGAGGTGATAGACGCTCCCATCAGGATTGAGAAGAAGATCAGTTTCAGTAATTTTTGACATACTCCTTCGCTTCCTTAACGATATGTAACAGCAATAGTTGGCTTCAAATAATGGGAATTACTGGTTATTGAATCCTCAACGATGTACAACGTGAATTAGACTACAATTTATTCACGATCGCCTCAAAATTCAAGCGCTCCCAATTATTTTCAATATCATTCGATTGCATGACCTCATCCATGATTCGCTTTTGTTTTTGCCCGATTGTCATTGCTTCCGAATAGCGTATATCATCACGGAACGTAACCATGGAATAAAGCGGAATCCATTTTTCAGGAAAAAGCTGGTTCAGTTTTGACTCTATTTTTTTTCGCAATAGGAATTTTGCATCGGCAACCAGGTCACGCATCTCAATAAAATTATCTAATGCCAATTGGGCGATGGCATCCGTGTCACGTTTTCTCAGCTCCTGAAATTGCTGAAAAACTATTGACCAGTGGTTTGCTTTGTCAAGAAGCTGGTTTAACACCTGACAATCTTCAAACCCCGCATTCATTCCCTGTCCATAAAAGGGAACGATCGCATGAGCGGCATCACCGATCAGAAGCGTTTTATTTTTTGTCCAGGGAAAACACTTCACGGTAACCAATGATGAAGTGGGTGTCTTGATAAAAAAATCAGCGGCATTGGGGATCAAGGCATACGCATCAGGAAATGTTTGTTTTAAAAACTCTTCCACTTCTTTTTTAGTTTTTAGAGAGGCAAAAGAGAGTACACCATCAAAAGGAAAAAACAAAGTGCACGTGAAACTTCCATCAGGATTGGGCAAAGCGATGAGCATGAAACTTTCACGCGGCCAGATGTGTAGCGCATTTTTCTCAAGTTGAGATTCTCCAGATGGAATATGAAGTTCCTTATAACCGTGGGCAATGTAATCCTGTGAGTAATTGAATCGATCTGAGATTACCATGGAATTACGAATGGCGGAAAATGCGCCATCAGCACCGATGACGGCATCAAATGCCAAATGTTGAGTATTGGATGTGGAATTTTGAATTGAAAGTTCACTACGGTCAAAATCAACTTTTTCAATTTTTTGCTCGAATTGAAACGAAACCCCAAGCGATTCTGCTTTGTTCATCAGCACGATGTTGAGATTACTACGCGAGATAGAATTGATGAATTGCCCTTCTTTTCCGTAAGGTTGAAACGTCAGGTTACCATGCAGGTCATGCATGATTCGGCCATTCATGGAGATAGCCGCCTTTTTTATTTCGGCAGTCAATCCAACTTCATCCAAGGCGCGTAGTCCGCGATTGCTTAACGCCAGGTTGATCGACCGACCTGCATCAACTGTTTGCTTGC
>Ga0206942_1206_pt1 | contig 12559 bp, 11 predicted proteins | sample Alteio_BWOrgHeat_6_FD_153253 | JGI IMG/M metagenome (GOLD analysis project Ga0206942, IMG submission 153253) | Enriched cells from forest soil in Barre Woods Harvard Forest LTER site, Petersham, Massachusetts, United States -... | ecosystem: Environmental > Terrestrial > Soil > Temperate forest > O... | reverse complement strand
TTGGAGCGGGTGAAGGGAATCGAACCCACGTGATTATTCAAACGCGTCAGGATTGAAGAGGACCAGGATCAAGGCGAGGTCGCCCGGTAGTAGCGTTGCAGGTAATTGGTGGTTTGCTGGTCGTTGAATTGGAAATTTCCCGAACCGGCGGGCGTTTCCACGGCCGTGCCGAGGATGGTCCATTGGCTCAGTGGCAGCGCCAGATTGGTGGTCGTCAGAATGGTTTGCGTCATGCCTTCGTAGTTGGTGAATCCAAATTGGAACGTGCCGTTCTCCAACTGAGGGGCGACGGTCAGAAGGCCGGGGCCGGCGGGATTAAAGATTCCCTCCACCGCGCCCAGATCGGGGGCCGGGCCGAGCACGCGGGGGAAACCGCGCTGGTCGGTGGTGAAGGAGGAACTGACAGCGGCATCAATGGCAGGCGAGCCGGGGAGCGGCGGCATGGTTTGCGTGGGGCCGCCGTAGTTGCCGAGCGGAGCGAGTTTGGCATTGCCTCCCACCAGATTCGGCGTGCCGCTGAAGGAACCGGCGAAGTTCACCGGCGTGTTGCTGCTGACGATGCTGTTATTGAGCGAAGTGACATCGCCGTCCGAGTCATCATTGAAAATCCCGCCGGCGGAGCTGTTGGCGGCGGAATTTCCTGAAACCGTGCATTGTTTCAAGGACAGCGAGCTATACGAATTATCTGACAGGCCGTTGTAAATCGCACCGCCCGTGCCGTTGGCGGCGGAGTTGCCCGAGAGCGTGCATTCGTTGAGGGACATTTGGCCGTCCAGCTCGTTGTAAATCGCGCCGCCGCCGCCGGGAGCCGAGTTGCCGGACAGGGTGCATTCATTCAGGGACATGGGTGAAAAGGCATTTAGAATCGCGCCGCCATTGTTGAGGGCCGAGTTGCCGGACAGGGTGCTATCATTAAGAACCACTAGGCCATCATTATAAATGGCGCCGCCCAGGGAAGCGGAGTTTCCGACGAGGGAACAGTTGTCCAGCGTCAATTGTCCCAATTCCACATCAATCGCGCCGCCGTTGCCGCCGTTGCCGTTGGTCAGGGTCAGGGATTTCAGGTAAATGAGGCCATCAATGGGAATGTAAAAGATGCCCGAGGCGTGGTTGCCGCTGATGGCAATGCCGCCGGGCAGGGCCGAAGCGTCAATGGTCAGGGTGCCATACGTTTCAATCTGGCCGTCGGGGTCCCTAATCGGTCCGCTCTGCAGTGTGATTTGGCCGCTGGTGAGCGTGATGGTCTGGCCGGAAAGATTTGGGGCGAAGGTGATCGAGGCGCCCGCATCCACATAACCGGACGCCGCCGCGCGCAACGAGCCGGGACCGGAATCCGCCGTGGTGGTCACGATGGCGGTTTGCAATTCCGCCGCGCCAATATCCACATGCGCGCCGGAGATGCGCGGGTAGCCGCGCGCGTCAGTGGTAAGGCCGGTGACGGCGGCGTCATTGCCCGCGTCAAGCGCGGGCGAGCCGGGTAACGGCAGCATGGTTTGCACGGAGCCGCCATAATTGCCCAACGCGGAAAGCATCGGGTTGCCGTTGGTGAGATTATTTATTCCGCTGAAGGAGCCGAAGGAGCCGCTGATATTGTCCGGCGCATTTCCCGCCACGATGCAATTGGTGAGTGCGAGAGTGCCGGCGGAATTGTAAATGCCCGCACCGGAGCCGTTGGTGACGGAATTGCCGGTGATAGTGCAATTGAGCAAGGATGCAACGGCGCCGCTATCCAAGAACAATGCGCCACCAACACCGCCGGAAGTGCAAAAGTTTCCGACGAACGAGCAATTGGTCAGATTTAAGATACCTGATGTTCCCTGATAAGTATCCCCGACATAAATTGCGCCAGCAGCGGTATTTGCCGTGTTGGCGGAAAACACACAATTGACCAATGTGTCTATTCCAGACAAATTTGCAATTGCGCCGCCAAGATACTGTTTTGCTATGTTTTTGGTAAACGTGCAATTCAATACCATGAATGTTCCATGAAAATTGCAAACTGCGCCTCCAAACGCTGCGGCGTTATTGGTGGAAAACGTGCAGTTCATCAGGGTCACATTGCCGCCCGAGCCATAAATTGCGCCTCCATAATTTCCTGCACTGTTGGTGGAAAACATACAGTTCACCAGAATCATAGTGCCATTCTGACTAAAAATGGCTCCGCCATCATCCCCGTTCCCGCCAAAAGCCAAATTGTTTACAAACGTGCAATTGGTAAAATTGAGGATGCCAGTGTTGTTGTAAATCGCGCCGCCATTGCTGGCACGACCATTAGTGAAGGTCAGATAATTGAATGCTGCGGTCACACCGCCGCCTACATTGAAAATGCTGGAGGCATGATTTCCATTCAGGAGAATTCCGTTCGGGAGCGCCGAGGCGTCAATCGTGCAGTCGGTGGAAATCAAGATGGCACCGTTGGTAATCTGGATGGTCTGGCCGGAGAGACTGGGGTCAAAGGTGATGACCGCATTGTTGACGGCATTGCTGACGACATAACGGAGCGAGCCGGCCCCGGAATCATTGGTCGTGGTCACCACTGTGCCGGCGGCACTGGAGGCCACCCAGGCCGGGTTGTTGACCAGAACGCCATTGTAAGCGGCACCCGTGGAGGCGGCGGAGTTGGTTGCCACCGCGCCGCTGGAACTGTCGAACCGGTAATAGAGCAGCAAGTTGGCTTCATTCCCGGTCAGCGTCCTGCCCAGATCCGATTGGATTTGTGCCTGCGTGCGGGCGACGTTCCAGACACAGAATTCAGCCAATTGTCCGTTGAAAAAATAGGAGGTGTTCCCGCCGATGCGCAGTTCATAGCTGCCAGGCACAAAGGGCGTCATGCCGGCATTGGTGGCGAATAAATTTCCGTTGGTATAGATCAGCATATAGTTTCCACTGTAGCTGGCGACCAGCGCGTAATGGACCCAATTGCTGACCGTGTTCGGCGGATTGGGGGCGTCCACGCGCCCCGAGGTGTTGATATTGCCGAAATCCCAGTAGGTGTTTCCGTTGTTGTAGCTGATGTGGCAGTTGAACCGGTCGGACGTATTGTCCGGTTGCAACATGAAGGCCGATTGCTGCGCAATGGCGCCGGCATTGGCCCAGAACTCAACGGTGACTTCATTGGTGGGGGCGATGTCGCCAAAATTCGGGACGGAAACATATTGGTTGACGCCATTGAAGGAGAGGGCGTTACCGAGGACGCCCGTCTGGGCGTGGAGAGTTCCGGCCAGCGCCGAAATGAACACCAACACAACAAGGAAAAGTTTTTTTGGTTTCATGAGGAGCCTTTGGAATGAGGATTGAAATTCCCGATGGGAAAAAGTAGCCAGACTTCTCCCGGTTCGTCAATCGTAATGGTGTTAGTGTCGCCAGCATATGAACGATATGCGAAATTGGTGAGGGAGCGAGAATTAGTCCCGATCAAGCGCAGTCAGTTCAAGGAGTTAATAAAACCGCTGATTCGTGAAAAATTTGGCTTTGGATTACGTTCTGATCTGGTTGTGGAGGGGCGTTATCAGGTAGGTTGGAAAGGGATTGGTTTGAATTCTGGTGCTATTTCGGAATAGGTATCGAAGCGCTTTTGGATCCGGCCTTGCAATTCTTCGGTCTTGCCTTCGACGTATTGGAGGGTGTTGTTCGTGAGCGTGGCCCACTTCTGTTTCAATTTGCCTTTGACGATTTTGCAATCGCCTTTGATTTGGAGCTTGTTCATAGAATTGGTGAATTTGTTGCCGAACGTTCAGTCACGGGCCTGGCGAAGATTTCGCCGAACCGATGCAACAGTTAACGGACCAATAAAACCACAATGACGATGACAAGCAGGAGGCCGACCCCGCCCCCGCCGATATAAAGGGCGCTGGCCAGGGCTGGCATGAATAAGAGATGCATAGTTTGTCTTTTCGCTTTGGGTGATAAAGTGTTCGCAAGGGCGATTAACTATTGATTTGTGCTTGCCGGTATATTGGTATTCGAATCCGCCAAATTATTGGTCGCAGGCGTATTAGTGGTTGCGTCAACCGCACCATTGGTATCGCTCATACTTGAGTTGGTGGATTGCGTATCAGTTGAACTGTTTGAGCTATTTTGAGAGCAACCCACCCAGGTCAATACAGCCAGGATAGTAAATGCCGATAGGACGAGAGTTGATTTTATAAGTTTATTTTTCATTTTTATTTTTTGTTTATTAATTACCCCGGCGTGATGGAAAAAATGCCTGACGGCTATTAAGTGGAATGAAATTACGTTATAATCTTGTCCTTTACCATCAGGTGAATCCCGAACCGCGCGCGGCACTAGGGCACGGAGCGGATGCGCCAATAATTGTTAGTGGCCTGGCCGGGCGTATTAGTGAACATCAACAACCCCCCTGTACCAGCGGGATTGGTCAACTGCGGCACCCAGTCGGGTGGCGCCAGGCTGAAGGAGCGATCCAGCGCGTAATTCGTGCTGGCGATTCCCACAAACGACAAACGTATATTGCCCCCGCCCATAAGCTGGCCTGAGATCTGACAATAGCCTGTTGGTCCGGCTACAATCTCCTCGGGACGATTGGTGTTGTTGAGCGTGCCATCGCCCAATTGCCCGGTGCTGTTATAACCCATGGCCCACAAACTGCCATCACGTTTCAGAAACAGGCTATGGCCGTATCCTGCGGCGATCGCCGTGACACCGCTGGACACGATTTGTTCGGGACGGTTGGTGTTATTGAATGTGCCATCGCCCAGGCCGCCATAACTATTGTTGCCCATAGCCCACAGACTGCCATCGTTTTTCAGAAACAGGCTGTGATATTCCCCGGCGGCGATCGCCGTGACATTGGTGGCAATCTGTTCGGGACGATTGGTGTTGTTGAACGTACCGTCGCCCAACTGGCCATCAATATTGTAACCCATGGCCCACAGGCTGCCATCACTCTTGAGAAACAGGCTATGGCTGTACCCTGCGGCGATCGCCGTGACATTGGTGGCAATCTGTTCGGGACGATTGGTGTTGTTGAACGTACCGTCGCCCAGGCCGCCATAACTATTGTCGCCCATGGCCCACAGGCTGCCATCGTTTTTCAGAAACAGGCTATGGTTGCCGCCGGCGGCAATCGTCGTGACGTTGGTGGGCACAATCTGTTCGGGACGGTTGGTGTAGAAATTGCCGTTGTCTGTGGTGCCATCTCCCAACTGGCCATGATCATTGTTGCCCATCGCCCACAGGCTGCCGCCATTCGTGAGAAACAGGCTGTGAAAATCACCGGCGGCAATCTTCGTGACATTGGTGGCCAAAATCTGCTCGGGATGGTTGGTGTTGTTGAAAGTGCCGTCGCCCAACTCGCCATAAAAATTGTCGCCCAAGGCCCACAAACTGCCATTACTTTTGAGAAACAGACTGTGATAGAATCCGGCGGCAGTCGCTGTGACGTTGGGGGCAATCTGTTCAGGACGATTGGTGTTATTGAATGTGCCGTCACCCAACTGTCCATTGTCGTTGTCGCCCATGGCCCACAGGCTTCCATCACTCTTGAGAAACAGGCTATGCAGACCCCTGGCAGCAATCGCGGTCGTGGGTTGCGCTTCGCTGATGGCAGCTTGCAGCATCGCCGCACATAATAGACAGATTTGGATCAGGCTTCGTTTAATCATCACTGTGATTAGAACAGGTAAACGTGTGAGTATATATCAGGTATTCTTCGCATGGCCTGTTTACGGATGGGTGGTTTTTCCACTTGAGGGGGATTCTTAATGTGACGTATAATCTACATAATGAGGAAGTTGGAGCATTTCGAACTGAAAAAGGACTATGCGGTGTTCTGTCCTGTCGGAGAAGTTTCGTTCGACGAAATGGCGGCCATGATCAGCCGTGCGGTTATGGTGTGCCGCAAACAAAAGATTGAAAAACTCCTGATCGATTCAACGCGGTTGTCCGGATTTGATCTGCCCGAAGTTTCCGAACGATTCAATCTCGCCGAACGGGTTGCTCGCGACGCTGCCTCATTGGTCAAGATCGCGCACGTGGCCAGTCCGGAGTGGGTTCGTTTTGGAAAATTCGGAGTCATAGTGGCCAAAAATCGAGGGCTTGACGCGGAGATTTTTCAATCAGTCTCAGCTGCCTTGGAATGGCTGTTGCAACCGGTGGAAAAAAAGACTTCGCCGACAAATCGGCGTGACCGTATATAAACCCGTAAAGCAAAGACAACGCCTGTACTCGACCCATTTTTACCGGCGATTTTCTGAGTAATGCCGGAAGAATCACCCCGGCCTTTCTATTACCTCCGTGACAGTTCCTCCAAGAATGCACTTTCTAGACGCGATCTTGATACGTTTGAGCACGGGGGACTTTTGTAAAATCCAAAACGAAGGCACAAATGACTGTTTCCAGTGAATATTCTCCTCGCAGCAAATATAGGCGAATGCATCTGTTTGGACTATTTTTTAACCGCATAAAGGTCATAGGTTTAGATCACATATGTAAGGGCGCTTCGATGATGAAGCAAAGTAACCGTATTACACCTAATAGCAGCCGTGTTGCATGCGGTCTATTCTCACCTAATGGAATACGCCTGGTATTGTGCCCGGACAAAACAGAAACGTGAGTTTATCGCGGCGGGGAATCTGCGGAAAAATTTGGGCATGGAGGTTTTTTTGCCCCGATTGCGGATCGAAAGGGCCACTCAACGCGGTGCAGTACGAGTCATTGAGCCGCTTTTTCCGGGTTATATTTTTGTTCGTTGCGTACTTGAAGAAGAGATCAACGAAATCAAGTATACCAATGGCATCAGTACGCTTGTCCATTTTGGCCTGGAAATCCCCAGAGTTGCCGATTCGATCATTGAGGAATTGCAGAGATGTTTTGAGGCGGAAGAGCCGATGACGGTTGAGAATCATCTTTTACCGGGCGAGGAAGTGGAGGTTGCCGAGGGGGCTTTTGCCGGGATGAGCGCGTATGTTTTACGCAGCCTGCCGGCAAGGCAGCGGATCCAGGTTCTACTCGATATTTTAGGGCAGTCCACTCCTGTGGAAGTAAATCGAAATTCGGTGGTTTCAGCGAGAAACTCACTGGCCTATATGGCCCCGATACTCGCAGCGTCGGCAATGGTGCGAATTTAGGTTCGAAGTGCGGAAAAGGAGTCAAATTCTGTAAGTGCGGAGCTTTAATCGGTTTGGATTTTGAGAACTATTCTCTTTCGTGAATCCCTTTAATAGTAAAATTCTGCTTAAAACGGCCGGACTCCCGCGCGGGAAACGCGCGTTGGATATCGGCCTGATCCTGTTGGCGTCGCCAGTACTGCTTCCGATGGCGGTATTGATTGGCGTTATTATCCGCCTAGTTTCCAAAGGCCCGATTTTATTTCAACAGGAGCGGGTTGGTTATTTGGGCGAAAAGTTCATGTGCCTCAAATTTAGAACCATGTTTGTCGGGGCGGACACGGTTTCCCATCAGGGGCATTTGCATCAGTTGATAAGTTCGGACGGCCCGATGATTAAGATGGATGCGCATGGCGATTCGCGGATTATTCTCTTTGGCCGGTGGCTTCGGTCCTCCGGTTTGGATGAGTTGCCTCAACTGATCAACGTGCTTCGGGCTGAAATGAGTTTGGTGGGGCCGCGTCCCTGCCTGGCATATGAAAGTGACAAATATCTCCCATGGCAAAAAGAACGGTTCCAGGCAGTGCCGGGTTTAACCGGGCTATGGCAGGTGAGCGGCAAAAACCGGACCACTTTTGTCGAAATGCTGTGCTTGGACATCAAATATGCCAGAACCAAGAGCTTGTGGCTGGATTTGAAAATAATTCTAAAAACGATCCCGGTCCTGATGATTCAAATGTGGGATTCGCGCAAAAAGAGGAAATCGTTTTTACCAACGGCCCAACCAAAGGCTGTTCTCCAGGCGCCTCCTGATCAATCAATAGTTTTTCCGTAATCCAGGCATGGTTACCGCCGACGGTAACGAAATACAAAAATGACAAAACAAATTAAAGTTGGAGTAGTTGGCTGCGGCTATTGGGGGCCGAATTTGGTCCGCAATTTCAGGGCATTGCCCGATTGCCATCTGAAAATGATGTGCGACACGCAGGAACACCGCATCGCGCATCTTAAAACGTTATATCCTGAGGTCCAGGGATCAACGGATTACGCCCATATGTTGAATGGCGTTGATGTTGACGCGGTGGTCATCGCCACGGCGGTCAAATCCCATTACCCGCTGGCCAAGGCCAGTCTGATGGCAGGTAAACATACCTTCATCGAAAAACCGATGGCTGGGTCATCGGAACATTGCGAGGAATTGATTGATATTGCCCAGGAAAAAGGCCTGGTGCTGATGGCGGCGCACACTTTTCTTTACTCGCCGGTGGTGCAAAAAATCAAAGAAATCGTTGAGCAGGGCGATATCGGGGAAATCAGATATATTTGCGCCCGCCGGCTCAATCTCGGACTTTTTCAAAAGGACATCAATGTTGCCTGGGATCTGGCTCCGCACGACATTTCCATCATCCAACACATCCTCGGCGAACAACCTATAACCGTGAATTGCCGGGGCAGCGCGCACATCACCCCCGGGGTGCAAGACGTGACGACGATGTCCTTGAGTTATCCCCGCCAGCGTACTGCTATCATCCATAGTAGCTGGCTGGATCCGAGAAAAGTGCGCGAGATGACCATTGTCGGCAGTAAACGCATGATCGTTTATGACGACTGTGCGCCTTTGGAAAAAATCCGCGTGTATGATTCGCGCGTCGAACGCCCGCCGCATTACGACACGTTTGCCGAATTTCATTATGCCTACCATTACGGCGACGTTTATGCTCCCTACATCAAACAGGAAGAGCCGTTGAAAACCGAGTGCCAGCATTTTCTCGATTGCATCAACCATGGAAAAACGCCGTTGACCGACGGGAGGCAAGGCATGGAACTCGTCCGCATTTTGGAAGCGTCCTCGGAATCATTGAAGCTGGATGGCGCTCCGGTTCACCTTGCTAATAATTCCAATGGTAATGGCTCGTCACCGGCTTCGCATCCGCCCGCCGCCGCCATCCCACACGTTCCAATAGCCAAGATGAAGGAGCTAAAAATGGAAAAACAATCGGAGAGTGAAACAAATTCCCATCTGGACAACTTGAATATCAAAATAAAGATCGGCATAAACAAAAAACAGACGTGAGCGCACCTGCCCAAATGTATCAGCGAATTGCGCCCGATGTGAAGCTGGGGAAAAATGTCCGCATTTACGATTTCACCAATCTTTACGGTTGTGAAATCGGCGACGACGTGAAAGTTGGAACGTTTGTGGAGATCCAAAAAGGATCGAAAATCGGAAACCGTTGCAAGGTTTCCAGCCACACCTTTATTTGCGAAGGCGTGATTTTGGAAGACGACGTTTTCATCGGTCACAACGTGACCTTCATCAATGATCGTTACCCGCGCGCCACGAATGGGAACGGCCAATTGCAGGTTGAATCGGATTGGAACTGCGTCGGAACGCTGGTTAAGCGTGGCGCCTCCATCGGTTCCGGCACTGTATTGCTCTGTGGAATCACGGTGGGCCAAAACGCAATGATCGGGGCGGGAAGTGTGGTAACCAGGGATGTGCCGCCCGACACGACGGTGGCGGGCAATCCTGCCAAAGTTGTAAAAAAGAATCAGGCGAAGGCAACTTCGTGCTGACAGAAAACATACTTGCGTCGCCGCCAGTTTCTTTTGCAGGCGAAACCGGCTTACGGTTGTGCCCGGATTTTCCCATCGATAAGATACAACCGACAAATCCACTTCAGCACCCTGATTGGGATGCGCTGGTCACCGGCCTCCAAAATTTTTCTTTTTTTCACAGTGCCGCATGGGCAAAAGTTTTGTTTGAAACTTATGGTTATGCGCCAAACTATTTTCTCGCAAAGGGAATAAACGGCATTCGTTCTTTGCTGCCGCTTATGGAGGTGAACAGTTGGCTGACCGGGCGGCGGGGAATCGCACTGCCATTCACGGATGATTGTGAGCCGCTTTGTCCCGACAACGGTTCTTTCAAAACACTTTTCCAGAACGCGATTGAGTTCGGAAAAATGCGCGGTTGGAAATATCTGGAGTGTCGCGGTGGCCGAAAATTCTTTGAGCAGGTTCCGGCCTCATTTTTATTTTACGGACACAGTTTGCCTTTGGTTTCGGGTGAAGAACAACTTTTCGGGCGATTGGAAAGTTCCGTGCGTCGGGCAATCCGCAAGGGAGAGAAAGACGGTGTGACGGTGGAAATTTCACAAAGTTTGGAAGCGATGAAAGTTTTTTATCGTCTACATTGCAAGACACGTAAAATACACGGCCTGCCGCCGCAACCATTCCTTTTTTTCTCGAACATTCACCGGCATATTTTAGCGCAAAATTCGGGCATCGTGGCCATGGCCAATTGGAAGAGGACGCCTGTTGCAGCTTCGGTATATTTTCATTTGGGCGACCGGGCGATTTATAAATATGGGGCTTCGGATAAGAAGTTTCAGCATTTGCGCGGAAGCAATCTGGCCATGTGGGAGGCCATTAAATTTTATTTGCAGAAAGGCGTTAAAAAATTGCACCTGGGCAGGACCTCGATGGCGAATGAGGGTTTAAGGCGTTTCAAGTTGGGTTGGGGAGGTTTCCGTTGTATTATTTGACGTCGGATTGGGAGAACGGCTGTCGAGAATATAACGGACGAGTAATTCGGCCTCGGATTGGAAAGGCCAAACGATTTCAAATACGATTTTCGCAGGAAAAGTTTTGTCGCAGGTGGTGACGAGGTTTTCGGCTGGCACAATCGGATTTTTCAATCGTTGCCGGGCTTCGTGTCGCGGTTGACCGGGAAAGCGCTTTATCGGCATTGGGCTTGATCAGTTAAACATCAAACAGACAAAAATGAATAAAAGCCAAAATAACGAGTCGCCACCAGGGATTACCTTAAGCGATATTTACTTCGTGCTGTTCCGGCACAAGTGGAAAATTATTATTCTTTCTGCGGCGGGCATTGTGGCGGGAATTGCTTATTATGTGGTCAACCCGCCGCCTTTCCAATCCGAGGCCGAATTACTCGTCCGTTATATTCTCGACAGCCGTTCTCCCAATCCGACGTCAAATAATACAACGGAAACCTCCCCGGCCCAACTTGGGGACAGCATCATGAATTCTGAGATTAAAATCCTTACCAGTTTCGATATTGCTGAAGAAGTGGCTAAGAATATCGGGCCGGAAAAAATCCTGGCACGACTGGGGGGCGGCAATGATCCGATTAAGGCCGCCAATGCTATAAAAGATAATTTGGCGGTAGGAGCCCCGGACAATGGCAATGTCATTGATATTATTTTCCGCAATCCGGATCCGGCGGTTGTCCAGCCGGTGCTTCAAGAAATCGTCACTGTGTATTTGGACAGGGATCTGGAAATCCACCAGTCGTCCGGACGCTCGGATGATTTTCTGACGGAGGAAACAGCGCAATTGAGCTCTCAGATTGCCCGGACGGAAGATGAACTTGTGGCCGTGAAAACCAATGCCGGCATCATTTCCATCGAAATTGCCGAAACGTCTTACGCACAACAGATTGCCCGGATTCGTGAAGAGATCCTTCAGGCAGAGGCGAATTTGGCCGAACACCAGGTTGTGTTAAATCCGGGAACGACCAGTTCGACATCACAAAACGAAGCTTCCGCCGACATGCAGGAAGAATATCAGAATATCTGTGCGCACTTGGATTTTCTTAATCGCAGACAGAATGATTATTTGACGCAGCAGGGATATACGGATGAAAACAGGCTGGTCGTGGAAGTGCGCGGTCAAATTGCCGAAACCGGGAAACTCAAAACAAACCTGGAGGAAAAATATCCATTGCTGGCCGGATCGTATATCCCATCATCGAACCTTTCCACGCAAGAGTTGTCATCCGCTGACGGAATGGAAGGAGTAGTGTCGCCTAAATTGAGAATATCGGTCTTGAAACAAGAATTGAACCAGATCCAGGCAGACGCTGCAAATATGGATGAAGCGGAATCAAAGATCTTGGATCTTCAGCGGAAGAAACAAGTCCAGGAGGGAAATTATCAATATTATGCCAGCAGTCTTGAGCAGGCCCGCATTGATGAAACTCTTGGTTCCGGCAGGGTTTCCAACATCAATCTCATCCAAACGCCGACGCCGCCGTTCAAAGACCGGTCAAAAAAAATCAAGTCCGTCCTGCTGATGTTGATCGGCGGCATTGGGTGCGGGTTGGCATGGGCTTTTCTGATCGAATTTTATTTTGATACTTCGGTAAAACGGTCGATCGAGGTTGAGGCAAAATTAAAACTTCCCCTCTTTCTTACGATTCCTGACATCTCCAGAAACGGGTACAAACATCTCGCCGAAACGGCGAAAAGGCGGCTGTTGCAACCGGGTGACGACGTTTTGGCCGTGGGAACAAGCGAGCTGAAAATGACCGCCTGGGAGATGGGGAACATCCTGAATCCATTTTACGACGCATTACGGGACCGGCTGATGGCTTATTTCGAGAGCATCAACCTCACCCGCAAACCGAAGCTGGTGGCGGTGACGGGCACGGAAAAGGGTTCGGGTGTGAGCACCATTGCCGCCGG
>Ga0206942_1285_pt1 | contig 12560 bp, 13 predicted proteins | sample Alteio_BWOrgHeat_6_FD_153253 | JGI IMG/M metagenome (GOLD analysis project Ga0206942, IMG submission 153253) | Enriched cells from forest soil in Barre Woods Harvard Forest LTER site, Petersham, Massachusetts, United States -... | ecosystem: Environmental > Terrestrial > Soil > Temperate forest > O... | reverse complement strand
ATGTCAGATTATTTAATGAAAGGAGAATACGATGCCACTCTCTAAGGGACATAGCCGAAAAGCAATCTCAAAAAACATACGGGAGCTGCGACATTCCGGTCGTCCGCAAAAACAAGCGGTTGCCATCGCGTTGAAGAAGGCCGGCAAATCCAAATACAAGTAGCGCTGCCATTCCTACGCGTCGCGATTATGACCAAATGGAAACGGCATGAATGGGATACGATGCGACGATGGATCTCTGGCGGCGTCGCTGCATTAATTCTGATATTGGTGGGCATTCGACTCTACCTGCCGACTCTCATAAAAAACTATTCCAACACGGTATTGAATCGAATCCCGGGCTATCACGGCCATATTGAGGACGTACGGATTCATCTGTGGCGAAGCGCCTATTCGATCGTCGGTCTGGATCTGTTGAAAACCAACGGCAAAGCGCCTGTCCCATTTTTTAGCTCCCGCCAGGTTGATTTTTCACTTCATTGGGGAGCCCTTTTTCACGGTCAGCTGGTTGGAAAACTCGAGATTGATCACCCGAAATTGAATTTCGTCGCCGGCGGTTCCCAGGAGGAACAGCAAACTTTCGTCGACAGGAGTTGGCGGCAACAGGTGAAGGCCCTCTTCCCCCTGAGGATCAGCCGCCTCGGGATTAAAAGCGGAGAAATTCATTTTCGCAATTATCACGCCGATCCTCCGGTCGATATCTTTATTCACCAAGTCAACGCGGTGGCGAGCAATCTCACCAACAGCCGCAAAGTCTCCCGCACCTTGAAAGCAACTCTGGACGCCCAGGGGCTAGCCATGGACTCCGGTCGATTTCGAACGCATGTGGATATGGATCCTTTGGTCGAAAGACCGAACTTTGCCATGGCCTTTGAATTGGAAACTCTGTCGCTTCCGGAGCTTAATACATTTTTCAGGCATTACCTGGCGGTTGAGATGAAGACCGGTACGTTTTCTCTTTATTCCGAGGGAGCTGCCAAGGACGGGCAGTTTAAAGGGTACGCGAAACCGCTCCTCGATCATGTCGATCTGATCAAAATGAAAGAAAACCCCAGCCTTGGAGAAGCGCTCAAGGCGATCGCTGTGAAATTCGTGGGGTATGTGATGAAGAATCACGCCAAAAATCGTCTTGCAACCAAAATGGACATCACGGGAACGGTGGATAACCCGGAAGCCAACACCTGGACGGCCGCCGCGCGTTTTCTGGGCAATTGGTTATTCAAGGCGATCCAACCGGGCCTGGAAGGAAACCTCAGAGTCTCGACAGCGAAGAATTCAGCACTGTGAAACCAACGCCGTACCCCTTAAATCGATTTACGATCGTGGTTTATTTTAGCGCCAGATTCGCTTTCATAAGCGCCGTATTCACGGACAGCGCCAGGTCGCTCTGGAGCTGAACAACGTGATGAACATGCTCCGTCCAGGCCCGCAATTCAAAATCCAGCGACGCGGGGCTGTATTTGATGAAATAGACCTGGGGAGCGGGATCCTTCGCTATCCGTGGATCGCCCGCGGCCACCGACTTCAAAAGATCCATGACCTGCTTGGGGTCGGCGCCGGAGGCCACGCTCACCGGCAGAGAGATCTCGCGCTGGCCGCTCAGGCTGGTCCAGTTCGTCACGTTGTTCGAAATCAGGGACCCGTTCGGTATCACGATTTCGGATCCATTGGTGGTGCGGATGGTGGTCGCCCGGATGCCGATTCGCTCCACAATTCCGGAGGCGTCGGCGACCTGGATCACATCGCCCACTTTAATCGGCCGCTCAAAAAGGACAATCAGGCCCGAGACAAAATTGTTGATGATGTTCTGCGTGCCGAATCCCACGCCCACCCCGAAGGCCCCCGCCAGGATGGTGAATTTGGTCATATCGAACCCCAGCGCGGCGACGGCCAGAAAGAATCCAATCGTGAGCACGACGTAATGCAGCAGCGTTGATATCGCATAAGGGAGGCCGGCCCGCACATGAAAGCGAGGATAAATATCTTCTTCGAGAATAAAACGAAGAAAACGCGACACCAGAAGCGCCAGCCAAATAGTCATACCGAAGGAAACGATATGTCCCGGGGTGATGCTGAATGAGCCGAGAGCCAGATTGTAGTTCAGGATTTCTTCGCTATACGCCATCAGCGGGTCTCGCAATTTCAACAGCGCGAGGGTATACAACCCCCAGAAACACCAAGCCGCCAGCTTCAGAATCTCCAGCATCCTTTGTCGCAAAACATCCCGGTGGTTCTGAATGAATTTCAGACGCGAGATCGGACCGACATGCAAAGAAAATTCCCAGAGTCCTTCGAGAATTTGCACCAGGGCATAAAAAATGACACCTAAGTCCGCGCTCTGCAGGACCGCATGGCCGATCAAGGTTCCGAGGTTGACCAACCCGAAGAAATCAGTGAAAAAGGCGGCGACAAACAGAATCAAGGCCACTCGGCTCGCGATGAGCAGAAGACCCGACAGCGGTCCGGCCGAAGTTCCCACTTTTCGGAGATGACGCACGAACCACGCCATCGCCAGCGCACCGGCGGCCATTTGCCCCACGAATAAAATACGCGACACCAGCGGCAGCACCGCCACAACCTCGCGGACTTGATCCAGCGCATAAAACCCGACCAGCACATACAGAATGGGGTAGACCGCCGGCGCAATCAACCGTCGGACGATGACGACGGTAGGGACGAGCGCCGCCGCCCCCCAAATGGCCCAGAGTAAGCGGGGCGCTTCGCGGTAGATCGCCAGACTGGCCAGCAGCGACAAGATGACCGCCGCCGCAAAGGGAACTTCGAGAATTGTGACGGCGCTGGGAAGTCCCTCCGGCACGGCGGCGCCCGGAGAGGGAAGCCTGCGGCGCATCCAGTAAAAACATAAAAAGAGGACCAGGAGAATCACGGCGTGGATGAAAAATTTATGCGCCTGACGTTCTGCATAGGCGTGCAATCCGGTTATTTGCGTTGCGAGGGAGTGCTGGCCTTCCCGGGCTGTCGCGGGAGTTTTCGATGTCTGAGCAGCCACTTTCCAAATCGGAGGGCTGTCACGCCAGAAAATGTGATCCAGTGCTTCTTTGTATTCCCGGCTTACCCGTTCAATTTCACGATCCACCCGCGCGTCTTCCCGCGTGACGCTGCCCTCCAGCACCAGCAGCTCGCGGCGTTTGGTTTCCAGGTTCTTCACTGTCTGCTGAATGGCCTCCACCACCGCCTGAATGCTTTGCAGGACCGGAGCGGGAGTCGTCGGATTCCGGGCGGCCGCCAGCGTCAGTTCCCAGGTTTGATCCAGCTGCGAAAGCATCGTTCCGTATTTTTCCAACTGGCCCGTTCGGCGCGCGATGTCCCGCTGCCATTGGTCAAAATTCTTCTCCATGGCGTGCCAGCCGTTCTCCAAACGTGCCAGCCGGGCGAGCGACGGGCTGGCGGCCAGGAGCCTGCTGGTTTCTTCGGAACGGCTGTTAATTTCACGGGAAATGAGCGGAAGATCTTTTTTGATCGGCCCCGTGGCGCGGTCGGAGGCAAGGTCAGCTTCGACGGCGTTCAGGCTGGAATAGGCCGAATCTGCCTGCATCGGGACATCTTCCAGAGGAATGGCCGTCACCGTGGAGGTCGAAAGGGCCGGCGGTGGGGGGGTGTCTTGGGCGCGCGAAATACCGTTCGCTCCGGCCATAGCCAGGAGTATCAAAAAACCAAATGACCAGTTTCGCTTCATCGTATGGGCACGGGTATCCCTAAGACAATCCGGAGAATCGGCGCTAACCGGCCGCGGGATTTCGAGAGCCAAAGCGATCCGCGTAGGCTTTCGTGAATTCAGCGCCATAATAGAGCAGCAACGATGAGTAATAGACCCAAATCAAGACCACCGCAAAGGAACCCGCGGCGCCATAGGCCGAGGTGATGGCGCTTTTGCCGATGTAAAGTCCGACGAGAAATTTTCCAAGAACGAATAAGAGAGACGTCGCGGCGGCGCCGATCCAAACATCGCGCCAATGGATAGCCGTCTCAGGCAGAATCTTATAGATCATAGCGAAAAGGATGGTGATGACTCCCCACGAGAGGAAAAAATCGATTCCCTGCCAGCCAAGCTCATTGAGCGGATACCGCCCACTTAAGAAGGTGCCGACGGCCGCCAAGGTCGCGCTGATGACCAAAGAGACCAATAAAAGGAAGGCGACCGCCAGCACAAGCGTCAAAGACGCCACGCGTTGAAACAACAAGTGGCCCAAGCCGCCTGTCCCTTCCGGAACTTTCCAGACGCGATTGAGGCCGTCCTGCAATTCCACCAAAGCTCCCGTCGCTCCAATCAGCAGCGTGAACACCCCAATCGCGGTGGCGAAGAATCCTGTCGCCGGCTGCCGCGCGGCATCAATCAGCGTTCGAATCGCTTCCGCTCCTTGATTCCCAATCAATTGCCGGATTTGATAGATGATTTGGGCTTCCGCCCTGGCGGGACCGAAAAGGAATCCTCCGAGGGCGATGATCAGGATCAAGAGGGGCGCCAGGGAGAATGCCGTATAAAAGGCCAAAGCGGCCCCCATCCGCTGAGCCTTGTCTCTCAACCACGCTTGATAAGCCCCTTTAAATAAATCAAAAATGGCAGACCCCATTTTCATGATGGGTCTTGTGCATGGCCTCGCCTTTCTGAATAAGTATCTCTTCAGACGTACCTAATATGACAATGGAGCCATTAGGCCGGTTACCGCTGTAACGCCGCAGAGCTCTCCAGCGTCTAACTGCTTGAGCGTTTATTCACAAGGGAGGAACGTCATCAATTCCTGGAGAGTCGTTGCGTATGTATTAATTACTTTTATTTCGGCGTTGATCCTGGGCGCCTTGCGGGTTGCGGTCGCGTCTGCGACCATCCCCCCCCATGATAGCGTCGACTCCTGATGTACGCGCCCCTCAAATCAGTCTCAATAACCGGGCCTTCGAGCTTCTGCAGGAACAAGACCTCATTCGCACCCGTCTTCGCGCGCGTGGGCTATCCGACTCAGATATTACAATGCGCCTTTCGCATTTGTCGGATCAAGAAACCCATGAACTTGCGTTGTTTATTCGCTCCAGAAGAGCTAAAACAATTCCATTTGAATCCGCAGCGCAGGCCCCTTACCCCAAATCTGCTCTGTCCCAACAAACCCCGTAGATGGCTCCGTTGTGCCAGACCCCTAAAAATTTACAGACGCTCGGGTCGAAAAAATGACCTGCCAGTTGTCATTCGACGTGCCATCAATGCTCAATTTCCAAACATACCGCTGTCCCGGCGCTAAAGAAATCGGGCCGATATTAAAGGCGAATGGCACATCGATCGATGAGCCCTGAATGATTCCCGCCGGCCGGCCCACCTCAAAGTCCCCGCTGATGACTAACGGCGTATTGCCCGCGGGAGTGGGCACGAGAACGGGATGGTAATCCGTATCCAGCAGTTCGACTCGGATATTATGCTTTCGATTTGTCTCGTTCCAGGGCACTTCGACTTTAATGGCAATGGAAGAGGGACTTGGCATCGGGCCGGTGATCGACCAGCCTCCCCCCATGATATAGAGCTTGCCATTCAGAGCCTGCGCAAAATCAGCTAAAAGCATGGTGACTTTCATGTCAAACTCCTATTCTGGTCGTAGCTTCCAGGAGATCTTTGGAAAGAGCATGGATTCTGAACATCAGTGTACTTAGGAATGGAAAAAACCAGCGATATCGGCGTTACGGTCGCCTGATACCCGATGCTGGAACATTCAAAAAGAAGATTTCTCAGCCCCGTGGTGAAAAAATTTATTGTTTCAGCAGGGACCAGGAGCGTAATTAAAATCAAATCCATGACGGAGGCAATTTCATGCAGACGCATCAGGGGGGCGCTCGAATACTCATCATCTTCCGCACGAGAAACCTGCGCCTGGGTGGTTTTAATTTTGGAAGCCAATTTCTCCTGCGTCCAGCCGGATCGAATACGCGTCTGGACTAACCGCTTACCCACCTCCAGCGGGTTTAAGTAATAGGCCGGCCGCTCAACTTCCGATCGAAGAGATTCGTATTCTGAGATTTCATCCTCAAGCTCGCGAACCAACGGAGTATGAGCCTCCAAATACACAGCATAGTCTTCTTTACTTAATGCAGACTGCATGCTCGCCAAAGTTTTCCGCCATTCTTCGAGCCGGGCCTTTACTTTGTCGTATTCTTTGTTGTTCTTAATCATGGGCCGCCTCCGTTTGAATAATATCGATGGCCGTGAGCCGTACCATCCCTTTAGGTTTCATTTCACGTGTATGACCGAATTTGAAATGCCAATATTCCTGTTCGGTCTGAAACTTCTTCCCATCTTCTATGGGCCCGGGAACTCCCATAAGACATACGAAAATATCGACATTAAAATCTCTCTTCGCTCCTCGATGCCAATCATTGAAAGTATTTTCCGGAAACGCAGCCCTGAACCCCTGAAGCGATATTTCAAAAAAGGCGTCAATATCATTCGGGTAAAGCTTAGCCTGTTCGACGAATGATCCATCGATAAAGAGATCTTTAATATTTTTCTCAGATAGTTCTCTGACAATCGGTCTAAGTCCTTCACTGTAGAGATCCAGCCGATGCGGATTAAAACAAAACATTTGTACGAGTTCCTGCGTAGTTAGGGCGTGCACACCTGAAGGCAGCAAGCCATCTATAAGGTCAAACATATAATATACCTAAACCGTATAAATGTCAATATGGAATAATCATTTAAAAATAAAGCACTTATGTAATGCATGTATTGTGTTGCTCGGGAATGAACTCAGTATGAAAGCCTCCCTTACATTAGCCGGAATTCCCCAGTTCGTCGCCCCGGCAGGATGTAGGCCGGGGCCTATTCCGTCGGAAAAACATCTGGGTCCCGGCCTACATCCTGCCGGGACGACGGCACGGAAAAGTGCGTTGGCTTCGCACGAAAGATGCCCAGCAACTGAACTTTTCCGGTTAGAGGCCGATGGAGGGAATTTATTCGCTTAAACGACTCTTATAATCGCACTTCCAGCCTCGCCGAATAATTCAATCCGTTGAGCCCGAGGTTGAAGGTCTGGCCGGGTTCTTCGACCGTGTTGGAATAATTCGCATAGGTAAGGCCGAGATTAAGCGTCACCGGGGATGGCGCGAAAAGCCGTACTCCCAGACCCAGCGTCGGACTCCAGGCATGGGCGCCGGGGCTGTCGTAGAAGTCGGTATTTGAGACGGCGGTCGGGTAGTGGACGACGATGTTGTGCACGGTGAGCTGCGACAGACCCAGGGTGAGTTCCGGAGCGACCCAGTTCTGGTGGCCTCGCGGAAGGCTGTAGATCCCCGCCAGGTGGATTTCAGAGGCGCTGTCGATATGGGCGAACCAGAACCCGCTCGCGGTGCGATCCACTTCCCGATACGTCGACCCCGCCGATGTTTCGAGACTTCCCCCGGCTTCCACCGACCACTTTTCGGATACGGCGAAGCGCGCGGCCAGAGCCGGCGCGGCAAAGGCCTGACCGGAATAGGGATAAACGGCCACGCCGGCGAGAAGGGAGAAACGACTTAGGAGAGACTGAGAAACAGCAGCCGCCGTGTCGTCACCCCCGAGTGCCTTAGTCGGGGGCCCATCAATGCCGTCAATGACAGCCGTGGGTCCCCCGCACCGTCCTCCTGTGGAATTAAACAGTCGGTGCGGCCCCGTCGATGAACACGTCGACGGGAGGTCGGGGCCGCCAGTGACCGCGGGGGATGACGGAGAAGAGCCGGCGGATTGGCCCATGGTGGCCCGGGCGGACGGCGAGAGGCATAACAGCGGAATTCCCGCGACGGCGGAATATCCGTAGCGGCGGGAAACCCGGGACATCCGCGAGAGGTAGTTTTTTAAATGCAACCTTTCGCTGACCCTTCGGGTTTCCCGCCGTCGCGGATTATCCGATGTTGCAGGAATACCCGCCGTTTCTCGTCCTGTCATCGCCGTCACCTCAGATCTGCGATGATGTGATTCGATGCGGGGCCTTCGCGCCCCTGCGCGTCAACCGCTTTGAGGTAGAGCTCAAACACCTGCGTTCCTTCAGACGGCGGCGACCAGGTGATCACCGGGCCGTTGAGCGGCGTGTCATTGCCGGTGTCGAACACCGGGTGATTGGTCGCGTATGCGACGTAGACGTTGTAGTGGACCTCCGTGCCGGGCGAATCCCAGGTCATGCGGACGGTGTGACCGACGCGCTCGCCGCGAAGGTTGACGACAGCGGGCGGGAGCGCGACTTTCGCCGCTGCTTCATCGTGCGAGGCGACGGCTGCATCCTTGACCGCTACCACGCCCTGCGCAGCGGGAGCCAGAGGAATGGCGGAGGTAATGACGCCGTCCGAGTTCTTAACAAAATTGTGGGCCAACGCTGAGAGAAAGGACGGCCTGGGAGCGGGATTCCGAGAAACAGCGGACGGCGGCTGTCCTGAGAGGCGGCCATCCTGAGCGGCGGCTGTCCTGGACGGCGGCGATAGGTGTGGTTCTTTTCTAGACAGGCTTCCACTCGCTGACTCTTTGGATGGCCGATTCTCTGGACGACCGCCTTTCGGGATGACCGCCGTTTTAGATTCAGCCTCTATCGCGATCGGCTCCACGCTGCGCGCATTATTGAGCGGACTTAACCGAAATACCACGGGGTCAGTCATGGGCCCCGCGGCGCCGCTTGGGAGAATCGCCATCACCTGGATTTGCGGCGTCAGGCAATTTTCGTCGTAGTCCATATTCACCCGCGCGCCGGTCGAAGTGATCGAGCGGTCATCCACCGGAAATGGCGTATTACCATCCACCTCCGGATGACAATTAGCGAAAATGCGATAGGTGTACCCCGCGCCCTGAGACGGCCAGTGCAGTTCCAGCTTGTTGTGGTCGCCGTAAACGGCGTTGGTGATCTGGAAAGGAGCCGTTGTTGACGTCATTCCGGCGGACTGTAGGCCGGGGTGACGGCGAGTGACCCGCGCGATTCCATGGTACGCCCACATGGCCGATGCCCCGATCCCGCGGATTAGAAAGAAGCCTGGACCTGAACACAGCGATATCGCAGCGGTCGCCAGGGCGAACTTCAGCCAGTCGTTTTCCTTGATCAGACGCAAGAACGTTTGAACCTTTGTGCCGGGGGTGCCTGGCATCGGGGTATCCGCTTTGGCCGGCGCTTGATAAAGGATCTTACCCTGGGGATTTTTCGCCCTCTGCAGTACTTCATCCAGAAAATCGCTCTGACGCTCGATGAATGCGTCCGCTATCTCCTGTTTCTTCGCCTCATTGTCAATTTCCTGATCGATCCGTTCAGCGGCCCATTCGGCGATCAATTTATGTTCCACGTAGGTTTCCAGATGCGCGTTCATTGGTACCTCCGCATGAGTTTGGCTTTCATGGCAAGCGCGGCCTGCACGGCCTTTTGTTTCTCCGGACTCATCACAGGGGAATCCGGGGGCGCCGGTTCTTCTGCTTGTAAGCCGGGATCGATGGGTCCCCTGCCAGTTGCCGCAGGGGATGACGGAGGAACAGGCGCAGGGGATGACGATGGGGTAAGCACGGGGGCCGTCGCCGCGGACGGCGCGGCGGGCGCAGGCGTCCGGACGGCCATGGGCAACGGCTTTACAGAAAACTCGTCGTTCCAGGCTTTGAGTTCGAACTTCACCGTCTCGGAGAGGTCGCTGAAATGACCCTCGGCGTCAATGGCCTGGACCGCCACATGAGCCTCCTTGTCACCCCCGGAATAGACATTCACAATCGCCCCCGGCGTCGTAACCGTTTTTCCTTCCTCCAGCGGCTGGAACGATGAATTCTCCAGATTCTTCGTAAACAGAATTCGGTATGAAAACCCTTCTCCCAGATCGCGCCATTTGAGCTGCAGGCGGTCACCTTTGACATAACAGGCGTCCTCGAGCTGCGGAACGGGGACCGAGACGCGTTTCGGGCTCAGGGCGACGCGAGGCTTGGACGGCGGTAGGGGCGGTTGACGTGAGGGGCCGTTAACGGGAGTATCGTCCCGGCCACCCTCAAGGGGTGGAGGGACTGCCGTCCTCTCAATCACGGGTCCGGCGGCCGTACCCGCCTTTTTGGCGGCCCCTTTATTCGCCCAAAGGAGGTACGCCCTCTGGAAATCCATAAAAAACCCTCCCTGATTGTCAGGGTTATCCAGAATGCCTGTCATAGTCACTTGGACATCCTTGCGGGTGAATTTAAAGGGTGCAGAAGCCTTTTGATCCCCATTTTTGCCCTTCTTCCCCTCCTTTTTGGGGGATGGCCCGACCTTCTGGTCCACCAAAGCCCTCAGTTGGTCAACAGAAAGGTCTTTTTTAGCCGTTTCATCAGCCAAGGAGGCTTGGTCATCTGACTGCGGCAATCTTACCAGCTCCAATAAATGCTTAAGGGTGAGGGGTGTGAACTGGTTCACACCCCCCGGGTGGCCGCATAATTTAGAAACCGCCAGATATTTGTTGACCAGGGTACGGTCCTCCCCCGTCATCTCGGCAATCTGCTTCTGGTTCCGCTGGAACGGAGGCCCAGAAAGGTTTTTATAGCCTCGTGCCGTTTCAATCGGACTGAGATCCTCCCGCTGGAGGTTCTCAATAAGACCTTTTATAGCGGCCTTCTGGTCGCTCAAGACAGGGAAGATTTTGGCTTCGATCTCAGTCCATGCCAAGAGCTTGGCCGCCCGCAGGCGTCGTTCACCGGAAACCAGTTCGGCTGAGCCATCGGGTAAAAGACGAATTTGAATCGGATTATCCAGACCATTGATATTCATGGACTGAGCCAACGATTGGATTCCGGCTTCTCCGAAGTTCATTCGGGCCTGCGAACGGGACGATTTGATTTGAGCAATCGGGAATTTGCGGAACTGCGCGACGGCGGGCTGAGCGGACAACCTATCCTGGGACGTTTCCATGGCGGCCTCCCTCGAGATTTGTTGAGAAACGTCAACCTTTTTACAAAATCACGAAGCCGCTGCCAATAGGCCTTTAGTTCAATTTTTTCATGGGCCCTGAATGCTCAGAGAGAGTGGGACAGAAAGGACCACAGGCGGGCTTCAGGTCGTTGCGGTCGCATCAAGACTGGGGTCAATTTACAAAACGAAAGACGAACTCATTAATGCTGTTGAAGAATTACGCCTGAAGGGGTTTAGAAATGAAGACGTTTCAATTCTTTACCCGGATAACCAACGACCCCAGCGCGAGCGATGGACGAATGCCGCTCCCCAGCTCGTTAACGCCGCCAAGGCCAATGGTTTAAGCAGCGTCCACGACCAGGAGGGCAGGATTTCGATAAGGGATGGCGGTGAAAGAAGATCCGCGGAAAGCGCCTTTCGATCCCTCTCGATCGCGTCCCGTAAACGTTCCCGTTCTAGGATAAATGCTGATGTATCCATTGCAGACTGCGGCTGAATTCCTCGCGACTGCCTTGAAAGAGTTCTCCTCCCCGGCTCTGTCGACGGGCGCGACCCTGGATGGAGAAGGCCGGGTGATTGTCGAATCCGACCTTTCCGTTCCCGGACACCCGAATATTTTTGTCATTGGTGATCTCGCCAATCCAAACGCGAATGGAAAAAACTCCCTGCCGGGCGTGGCGCCCGTGGCCATGCAGGAAGGACGGTACGTCGCTCAACTCATCGAGCAACGGCTGAGGGGCCGGACGGTCCCTCCGTTTCATTACAAGGATCGCGGAAGCTTGGCCACGATCGGACGTAATGCCGCCGTGGCCGATATCTATGGAATTCACGTGAGCGGGTTTTTCGCGTGGTTCCTATGGGCGGCCGTGCATGTCTTTCAGCTGATGGAATTTGAGAACCGTTTCCTGGTCGTGATGCAATGGGCCTGGAATTATCTGACCTGGAACCGGACGGATCTTTTGATCACCCATGCACCGCCGTCGCGGACCCCCTCGAAGGAAACCCTTCATGCCAAAACCGAAAAAACAATCGCCTGATTATAAGCCTCTGGATACTTACGGCGTCATCGGAAACCTCCATACCGTCGCCTTGGTCGGAACGGATGGTTCGATCGATTGGTGTTGTCTTCCTCATTTTGATTCTCCCTCGGTTTTTGGCGCTCTCCTCGATTCCAAAAAAGGGGGATATTTCAAAATCGCAGCCTCCGGCGAAACCCGGCACAAACAATTCTATCTGCCTGTCAGCGACTTTTTCGATGTGCACCTTCTGGTACGCCGAAGTTCTGGCGGGGAACAATTAGGCAATTTGCCCCAGGCTCTGACCCATCTGGCTTTAATCAGCGCGGCGTATAACATCGATAAGGTTCTGGAAGGTTCGCATGCCGCTTCGCCTTGAACGTAACCCCGATGCCTGCGTGAAGAAGTCCAAGTGTCAGGCAACAGACATGCAGCGGCCAGCCCGCTTTCATCAACCCACAGATGAGTGCGACCTGAATATAGACGTACGCGCCGATACCACAGCCTGCAATCAGGGCTAACATTCCCAGAAGTCGGCAGGCTTGAGCGCTCTCATAGCGGATTTCCAACCCTGCCAAGGCCACCTGATTTTCGAGAAGACGGAGGAGGTGATCGGCGATTCGTGAAACGGCAGACGCCTTATTTTCTTCCTGAGGAGGCGTCGCGTCGATCTTTCGGGTGA
>Ga0206942_1284_pt1 | contig 12564 bp, 8 predicted proteins | sample Alteio_BWOrgHeat_6_FD_153253 | JGI IMG/M metagenome (GOLD analysis project Ga0206942, IMG submission 153253) | Enriched cells from forest soil in Barre Woods Harvard Forest LTER site, Petersham, Massachusetts, United States -... | ecosystem: Environmental > Terrestrial > Soil > Temperate forest > O... | reverse complement strand
GATGATGTACTTCCGCGTGAGGCGATTGAGATTGGAAATTAAGAATCAGACGTGACCGTGCTTCCCCCATGGGGTCGGCTTTGCGAACAACCGGGTCATTCACCGAAAGATCCACGTTGCGACGTTCAATATGGGGGATGGCCGCCAAGACCGGCAGCTGGAGGTAAGTCTCGATTTCCTCCGGTGTGACCATCGATGTATCGAAATGATGGCGGGCCATGACTACAATAAGGCCAACTAAAAGACCGGCCAAGGCGCCCATCGTCAAGTTGTAGCGCTTATTCGGAGACTCCGGAAAACTGGGCACTGCCGCCGGCTCAACGATAGAGATGGGCGCTACGTGCGCCGACTCCATGATTTGGAGCTCTTCGAGGCGCTTGGTCAACATCGTAAACATTTCTTCGTTAAGTCGGACATCGCGCATCACGCGTGTCACATCAATCTCCTGATTCGGGATTTCGCGCACTTGGCTTTCTAGTTCTCGGATTTCCGACGTAAGTTGTTTGATTTCTGGAAGTTCGGTCGTATATTTCTGCAGGAGCGTGCTCCGGCGGTTCTTTAGCTCCGCCAGACGGTTTCCTAACGCACCCCCGGCGGATTGCGGATCCATTTTTTCTCGCGACTGACGCAGCCGTTCTTCGGACTCTTTAAGTTTTCCACTTGTTTCTTTGAGCTCGTCTTCGATGAATTGTTTGGTTCGGTGCGTCTTGGCCGTCATATCCTCCCCGACAATGTCGCCCATCACCTTGGAGAGAACGTTCGTTTCGTTGGTCGCTTCCTGCGCGTGCGGCGAGGTGACGGAGACGCTCACGAGCGTGTGATCACCATTCTGGAACTCAACCTGGGTCCTCTTTTCCAAATCCTGAATACGCGTATCCATTTTCTCTCGAGCCAGAGGTGGTTTGCCCTCATTAATCCGTTTAATGCATTCCTCAAGAATCTGTGGGGTCAACAATTGCTCGATATTAAACGTTGCCGATGGAGTCGCCAGGCCCAGCGCCCCTAGCTGGGAATTACGAGCCGAATCATCTTGTACTTGAACGCGCAAAGTCCCCTCGCCTCGGTAGATGGGAGTTTCCAGGACGGTATACAGGGCCGTCGCGCCGAACACTGTGCTCCAGCAAACCAGGAACTCCCGTCGCCGCCTTCGCAGAAGGCTGAAGAACTCTCGAATCGATAGTTCTTCGGAAAGTTCCATTTTATTTTTTGACCGCCAAGATGACCGTGGCGATGGTCAACACAATCGTCGCAATCGGAGTAAACACTTGTGCCGTAGCGCTCGTGGTCCAGAGTGACCTCTGAGGCACATACACGATATCGCCCGGCTGAAGGGCAATATTCGCCTTGGGATTATTGCGAACCACCTGGTTGAAGTTGATGATCGTGGTCGTCTGGGTAACGCCTTCGCCTCGGATCACCATGATGTGCTTGATGTTGGCGCCATCGTGAAATCCATGGCAGGCTGAAATCAGATCGATCATGCGCATGTCATAGATGTAGTCATACACGCCGGGGCTGTCCACGGTGCCGAAAATCGCGATGCCACCCCGGCCGCGACTGACTTCGACCATATCTCCCGGCTGAAGAAGAACGTCCTTGCCTGGATCACCACTCGACATGATTTCGTCGGCATTGACAATGATAACGCGGCGATCAGTTCCCGAGCGGCGTAGAATTCGGACTTTTTTCCGGTCGGCGGAAGGCAGAAATCCGCCCGCGAGACTGATCAAATCCAGGAGATGAAAATTGCTCCGGTAGGGAAAGGACCCTACGGCGGTAACTTGTCCGGCAAGGCCGATTTGCTTACTGCTCGACTCCTTCAAAAAGATATCGATCTTCGGATGCGTCACGTACTTGGATATCGCCTGAGTAATCTTCTGGCTGAGTTGATCTGTCGTGAGGCCCTCGGCCTGGACAGACCCTAGGAGTGGAATCGAAATTTTACCGTTCTGATCGACCGTGATATCTCGTGATAGCTCCTCGGCGGGACTCACGGAAATATAGAGTTGATCCCCAGGGCGAATCAGCTGATCTGAATGCAATACCCCCGGAACTTTTTCGGCCAAAGACTTAGGCGAGTCACCAGAATCCTTAGATACTGGGTTGTCGGAGGTCGCCGACAAAAGGCCGGTCTTATTGATTTCCCTCCGGGTAGGCACGGAGTCCGCATTTAGAGGTGTAATCGAGCTGGTTAGGAGCAGGAAAACCAATGTAACAGAAATCCATTTCTGCACGTTCATTCGAGTCATTTTGACCACCCTTTCACTCTTCGTAGGAAGTCTAGGGGAGGTCCCACCCACTTTCAAGGGATAAAATCCGAGATCTAGGCCTGATCGCCGCCAGAAGAATATTGGATAATAGGACTCCTTTGAGATTTGGTTCCTTCAATCGAACGCGCGTTGCGGTTCTGCTTCTGTTGTCTGGCTCCCTATTTTCGAACCTCCTTCTGTTTATCAGGAGCACCCGACAGCTTTTCTGGAAACCCAATAGTGACTATGCCGCTTACAGGCAGCAAAAATCCAGGCTAGAAGAAATTCCGGAAATTCTGGCAGCACGAGGTTGCCGTATCGTAGGCTATGATTCAGACCGTCAACCTGGAACGCTGGAATACTATCTCACCCAGTTCATCCTGGCTCCTGTTCTTGTCGCGAATGACCCGACTCGTCCGCTCGTGATCGGAAATTATCATGACCAGGAAAGCATCCGGGCGGCCCTGGCCAGCGGCACAATCCTCAAAACAACTGATGGTGGAATGATTTTGATCGATCGGAGCCCAGGACGATGACTTTGACCATGTCGCTCGCTTTGCTGATTCCCCTATTATTAGGTCTGTGTTCGATTCTGATGTTCGTCTCACTGCTACTTTTCGGCGGCATATCGCCCCTTTTTGTGGTCGCGATCTCCGCCCTATGCTGCGCCTTAGCGGCCTATGTGTTGACGCGGTGGTTCCCGAAAATTAGCTGGGAGCTGGACCGCACACCGCCTGACAAAACGATTGTGACCGTCTTTATAATCGTTTCGGCCGCCGCGCTGATGACCTTTGCATTTATGTCATGGCGCCAACCCAATGGAGGATGGGATGGATGGGCCATCTGGAATATGCGAGCCCGATTCATTTTTAGGTCAGGGGAAAATTGGCGCAATTCATTTTCCCCCTTGATCGACTGGTCACACCCGGATTATCCTTTGCTGCTTCCTCTCAGCGTTGTGTGGCTGTGGAAGGCTGCAGGCCGAGAAACAGCGTTCGCCGCGGCGTTAATCGCCGCCATTTTTACCGTATCGACGGTAGCTCTACTCTATTCTTCGATCGCACTTCTGCGCGGAAAAACGCAGGGCCTTTTGGCCGGAATTGTGATTCTCGCATCTCCCTTTTTTATTCAGCATGGGACATCACAATATGCCGATATTCCCATTGGATTTTTCTTTTTGGCGACCTTCGCTTTATTCACTTTCTATGAAAAAGCACCAAATGCAAACCGGTGGTTTTTGGTACTGGCCGGGTTGATGGCGGGGTTTTCGTCTTGGACTAAGAACGAGGGCCTTTTGTTTTGTTTATCGGTAGCGATAGCCCGGTGGCTGTTGATTATTCCTCGGAGAGGACTACTCCGGATCGCCCGGGAAACGGCACTGTTTGCCACCGGCCTCATGGTCCCTTTGGGGATTACCCTGTATTTCAAATTTCGAATGGCTCCGCCAAACGATCTGATCAACGCTCAGGGGGCCGAATCTCTAATGGGTCATCTCATTCAAATTCCCCGTTACACCTTGATCACGAAAGAATTTTTGAAGATGGCCATCCACTTCACCGGGGGAGCCGCCGGCGTCCCACTCCTATTGATCTATTATCTGCTGATCGGGCAAGAGAGAAAAACCGCACCTTCAGCCGGTGCACCATCCGCTCTGTATGCCATTTTCCTGATGCTGGCAGGATACTTTCTGATCTATTTAACCGACCCGCATGATCTTCAGTGGCATTTGACAACGTCTATCGATCGCCTTTTTATACAGCTCTGGCCCACTTGCCTATTTTGGTTTTTTTTAAAGGTACGCACCATCCGCCCGGCGGAATTCTAATCAAGTGCGGTGAAAGTAGAGATAATAGTTCTCATCGGCAACGACAGACCCGGTGAAAGCCCGCAGAAGCTCGAGCTGGTAGACTTTTTGTAGCCCCTTGGCTAGGGGATGATTCAAAATCAGCAGGACGTCGAGTCGACGGACATACGCTTCCTGATCTGTCCGCTTAATCAGCTCCTCATCTGAGAGCTTGCTAACTTCCTGGTAATTCCACGGAGCATGACTGGTCCATTCTTGTTCTTCAGGATAGTACAGGGGCAGATCAAGATATCCGGACAAGGGAGTTCCAAGAGAAGCGCTCGTCACCGATATAAGCGTTTCCGCAAAACCGCGTTGCGAAATATACTGAGCGGCCGCTCGTCCTCCAGAAATAGGTTGTCGGATATCCACCATAGCGGAGGCCATCCCTCCTACCATCTGCACGATCAGCACACCGCTCAAAAGTGTATCGGGCCAAAAGCGCGGCCGTTCCGTCCACCGATTTTCCGAGCGGTTCAGCCACCAGGCAAAAAGCAAAGAAAAGAACAGGAACCCAGCGTGGCGATAAATTCCAAGAAACCCCGCATAAAAGAAGATGAGCAATCCGCCGGTACTGACCACGAAAGCGATGAGTGCGTCTTTTCTCAAGCGCACCATAGAGGCGAATTGGAGGAACAGTGCTGCGGCCACAACAAGAATCCAGCGAGAAGCGAGAAGGAAATGTTCTAAATGAAACAGGTACAAATAAGGACGGCCAGGGACCGGAAACGCCAAAAAGGCTTTGGCGTAGGTATCTGCGAGCCAGAGAAGCCGATAAATATTGAGATGTAAATACCACTCGGACAAGTAGGGGACTCCGATGACAGGCCGCATCGATATCCCGGTCAGAAAAATGCTGGCCGCAAATATACCCATGGCGGTCAGACTGACATTTCGCCTTCTATCCTGAGTTTCCATGGCATCCCAGAGAAATGCGCTCGACATCCCCAAGCCCAGGAGCATGGCATTACGGCTCGTCATGCAGGCGAGAAAGAGCACCCCCGCCAATCGATAGGGGTTCGTTCGTCGCGTCTCATAAAAGACACAGGCCAAGGCCAGGAATAGAAGACTCAGAAGATAGTTACTCGACACCACCGTATATTGGTAAAAAAGATAGTAATTAAAGGTCAAAAGAATCTTCTGAAATGGCGAGAATGGGGCCTGAAGCCAGAAGACAAAGATGAGCACCGTACCAAGAAAGACATTTAGAATCTGCATGGAAACAGGATTCAAGTTGAGCCGACTGAGAACGCGAAGACAAAGGGGCCACATCGGGGACGCACCTTCATTCCGGATTTGATTCAGGAGCGCCCGCGTCGAGGAGCTGTCCCGGGCCATGACCCAAGGGCGCATCTCCCCTCTCCAGATCTCATGACTCCAGGAAACATATCCCACGCTCAATAAAAAAAGAATACTGACGGCCAGTGACATTCGCATCACCCGCGGCAATCGGCTCCATATGGAAAATTTATTGTTTGAAGGCTCGATGACAACGGTGGACATCTCTGCATCCAGCCGATTACGAATCGAGGCGACAAACCGAAATGGGCGCAACCCGAGGACTCTGCGCCAAAGCGACTGAACAGAACTACGCCAATCCAAAGCGGCACAGAGAAGAGGCCTATAGCGTTTCACGAAATCCGGCGTATACCTGACAAACTTCTTGGAAAATCCTGTCTTGAAGACGTTAACTCCATAGCTGAAATAATTCCGAGGAAGAATCGGTGAGGCACCTGAAAAGTCGTACCATTCACATCCTGCTTCTTTAAAATGCCGGATCATTTCCCAATGCAGTAAATGAGCCGCTGTCATCCTTTTCTCCTGGAGCTCGTCTGAGGCTCCCCACTGATAGCGTGCGACCCTCCCAAAGGAGTAGCAAATGGCCGCGGACAGTGGCCGCCCCTCCAATTCCGCGATCGCGATGACGCCGTTTTTGGTATTTGAGAGAAAATGCTTGTGCAGCAGGATGAAGAACCGTTCGTCGATCGGTGCTATTTCTTTGAGGACATCCTGCTTACGATGGATGTCGTAAAACGTCTTAATGGCTTCCACGTCATTGGAAAATCGCACTTTGACTCCCAGACGCTCCGCTCTTCGGATCTCATAGCGCGTCGTATAGCGGATCGGCTTGAAAATTTCTTCGCGCGTAGGCCGCAGATCCACGAGGATGGTTTCTTCTCCATAAATGGCCGCGGTGGCGTCAGCCGCAGGAACGTAGCCAAGGCCAGTACAAACGCCTGCAAGAGATTTATAGTCCTCGATAAGGCACCGAGGGCCGATAGAAAGCTGCACAGCTCGCCGTTTGGCCCAATCATCCAGATGGAGCAGAATTTCCTGAAGATCGCGAAAGGACAGGAACGACGGTCCACTGGAAATTTCGTAATTACCAAGATGGTTCAATGGCCATGGCCAGGAGCGTCGAAAAATCTGAGCGCACCCCCTCCATTTCCCGTCCTGGCTTCCGATCAAATAAAAGACATCCCTGCCGGTGAGCGCCTCCTGAAATTGTCCCCAGTCATAGCTTTGGTTCCAACGACTGTAGGGACATTCCTGAACAAACCGATCCCACTGTTCCCGTTCGGCCAACGTCAAGGAGGTGGTCATCCGGAATTCCATGGCGTTATATATCCTTGCGGTGGATGCTTTTCAAGGCTTGGATCGTCCCTTCAACAGCCTTTTCAATCGAAAAGGCCTCCACCTTTTGACGTGCCGCTTTTCCCATTGCGTCGAGTACTTCAGGGTGTACGATCCATCGGGACACAACCGATGCCAGGCTTTTCCAATCGCCGCACTGGAAGACCTCCCCTGTATAACCGGAGATAACGAGGTCGGGGCCGCACCCGACTTCATGGCTGACAAGAGTCGGCAGACCAGCGGCCATCGCTTCGTTGACGACAAGCCCCCAGGTCTCCGAGCCATCTGAAGGCAGGACCAGGGCATCGGCCACCGCGTAGGCTTTCGGAATAACGCTCTGGTTAAGAAATCCCGCAAAACGGACGGGAACCCGTTCAGATTGGACATAGGATTCCATTTGGGAACGAAGAGGTCCGTCTCCCACTACCAGCCCGTAAACGCCCGGGAATACAGCCTTCAACTGGCGAAGCGCGTGCAGAAAGTCCATCGGACGTTTTCTCGCCACGAGCTTTCCGACGAAAAGAAAGACCTTACCCTCCTGTGGAAATCCCCATTCGGATCGCCATCGCGCTCGGTCTTGTTTAAATTCTGCGGCCGTTCTCGCGAAATACCCGTTATCTACCGCATGCGGCACTGGAAACGTTTTCCTTTCGGAGGCTCCGTAATGTAATAGATACTCCTTTGCGCGCCTGCCGACGATCAAATAGCCATCAAAGCGCGGAATAAACCAGCGGTAGAGAGGATACTTCACGACTCGTTTAAGCCAGGACCGGGTCGTCACCAGCTGGGAATCCCCTCTCACCAGGACAGGGGTCTTGGTTTTCCAACAGGCACGTATCGCCTGCCAGTAACTGAGGGAATGCCATCCGCTGACCAGAAAAGCATCAAAGCGTTCCCGAGCAATGATCTCTGCAACCTCTGGTGTATCGCAGCCGAAAAAATCGTCGGTCCCGGGGCGTCGCGACCTATTTTTCAGAAACTCGTGTTGATATCCTTCTAAAAGGGGCTTGTCCCAATCGAAAGGCACACCGAAGCCGGCGGACGCCTGTCCTTCGGGCGTCTGCCGATGCGCAAAATAAACCTGAAGATCAACCTCCGGTTGGACGGCCAGCGCCTGGTACCAAGGAGCAAAGTATTGAATGGGGTGAGTCGACAGGATTCCTAATTTGTATTTCGTCGTCATGATCCGTTCCACTTTGCGAGGCGTTCGTTCATACGATAAGGGCGCGATCAAAGGCCATGCACATTTTCCGTGTCATCTCGTGTGCCGTATAAGCGGAAAATTCTTTCCAGTCTGTCGCTGGTGTGCCTCGCGGCCAGCGTTCAAACCAATTTCGAGAAATGCGGGCAGCAACGTCTCCGGGTCGCGCATTATCCGAAAAAGTAACGAGTTCTCCCGCCCCTGTTTTTCGCAGGACGTCGCAAACACTACTCTTCTGATGGAATACGGCCAGGAGGGGTTTGCGCGCCAGGATGCAGGGGTATATCTTCGACGCCGTATAGCCAGGGTCCTCCGAGCCTGGCACCACAATCGCTTCGGCGTCCAGAAGACAGCGAAGAGATTCCAGGTATCCAATCCGCTCGGTCTGTTCTATAACAAGGTCATTGACTCCGTGCTCGGCGGCCAGCTGTGCGATGCTTTTCGGACCGTTGGATGAAGGGGCATATTGGGTACCAATAAAATGAAGTCGCAGACGGCTCCAGTCCTTCGGAGACTTTCGGCGAGCATCGGCCAGCGCGATGAAAATCGCACGCAAGGCCAGCCTCAGGTCTTTTCCACCCCGACCGGCATAAACCCAGTGCCGAAAGCCATCGTCCAGACGAAACACGTTTTGCGTCACAGGCCGATTCTGCACGATCTCGAAATCCGATTCCGGCGCACCGAAGGGCAGTGTCGTGAACCGATCTTCGCTTAAAGCATAGCGATGGGAGAGCATTTCAACATACGATGGTGAGACGCTAATGATATGAGCCGCCTGCTTAACGGCATAGGGCTCCATTCTTCGATCCAGTGCCCGGGAAAGACGTGCCTTTAAACATGACTTGGCCAAGAGCAAACCCCGTTGGTCAGGGACCCAAGGATCCTGAAAATCGAGCACATAGGGCACTCCGTATTGTTTTTTCCAGAGCGGCCCAAGCATCATGACGGGAAACAAGCTCGTCGAAAAAAAGACAAGATCAGGCTTTTCTTTTTCGAGGATCTCACGGCCGATGCGATATAACGAACACAGGCTGCGCCATCCGCCGTCCCCGATCCCCAGAGCGGCCAACCAGAATCGCGCCATGGCGCCCGCTTTCCATTGCCGCGTTTTTGCAGGGACTGTTTGCATGAGATCCGGATCCTGAAATCCGTTCAACTGCGAATGATCAATCGACAGAATTAAAGGCTCCCAGTCCGATTCGGAAAGGTAAGGCAGAGCCGTCCGCGCGCGGTGCATGTCAGGATACACATGAGGCGGCCAATGCGGAGTGACAATAAGGACGCGTTTCATCGGGTATATAGCCTCAAATAGCTTTCCACCATGACATCCGCCGAGAAAGCCTCTTCCGCACGATGGCGGCAGGCGCGACGGTCAATACTGTCCAGACGCCCGATTGCCGCAGCTCCTTCGTCAATAGTGTTCACCAGATACCCTTCTAGACCGTCGCGGACGATCTCAGGGAGCGCTCCTCGTGGGCACGAGATGACGGGAGTCCCGCACGCGAGAGCCTCCGCGAAAACAATACCGAACGGTTCTTCCCATTCAATCGGCACAAGTATCGCTGCGGCGCTCCCTAAGAGTTCATTTTTCTGGGCGTCATTGACCGGTCCAACGTAACTGATTCCATTCTTTCCGACATGAGGAAAGATTTCCCGTTCCCAATAGTTTTTTTCTTCTCCGGCTTCGCCATGATTGCCGGCAATGATCAGCGGCCGATTTGCCTTTCGGGCCATGGCAATCGCGGTATGCGTTCCTTTAATACGCTCCACACGACTCAAGAACACCAATGGCGCATCGGGTGGGACCGTCGGTTGAAAATGGTAAAGGTTCAAATCCACTCCATTATGGACAGTGGTCCAGTCGCCTCCATTTGGCCGTCCCTTCCGGCAGACAGAATCACTGCATCCGGTGAAGCTCAATGTCCCTTGAGACCATCGGGAAGCGCGATGGACACTTTGGGCTGTCGGTTGTCTTTCATAGGTCATAATCTTGGGGATATTGCGTCGCAAAATCGGCAGAAGGTATAAGAGACGGGAAAACGAATGAAGGAGCTCGGGCTGAAACGAATCAATAGCCTGTTTTAGAGCGAATGCGTTACGGCAGGCGTTGGTCAACCCATGTGAACTTTGGCCCGGCCATGGAAAGAACCGATCGGTGGACACTGTCGATCCGGGGCGGGCCGCCAAACCTACGATGTGACCGCGCGATCTTAATCCATCAATGAGCAGTTGGATGATCCGCTCGATCCCCCCGTATAGAACCGGAGGGACCGGTAGCTCGGGATCCGCGGTCACTAGAATTCGCATTAAGCCTTCGCCTCGATATAAAGCGAATAGGGACGATGCTGCTCCCGGTCTATGCAGCCCCCGGGAAAATCACCTTCCCGCCATTGCCGTTGCCTGACGTCGACAAATCCGGCATTTTGAAGCACCAACGTCAGTGTTTCCGCATCCCAACCGCCATAGTGCTCCCACGTCTGCAGAAAGACGTGGTTGAGAGCCTGCATTTTTGTCTTGAATGAGGTTTGAGGGGGTTCCCCTCCACATCCCATGTCATCGAAAAGCGCCCAGCCTGGGGCTCGATAGGCCTCAATATACCGTTCCGCATCCGGAACAATAATTCTCAGCACACCCTGTGGCGCTAGGCAACGCCGGCAATCTGACAGAAAAAAAGGAAGCTCTTCTTGGGGGTCGAGGTGTTCGACAAAATGTTCCACATGGATGCCCCGGCAGGACCCGCTGGCCAATGGCAATGATCGCCGACAGTCCACTCTGAGGGTCACTTGAGGATGTCGACACAGGTCAAGATTCACCCACCCGGGAAGTCCAAAGGGTCCGCAACCGATATTGGCCAGAAGGTTTTTCCCTTCGCGAAGTCGCCGGGCCCGAAGGCGATACCCGGGATGAACACGAAGTGCCAAGCGGTGCACGGCACTATTGATTTCCAGGCGCACATGGTTCATCACATGCTGGGTGATGCCCAAACGCTGCATACCCCAATATCCCAGCCGCTGTTTGAGGGTTCTCTCTTTAAAGGGTTGATCCGTCATAAAGTGAGAGTGGCTACCCACAGCTGATAATTGCAACCGGTGACCTCTCGGCGAGTCCATACGGTGGCCTGTGGGAATGACTGTCGGATGACGGGACCTTTGCCATTGGTTTCAAAGCTGGGCGGCAGGAGCATAAGGATCCGTTTCGGCGACGAACTTCGATAGTGATGCGTCCTAAGTTCATCAATCTCTGCAAAATCAGGAGAGAAGATGATGGCGCGCCCGGGAATATCCAACGGCGAAATGGCGTCCGGCAGATACCATATATCCGTATTGGGATGATAGTCGCTGAGCAGGTCACGGCGGACGCCCGCCAGGTCCTGATGGGCCAACAAATCGTTATAGATATGGCTGGGCCCAAACGCATAATTAGAGGGAGTCCGACGCACTTTGGCCACAACCGAAACAGCACCATAGAGCAATGGAACCAGCACATAAATGAATCCAGCCAAGGCCAGAGCTGTTCTCCAAAGGATTCCTGTATTTTTGCGCCAATAAACTATGCCTTGCTGGAGAGCTACCGGCAGAACACTCATACTATAGACAGCCAGATACCGGCCGTGATAATCAAAGACCATCGAAAAATTCCAGATGACCAAAAACAGGAGGGCGGGTACCGCCAAGTGTATGATCGCGAGTCTGGTTGGGCCCTGGGAATGTCTCTGATGATAAATCAGTGTGAAAAGGAAAATTCCCCCCGGTAACCCAATGAGAAGAATCGGCCATTTTTCTTTTAACAGTCCATGCACGGGATGAAGAAAGATGTAGGTCAGCATGGAATAGCCGTCCGTTAGAGCGAGAGCAGAAAGAGACGCGATCCAGGGAATGCTGAGCACTTTTAAGTGCAGACCAGCGGTGAGCACAACCGGGTTCATATCACGACTCGCCACAAAATTGATGATATTCATCGCCCCCACCGGAATTACAAAACCAATCAAAACGGAGACAAAACTGGCCGGTCGCAATTGAGTCCATAGATAGAGAACGGCAGCCAAGGAAGTAAAGACGATGGCATAACGAAGCATGTAGACGAATCCGAGACTCAACCCCAAAGCAGCGGCTCCAACAATGAGAGCGATGGAATCGTGTTCGCGACGCTGCGCCGCTCTGGATAAACTATTTGTGCCCCATAGCATCCAGGGAACTAATCCGAAACCCATGACCTCAACGGAAAAAATAAAAGCGCAATTGCTGGCAAAGTGCATCCAGGGAAGGAAGATCGCCCATCCGAACTGTACCCATTTGGGGAGATTAAACAGGTTAAACCATAACACCCACCCAACGCTTCCGAGAATAATGAACCCAAGTACGGTCAGGCGCAAGGCAGCTCCGAATGAAAAGCCCATGGCGGCCAGAGGATAAACAACCAATTGCGTTCCCGGAGGCCACCAGGAAAACCATTCGGTCGTATCTCTTGCCAGATCATTCAGCTGACAACTTGGATCGCAGTAGACAGCTTGGGGCGTTCGACAGATGAAACTCCCAAACACCACGCAAGAAGCAAGCGCCAGCCCCAGAGATGTCCTTTTCGTTTCCATGTCACACCCTATCCGATTTTTGGCGACTGCCCTGAAGCGCTCGCTCGAT
>Ga0206942_1267_pt1 | contig 12620 bp, 11 predicted proteins | sample Alteio_BWOrgHeat_6_FD_153253 | JGI IMG/M metagenome (GOLD analysis project Ga0206942, IMG submission 153253) | Enriched cells from forest soil in Barre Woods Harvard Forest LTER site, Petersham, Massachusetts, United States -... | ecosystem: Environmental > Terrestrial > Soil > Temperate forest > O... | reverse complement strand
GTCTAAATGTTTGCCTTTGGCATAGACCTTTTCATAGATTGCTTTTGGAGTAGATCCACCGGATAGAGCTACGGTGAACTTATCGTTTTCCTGAATGGCCTCTTTTGCAATCGATAAGAACTGATCAGCGGAAAAGGAGATGGCCTTTTCTTTGTTTTCCAAGATTATTAGGTCTCTTCTTTCGTCCCAATGCTTGATCATGAGGCTATCCTACATTCTGGGTTTTAAATGTTTTTAGATATTTTTGAGCAGATTTTGAATGCCCGTAAGGGTTTCCTGTTCGAGGACAGTGTGTAAACACACGGCCGAGAAGAGGCATTCTCAATATGCCGAAAAGATCAAAAACAGAAAAATTCGAATAGTGGGATAGTCTCATAATTTTGCAATAGTTTTTAAGGCGTCTAAGAAATGATTGCTTGTTCCCTTATAGATAATCTCTTTAGTAAGGGAGAGTCCTAAGACATCCCGACTTAGAAAAAAGTGCCGTGGCAGATCGCACTTTTCTTTAGTTTCTCTATTGATAATGATCTTATGGGGATCTTCCTTGCTTGTGCAAAAGGAATAGCTAAATCCCTTTTTAGCACTAAACTCCATCGAGATAATTCCGCCTCCCATCACATCTTTTCTCTTCACTGGCTTCAGTTTGAAGGAAATTTTTTTCTTCTTCAACCTGCTTGTTAACCATGCTTGTAAATACAGGGCTTGGATCTTGAAATGGATGAAAAAGGGGGTTTTCGCTGCATTGTATTCAATGACGATCGATTGGGTAGCCATTAATTCCCGCAAATTTTCTGATGAAAAAAAGCTTGCCGCAATCATTTCTCTCCAGCTTTCAGTCCTAGCCCAATTGAGGTCGCCCACCTCTTTTTTTTCCTTATGGCACGCAAGAAGCGATTTGGCAAAATGGCTTAAGTTCTCTGAAGTTTCCGAATCAAAAATCAGATGAGATGCCAGCTTTTCTAATTCTGAAAGAAGATCTCTTTCTTTGCAGGGGTTTTCAGCCCAAAGAAGATAGGTGGGAAGATCCGGAATAAGTATTGGCAAAAGAACAAAAAGAGTTTTTTTGATGGATTTACCGCCCACTCCTATATCTATATGATCGCAAGCAAATTGGGCATCTTTTCCTTGTGGTGTTATGACCGAAACGGCAGTTTTCAGATACTCCCTCTTCTTACGGTCGTGGGTAATAAAAAGGACCCTGCAGGGAAAATTATCGATTATCTTCTGGACCCTTGATCTCATGAAATCGGATCTTGGGTTTTGGTGGGTATAGACGATTAGGTTGAAAAGGCTTGCCCTTGTTTTATTCTCCTTCGCTAACTTCTCCCACATCTTTTTCAATGCATCTTCAATTTGAGCAGGAGGAACAAGGGTAAGAGCGCTCATAACAATCTCCAAGCCCTGCCATCTTTTGCGATCATCTCGTCCGCTTCCTTTGGCCCCCATGTACCGGATTCATAGTTGGGAAAATCTTTCGCGGGATTTTTTTCCCAGTATTGCAAAAGGGGAGTGAGAATTTTCCAGGAATGGAGCACTTCGTCAGTTCTTGCAAAAAGAGTGCTATCGCCCAGGATACAGTCCCAAATTAAGCGCTCATATGCATCAGGAGAGGACTGGCCAAAATAGGAGCCATAGCGAAAGTCCATTTTTACAGGTTGGATGGGGCTAAAAGGGCCAGGGACTTTACAATTGATCTTCATTGATATCCCTTCATCCGGCTGGATACGGATAGCAAGGACATTGGACTCATTTTTTTTATCTTGGGATTTAAACAAAATTCCCGGTGGGTCCTTGAAGACCACGGCGATCTCAGTTGCTCTTTTTGGGAGTCTCTTTCCGCCTCTTAAATAAAAGGGAACTCCAGTCCAGCGCCAGTTATCGATAAAAAGGCGCATGGCAAGATAGGTTTCTACCTCGGACTTTGGATTGACATCCTTCTCTTCCCGGTAGCCTATGACCTTCTCACCGCCAATAAATCCTTTACCATACTGGCCTCGAATGATCGTTTTAGAAAAATCTTCATGAGAAAGGGGACGCATAGCTTCTAGGACTTTTACCTTTTCGTCATGGATTGCATCTCCTGATAAATTGACTGGAGGCTCCATGGCAACAAGAGTGAGAAGCTGCATCATATGGTTTTGCAGTACATCACGAAGAAGGCCCTCTTCTTCATAGAAATGGCCTCTAGTACCAATTCCAATATCTTCCGCCACGGTGATCTGAACATGATCGATCAATTTGTTGTTCCAAAGAGATTCAAAAATCCCATTTCCAAAGCGGAATACTAATAGGTTCTGGACAGTCTCCTTTCCTAAATAGTGGTCGATTCGGTAGATCTGCTTTTCATTCAGGTACTTTTCGATATTCTCTTGAAGCTGTACGGCAGAAGGAAGATCCCTGCCAAAAGGCTTTTCAATGATCACCCTGGACCACTTGTCTTTGTCGTGACTATAGATCAGGCCATGCTCTGATAGCTTTTGTATAATCTGAGTGAAATACTTGGGCTGAACTGATAGATAGAAGATCCGGTTTCCCTTCGTGCCTAGCTGTCCATCTAACTGTGAAAGAAAGATTTTTAGGTTCTCATAGCCTGCGTCATCATCAAATTCGGAAATATGATAGAAAATCTGTTTTTCAAAGCTGCTCCAATAGCTGTCATCTAGTGGTAGGGTACGAGAATACTTGCTTACCTCTCCCTTCATCTCTTTTCGGAAATCTTCATGTGATTTAGGACGCCTTGCAAAACCCACAACCGCAAAATTAGAAGGAAGAAGGCCATCTTTTCCAAGATTATAGATCGAGGGCATGAGCTTTCTGCCTGTAAGGTCTCCGGTTGCTCCAAAGATGACAAGAATACAGGGGTCCATCGAACGGGTTGTTCTGCCTGGCTCTTCTAACGGGTGCGCGTTCATATTTGCCCTTTATACTTAAAAGCGAATTTCCTGTATAATGATCTCAATGATTAAGATTTTCCGCTGCCTATTTCTTCTTTTCTTGCCCTTGCAACTTTTCTGTGCAAAGCCAACTGAACTTCTTTTTATCGTCCAAGATGCAGGGGAGACCAATGCCTTCTTGCCTTTCATGAGGTTATTGGATGAAAAGAAGATTTCCTTCCATGTTTTAGCCGGTGGAACAGGCGAAGAGATCCTGAGCAAACACTCTTTTTTAAAAGAGCGCTTAAGCTCAACTAACTTTGAGAAAAGTTGCCCAAGGGATAAAAAATTATCTTCACAAGAGATTGAACAATTTGTCTCCATGTTCTCTCCCAAGAGAATCCTTGCCGGAGTTGCTTTTGAATTCCAAGGCCAGCTAATGGAAGCATTTCACAAAACCGGTTCTAAGACTTTTGCCTATTGGGACAACTTTGGAGATGACGGCGATAATCCCTATTTTTCTACTGCGCACATCGTTGAAAAAAAAGCAGATGTTGTGCTTCTTCCATCCCAAATCGTGAAAGATGCACCAACTTTTAAAGATAGAAAAGAGTTGTTTGTAGTAGGTCAGCCCTCTTTATCCTTCTGGCAGAAAGGTTGTATCCCGGAAGATTTCCGAAAAAAGCTCTCCCTTTCAAAAGAAAAAAAGATCATTCTTTATGTAGGTGGATACGGACAAGATTATGAAGAGGCCTTTTATCTCTTCTTAAAGCTTCTATCTCACGGTGATTTGAGGGCCTCTACCGTTCTGATCGTTCCACATCCCAAAGTAGATGGCTCATTTGAAAGAAATGCTCTGGAAGATATGTCTTTGCCAATCGATATTAGAGTTCTTAGCGGAGTATCAACAGTTGATATGGCCAAGGTTTGTGACATCGTTCTTTGCCATCAATCAACCGTTGGTATGCAAGCTCTTGCCATCCCCAAGCCAGTTCTCTTTATAATGCCAAAAGAGCAAAACTATCAGAACTTCATCATCGATAAAGGTTGGGTGAAAAGGATCTCTGAAGAGGATGCTTTAGATGAAGAGATCGAAAAGGCTCTTAAATCAACAGCTCCTAATCTCTTTTCTCTAATGGGAATCCCAGAGAATGCGGAAGAGCGCATGTTCGAAGTAATTTTCAGTAAATAATCTGGCCTTGCTTGGGGATCTCCCAAGTTTGATTAGCTTTTATTCAACATGAAAGACGCAAAGGCGCAAAGAGAAGAAAACGCAAAGAAAATCTCCGTCCACCTGCTCACGCAGGATGGACAGATATTTTTTTGACTTTATGGAAGAGGAACAAAAGATTACCAAGCCCTCTTTTAGATACAAGCCTTTGGAATTCTCTTGTTCCTCTTTAACAAATGGAAAAATATCTGCCGTGGAGGCAGAAATTTTTTCTTTGCGGTCTTTTTTTTCTCTTTGCGTCTTTGCGTTGAATAAAAGCCACTACAATCTGAGGTTGTTTTGGCGATCGAGATAGGTTTGTAGAAGCAGAGTTGCTGAGAGCTGGTCTACATTCTTTGCCCTGGTCTTACGGCTTGCATCCATTCCCCTCATCTCTTTTTCAATGTAGGATGAGGTGAGCCTCTCATCCATAAACTCAACTGGAAGTTTAAAGACCTCCTCGAGGATTTTCGCAAAGTCGCGTACCTTGATGGACATAGGGCTCTCTTTGCCATCCATATGAAGAGGAAGACCGATCACAAGTTTTAAGAGCTTGTAGCTGGCGAGGGCTTTTTTTAGCTTTTCAGCGGTAAGCCTGGGCTTGCTTTCAGTTTCGATGGTTTTGAAGGGAAGAGCAATATTTTGCTTATCGTCTGAGAGAGCAATTCCAATCCTTTTCTCTCCAAAGTCAAAACCAACTACTTTTTCTTTATCCATGCTTTTTGTCTCTTCTATCGATTGCTGCTTTTATGAAAGCGGCAAAGAGGGGATGGGGCGCAAAGGGACGGGATTTAAATTCAGGATGAAATTGGGTGCCTAACATCCAAGGGTGATCTTTCACTTCAACGATCTCTGCTAGATTTCCCTCTTCCCAAACGCCTGAAATTACAAGGCCCTTTTCTTCGCAGGCCCTTTTGTAGAGGTTATTAAATTCATAACGGTGGCGGTGGCGCTCTTTTACAAGGTCTTTTTGATAAGCCAAGTGAGCCTTTGTTCCAGATAGGATTTTGCAAGGATAGGCGCCAAGACGCATTGTACCGCCGAGATCTTTTAATCCTTTTTGTTCGGAGAGCATAGAGATGACAGGATTGGGTGTAGTGGGGTCTACTTCGGTGGAGTGGGCATTGGTCAAATGGACCACATTTCTTGCAAATTCAACGACTAGGATCTGCATCCCAAGACATAGGCCAAAATAGGGGATCTTTTTTTCACGGCAATATTTTGCGGTGAGGAGTTTGCCAAGCCAGCCACGTTCTCCAAAACCTCCAGGGACAAGGTATCCGTCGCAGCCTCTGATCATTGGTTCAATGTCATCGTGGGGGCCTTGTACTTTACTTGCTTCAAACTTCCGTATTTCAAGATCTGCTTCATGAGCGATGGCGCCGTGTACTAGAGATTCAAAGACAGATTTGTAGGCGTCTTGATGATCAATGTATTTTCCTACCACTCCGATCACGACTTTTTTCTTGGGATGGGAGAGAATATGGATGATTTTTCGCCACTCTTCAAGCTCGCCTTGGGGTGCAGAGAGATCAAGTCTTTCCAGGATTTTATCATCGATCTTTTGGCGTTTTAAATAGAGAGGAACTTCATAGATGCTGCTCGTCACGTCCGGCTCATCGATCACGGCTTCTTTTGGCACATGGCAAAAAAGAGAGATCTTTTCCTTGATGCTAGTGTCTAGGGGCCGCTCACATCTGCAAAGGATGAAATCTGGGATAATCCCGATCTCGCGGAGTGCTTGTACTGAGTGCTGAGAAGGTTTAGTTTTTACCTCGCCTGCAGACTTAATAAAGGGAACATAGGTCAAGTGAATGTTCAAACAGTCATGGGGCCTTTCATAGCGAAATTGGCGAATCGCCTCAAAAATGGGGAGAGCTTCAATATCTCCGACTGTTCCGCCAATTTCTACAAAGACAACTTGAATGCCTTTTTCTTGATTTGCGCAAGCTAAGATCCGTTTTTTGATCTCGTCAGTCACATGAGGGATGACTTGTACAGTTTGGCCTAAGAAATCTCCCTTTCTCTCAGCTTTGATCACTGTGTCGTAGATCTGACCGGAGGTTGCGTTCGATGCTTTGGAGAGAGGGGATAAGGTATAGCGGTAGTAGTGGCCAAGATCAAGGTCGGTCTCTGCGCCATCATCGGTAACATAGACTTCCCCATGCTGAAATGGGTTCATCGTACCCGGGTCCACATTCAAATAGGGATCTAATTTCAGAAGAGCGATCTTCAAGCCGCGGTCTTCTAAAATACTTCCGATAGAGGCTGCAGTGATCCCTTTTCCTAAAGAGGAGAGCACGCCTCCTGTTACAAAGATGTATTTAATTGGCATAATAGTTTCTCGCACATTAGGAGGTCTTCAGGAGTGTCCACGCCTTGCGCGGTGTCCTCCACAATCGCCACTTTAATTTTATATCCATGGGCTAAAAAGCGCAGCTGTTCTAAATCTTCCGTTTGATCCAAATCGGTATAGGGAAGAGTTTTAATTACATTTAAAAATTGCCTTCGGAAGCCATAGATCCCGATATGGTGATGAATAGTCGGGTTCTTTCCGTAGGGGATCATCGCTCTACTAAAATAGAGGGCGTTTCCATGCACGTCCATTACACATTTCACAACATGAGGGGATTTGGCCTTTTCCAAATCTTTGAGGGGGATTGCAGCCGTAGCTACTTGAGCATCCTTGTCGTCTTTGAGCTTTCGTACTACTTGGGCAATGGTATCAGGAGAGATAAAAGGATGATCTCCTTGAATATTAATGACGAAGTCAGCCTTTTGTAGTTCGGGATATTTTTCAAAAGCTTCGATGACCCGGTCAGTTCCGGTTTTTATATCCAAAGAGGTCATTAATGCTTTTCCGCCAACCGACTTCACAAAATCAAAGATCTTAGCATCGTCAGTTGCAACAAACACCTCTTTTAATGCCTTGGATGATAATGCTTTTGAGAGAGTATGTTCGAGGACAGGCTTTCCACCTAGGGAAGCGAGAAGCTTTCCAGGGAATCTAGAACTTTTGAATCTAGCAGGAATAATTCCTATAGCATATTCATTCACACCGGAGATTGTATTAAACTTTCGATTTGAAGTAAAATCTAGAAAAGTATGAAAGAGATGAGCAGACTTCAGCAAAAGCGTTTAGAATATAGACCGCTACTTCCTTCTGTTCTTAGATCGCTTGCTACCGCCTCTTTAATAAAGATCCCTTTTACTCCTCCAAGTGCTGCAGAATCCTTGAAGTCTCTTTTCCCCCATACTTGGGGAAAACCTCCAGTTGCTTTTGAAGCCTCCAAACATGCAAAAATAGTAGAGCCTTTTCGAGTAGGAGTGGTCTTTTCCGGAGGTCAAGCTGCTGGCGGTCACAATGTGATCGCAGGTCTCTTTGATGCATTAAAAGAGCTCCATCCTGAAAGTAAACTTTGGGGCTTCATTGGGGGCCCTAGCGGCATTATCGATGGAAAGCACAAAGAGATCAAAAAGCAAGATTTAGAACACTATCGCAACCAGGGCGGTTTTGATCTGATCGGTTCAGGAAGGACAAAGATTGAAACTCCTGAACAGATGAAAAAAGCGCTTGCTGTTTGCGAAAGCTTGAAGCTCCACGGCCTTGTGATCATTGGAGGAGACGACTCCAATACCAACGCAGCCCTTCTTGCGGAATACTTTGCTTCAGAAAAAAATAAGACCGCAGTAATTGGAGTGCCTAAGACCATCGACGGCGATCTTAGAAACGACCATATTGAAATGTCTTTTGGTTTTGATACCGCTTGTAAAATCTACTCGGAGCTGATTGGTAATATTGCAAGGGATGCTCTTTCTGCAAAAAAGTACTACCATTTCATTCGGCTGATGGGAAGATCTGCCTCTCACATTACTTTGGAGTGCGCCTTAGCTACTCGTCCCAATCTTGTGTTGATCAGTGAAGAAATTGCTAAAGAGAAAAAATCTCTCAAAAAAATCGTCTCTGATATTGCTGATCTCATTGTACAAAGATCAATAGAGAAAAAAGATTACGGGGTCATCTTAATCCCTGAAGGATTGATCGAATTTATTCCTGAGATCAAAACTTTGATCAAAGAGCTAAATGTTAATCTAAAAATAGACGCTCTCACCAAAGAGAGCCGTGAGGTCTTTGAGTTTCTGCCTAAAGAGATCCAGGAGCAGCTTCTTATCGACCGCGATCCTCATGGGAATGTGCAAGTTTCTCTCATTGAAACAGAAAAGCTTCTAAGTATCCTTGTTGCCAAAGAACTAAAGGCTAGAAAAGAGAGCTATAAGGCTAAGTTCAGCTCTATCACCCATTTTTTTGGGTATGAAGGCAGGTGCGGAATGCCCTCCAACTTTGATGCTAACTACTGCTATGCCCTAGGTTGTACCGCAGCACTCCTTATCAGAGAAGAGGCTAACGGATATACAGCCTGCATCAAGAACCTTAGAGAAAGGATAGAAAACTGGCAGCCTCAAGGCACCCCCATTTCCCTTATGTTTACCTTTGAAAAGAGGCAGGGAAAAGATAAGCCTGTGATAAAGAAGTACTTAGTAGATCTAGAAGATAGACCCTTTCAGCTCTTTATGAAGATGAGGAAAAACTGGCAACTGGAAGACCACTACCTCTATCCCGGGCCAATGCAGTTCTTTGGAGATCCTTCCATTACTGATGCTATTCCTTCAATTCTAGTTATTTAGCTTAATTCAAATATTTATTTTAATAAATTATTATACCTTGTTTATTAATTGTTTTTGTGTTATAATTTTATTTAAAAAAATATAAATAACTATGGCAATTACATCTATTCCCAGATCCAGGCCTCCTTTAGAGAGTAAAAGCACGGCTTTACCTCGGGCTTCTGCTACCCCGGCAGCTACCCAAAAAGTTACTAAAGTGCCTGGTGGCTGCTGGCAAAAAATCCAAAGATATGCCCAAAGCACTTTCCCATTCTTCCTCTCAGCTTTTAATTCTGTCCATGCATGGTTTTATCCACCTCCCAAAGAAGTAGGGCCAATAGATTGGATGGCAGAACATTTACAAGATCCAAAGCTTACAGCAGAAGTTGCTAAACAATGTTATCTCGATATCACTGAGGGCTATTTAGGGAATAGAGAAAATCTAGACAAATCGCCTACTGAAGTGCTTGAGAACTTTTGGGATCATTTGATCAGAGTTCAAGAAAAAGCAAAGATGCCCCCACTGGCCAGGGCTGTCCACTCATTAAATCGCCTTCTCATGGATGATATCTCTCCTCAAGATGCTAAAGCGAAGAGCGTTGGAATGGTTGCAGACATCAAAAGAATAAAGAACATCAAAGATGATCCTCTCTATGCCTTATTTCAGGAAAAAGCGGCTGCAGTAGATAAGAAAGCTAAATCTCCTGCGCCTAGACCTACACCTATTCCATTAACTGCTACTGTACAACCAGTAATTGGAATTAATAGCGGAAGCCCTAATAATTGCTTTATCAATGCGACCCTTCAGCGTCTCTACCACAACCCTCATATAAGAGCATGGATACTTGGCGATCAATTCCCCAAAGAATTCGGTGGGATCAGAGAGCTTTTTGAAAAAATGGAAGAAGATCGATTAGCAAGAAGACGCACTTGTAGAATGGCTTCAGCTGCGGTAAGACAAGTCTTGCATCAAAGATTCCCTAATGATTTTAGTAAATCTGACCAGGAAGACGCCAACGTATTTTTTACTCACATCATGGGATTGCTACAACGCTGCACTGTAATTTCTCCACCTGGACAACCTATAGTTCGAAGGTTTACTTATTTTGATTCTCCTCTAGTAACCGAAAAAAAAGTATTTCGTTTCTTTAGTTGGGGTGAAAAGGACGTTCCTCCTTTACAAGGCTCTGTTGATGATCATAGGATGACAGAAGTAAATCCCGGGAAAAGAGAAGGTATAGCATTTTCTCCCACTGAGAAAGGATCCAATGAAATCTCTTTTACTTTGCCCGATGACCTAGATCCGAAGAAACCTCACGGAGGTTGGAAGGATGCAGAGAATGGTGCCCAGCTCATTTTAGATGCTTTTGCATATAAACAGAAAGTTACGCAGGGTTATCAAACGAGCAAAGGAGCGAAAACGTTTGTTCAACATGCTGCAGAAGTTCATTTTAGTTCCCCTCCTCTTTATCTGTTCGTGAGAGCAGATAGATTCAACCCTGATGGAAGAACTAAGAGAAATATGCTTGTCAATATGCCTCTCTCTCCAATTACTATTCCGGGCAAGCACTTTTCTTTTTCTCTTGATCCAAGAAATCATCCCGCTAATCAAAGATATGAGTTATGCGAAATGATTAGACATACTTCAGGAAGTGGAAGTGCCAGGTCAGGCCACTACTTATCTTATGTTAAGAAAGATGGCCAGTGGTATGAACTGAACGATGGAATTCCTAGGCTAATAATAGATCCTAAAGAAGTTTCAAGGTTGGCAAGTGATGCCTATCTCTACCAATTCCGCCGCGTAGACTAATAAATTTTCTTTTTTTTCTATTTCATTAGATCAATTTCACGCCATTTACCCTTCTTGAAGCGCGCCCAGTAGATTGCGCAGGAAAGCCCGCTATAGAACACGGTGAGAAGCCAGGCGTAGTCTACGGTGAAGGAGTGGCGTACCACAATTAGATAGACAGGAAGGAGCAAAAAGACCCATACGCTTAGCGCTCCAGCAAAGAGAAGGAAGAGGGTATCTCCCGCTGCTGTGAGAATTCCTGCTAGTACCCAGCGCACCCCTTCTAAAGAGATGTATAAAAAGGCGCAGATGAGGCAGGTCCTTAAGATATCAAAGAGCGGCATGCCTAGCTCTCTTGTCCACATCTCCGCATGAGCTTCAAAGTGTCCGGGGAATAAGAAAGAGATAGAAGCTTTAGGATCAAAGAGGAAAAAGAGCGAGATAAAGAGCGAGAAGAAGACTTGAAGGATCAGCCCTGATTTTAAGACGCTTTTAAGCATCTCAAAGCGCTTTGCCCCAATAAAGTTGCCTGCAACTGCTGCAACCCCTCTGCTTAGTCCATCCAAAAAGAAGGAAAGAAGAATAAGTATGCTCTGGCAGATACTAGAAACAGTAATGTGAAGAGGGCTGAGGGCTGTCATCATTTGATAGAAGACTGCAAATCCGATAATTTCCAAAGTGTAAAAAACAGCTTGTGGAAAGCCCACTTTAAAGCACCTAGAGAAGGTCTTTGAATCAAAGCGCCACTGAGAGGTGCCAAACTCCTCTCGGTTATTCTTCTTTAAAAATAGATACATTAATACAGAGGCCTCAAAGATATAACCAACGCAGGTTGCAAATGCAGCGCCTTTGACTCCCATTTCCGGGATGATGCCCTTAATTCCGAAGATCAGGATCCAATCAAAGACCACGTTAATAATATTTGCTATGACAGCAAGTAGGATCAAAATCTTTGTCTTTCCTCTGCCAATAAAAAATCCCGATAACGCGGTCATTAAGGCATAGCAAGGGCCAAAAAGCATCAAGATGCGGAAATAGTCCACCTGTGTGGCCTCGTAGGGAGTTCCCGAATAGAGAAGAGGTCCCATCCAAATAGCCATGGGGATAAAAAATAATGAAGAAAAGACAGCAACCCAGATCATTTGCCAAACAGGTACGCCAATTCGGCTGTGCATTTTTGCCCCGTTGAATTGGGAGACAAAAATTTCAGACATGGCGGTAAGCATCCCCACTCCGCCCAAATAGGCCCAAGCCCAAGTGCCCGCATTTACAGAGGCATTGAGTGCATCAAGGGAGTACCTTGCCAAAAATAGCCGATCCACAAAGATCATCATAAGAGAGGCGAGTGTAGAGATCATCAATGGAAGAGAGATCGTCCATAGTTCTCTTACACTTCCTTCGGGAAAGGCAGTGAGTGATTGCGATTGTACCTTTTCGTTTTCCATAATAGATAAAAGTTAAACTTTAGGAATTACTTAAGATGTTTTCGCGAGCATACCACAAAAGCACTTAAAATGGTCGTACAGACTATTTTGGAGGGGGTTTTCTATGTAACTCCTTCACTGCCATTGTTTCGAAATATTATTCTCACATAACAAACCCATTTTTTAATTGAAATAAAAAAATGTTAGTTTATTTAAATGTAAATAAGAGGGTTGAAATGAAATTTTCCAATACTTATATTGATGACGTGAAAAGAAGTCTTTGGAATTTTTTGCTTTGGATGATGGGGTATTATCGTGCCGATAGGCATGCAGTATTGCCTAAGGATTTTCATTATCCTACACCTGATAGTAAATTTAATCCTGTTAAAGCAACAGCAGTTTGGATTGGCCATTCGACTTACCTTCTGCAATACGATGGAATTTCCATTTTAACTGATCCAATCTGGAGCAAAAGATGCTCTCCGCTTAATTTTGTTGGGCCCAAAAGAAAACAAGCGCCTGCGCTCTCTTTAGATACCCTTTCAGATGTGAATATCGTCCTGATCAGCCATAACCACTATGATCATTTGGACAGATCGACTGTTATGTCCCTCAACCGAAAACATCCCAAAATACTATGGATTGTTCCAAAAGGTTTG
>Ga0206942_1280_pt2 | contig 12641 bp, 9 predicted proteins | sample Alteio_BWOrgHeat_6_FD_153253 | JGI IMG/M metagenome (GOLD analysis project Ga0206942, IMG submission 153253) | Enriched cells from forest soil in Barre Woods Harvard Forest LTER site, Petersham, Massachusetts, United States -... | ecosystem: Environmental > Terrestrial > Soil > Temperate forest > O... | reverse complement strand
TTTTCAGGCATCGGATCTCTAAACATTATTATTTCTCCTCATATTTTTAGACTAACAACACATTATGATTGTTAAGTTTGCCCCTCACATGCATAGCCTAAAAAATTTAAATCGTTATAATCGAAAATATAAAAATAATTTAAATGTCTTTAAGATTATCATAATTTTTAGTGATTTACAAACACATTTCCCTACTTTAAAGTGTGTAAATTCACTCGATTTTAGGGCCAAAGCCCAGCTAGGGCTTAAAATCGGATTACGGCGTCTCTTGGCTTGCTATTATGCTGTTTTATTCTGCCAGGGTGTCTGTTATGCTATTAGACACCAATTGCTTAAAGTGACGATAAACCTATGGACGCTCAATATAACCCACAAACAGTTGAAGCCGAAGCGCAAGCCTATTGGCAAAAATCGCAAACCTTTAAGGCCAATGATGATCCTCTACGCGAAAAATTTTACTGTCTAAGTATGTTTCCTTACCCAAGCGGCAGTCTACACATGGGGCACGTGCGTAACTACACCATCGGCGATGTCATCAGCCGTTTCCAACGAATGCAAGGTAAGAATGTATTAGAACCCATTGGCTGGGACGCATTTGGTTTACCCGCAGAAAATGCGGCAATCAAACATAAAGTTCCCCCTGCCGAATGGACCTATCAAAATATCGAACTGATGCGACAACAATTTAAACGCTTAGGTTTTGGATATGATTGGGATCGCGAATTGGCTACCTGTAAACCGGATTACTATCGTTGGGAACAATGGTTTTTTGTTAAGCTCTTTGAAAAGGGATTGGTCTACAAAAAAAATTCTGTTGTTAATTGGGATCCCGTTGATCAAACCGTTTTAGCAAATGAACAAGTCATCGACGGATGTGGTTGGCGTTCTGGTGCTAAAGTGGAACGCCGCGAGATTCCGCAATGGTTTTTAAAAATCACAGCATATGCTGAAGAACTCTTAAAAGATTTAGACACGCTAACGGGTTGGCCAGAACCTGTTAAGACCATGCAACGAAATTGGATAGGTAAAGCAATCGGTGCTGCTGTACAATTTAAAGTCAAAGAACGATCAGATGCTATTGAAATTTTTACCACACGTCCCGACACTTTATTTGGTGTTACTTATCTCGCCATTGCGCCTGAACATTCACTTTCTCTTGCCGTTGCGAAAAACAATCCAGAAATCCATCAATTTATAGAAGAATGTCGCATTGGAAAAGTCGCAGAAGCAGAATTTGCAACGCTTGAAAAACGCGGCCTAGATACCGGTCTTAAAGCCATAAACCCGGTTAACGGAGAAACCGTTCCCGTGTGGGTCGCCAATTATGTTCTGATGGAATACGGAACCGGCGCGATTATGGCCGTGCCCGCGCACGACAGTCGTGATTATGAATTCGCAAAAAAATATGCGCTGCCTATTCGTCAAGTCGTTACTCCCATAGACAACAACCAGATTTGCGATTTGAATCAAGCAGCTTTTGTTGCAAAGGGGAAATTAATTCATTCTGGCCAATTCGATGGACTAGCCTATACCGATGCTTGCAAAGCCATTATCGCGTTCTTAGAAAAAAATAAATCGGGACAAGGCCAAACACACTGGCGCTTGCGTGACTGGGGCGTTTCTAGACAACGATACTGGGGCGCGCCTATTCCTATTATTTACTGCAATCATTGTGGTACAGTGCCTGTCCCTGAAGCAGATTTGCCTGTTGTATTACCCGAAAAAATAGACTTTTTAGGCGTAGGTTCTCCACTGAAAACAATGCCCGAATTTTATAAAACCACCTGCCCTACCTGTGGTAACCCTGCTGAACGCGAAACAGACACCTTTGATACTTTTATAGAATCTTCTTGGTATTATGCGCGATTTGCGTGTCCTCTTCAAAATCAAAAAATGTTGGATGAGCGTGCGCACTACTGGAATCCGGTTGATCAATATATCGGTGGCATTGAGCATGCGATTTTACATTTGTTATACGCACGTTTTTTTCATAAAGCGATGCGAGACCTCGGATTATTAAACAGCAATGAGCCCTTTACACGATTATTAACGCAAGGCATGGTGTTGAAAGATGGTGCCAAAATGTCTAAATCGCTTGGAAACACCGTTGATCCCGAAAGTCTTATTGCTCAATATGGTGCTGACACCGTTCGTTTATTTTTAATGTTTGCAGCTCACCCAGAGCAATCACTCGAATGGTCTGATTCAGGCGTAGAAGGTTCTTCTCGCTTTTTAAAACGACTGTGGCAAATGGTTATACAATACACACTGTCATTGTCGGAAAAATCTGCAGCGGAAATAACAGATCCAGAAGCGTTAAAAAACTTTAAACGCGTTCTACACGAAACAATTCGAAAAGTAACCGATGATATGGGGCGCCGCCAAACGTTTAATACCGCGATTGCGGCTATGATGGAATTGCTTAATGCCATACAAAGCTTTTCTGCTAACGCCCCCACTATTACTGTAAAAAACAGTATTAAAGAAGCCCTAGAAGCATTACTCTTAATGCTTTCTCCCATTGCACCCCACATTACGCATTCATTGTGGCACACCATGGGAAACACTGATGCTATTGTCGATCATGCTTGGCCAACTGTCGATTTCGATGCATTGATCAAAGACAATTTAGAATTTGCACTGCAAGTGAATGGAAAACTCCGCGGCTCGCTTAATGCACCTGCATCCATAGATAATCAAGCGTTAGAAAATCTTGCATTAGCACATGAGAATATTAAACGCCATATTGAAGGAAAAACAATCCAAAAAGTTATTGTGGTTCCCAAAAAACTGATTAACATTGTGGTAAAATAATATGTTTAAATTCAAAATAGGTAGCTTAAAACTACTCAACTTTGTCGTAATACTGTCGCTACTGGCAGGCTGTGGGTTCCATTTAAGAGGCACTTTTTCTATACCACAATCCTTACAAACACTACAAGTGTTACCTAATCAACCCTATGATGCTTTTCAACGTACATTAAGACAACTCCTAAAAAGCAATAACATTACAATTGTGGATCCCTCTGTTGCAGAAACTACTAAAGTTGCGACACTCACCATTTTAAGCCAAACATTTTCTGAACGAACCATTGCTTATGGTTCAAATGGTTTGCCTAACAGAGCTGTGCTCGAATTAAAAATTAGCTATCAGCTTACGAATGCTCAAGGCAAACCCCTTGGAAACAATACCCTTGTTACAGTAGAGCGTGAACTAACGCTTAACCCCAATGCGGTTTTAGGCACTGACAACGAACGTAGCCACCTTCAAACAGATCTCTATCGTGACGCGGCTTCACAACTGGTACGACAGCTATCGATGATCCCTGATCATGAAGAACGATAAAACTGTGCTGGAGGGTTTGTGAGGATCCTTGCCCAAGATTTACCACAACATTTAAAACGTGGTTTAGCAAATTGCTATTTTGTCTTTGGAGATGAACCGCTACAACATACCGAATCTATCGATGCCATCCGTTTTACTGCAAAACAACAAGGCTACACAGAACGTGAGGTGTTTCAAATTACACCGAATTTTGAGTGGACATCTTTATTTTCGAGTGTTAACACACCCAGTCTATTCTCTGAAAAACGTCTAATAGAATGCTGTTTAGGAGAAGGAAAAATAGGTAAAGGCATTGCAGATACACTCGCTACACTGGCAACGTTGCCAAATTCCACATCCCTTCTTTTTTTACTCTCTGCTTCAAAACTCGATACTAAAATCCAACAGTCCAAAGGATTTTCTGCCTTAGAACAAAAAGGCATTACAATCTGTGCACGTTCCCTTTCTACGAAAGAAGCTTTAGTGTGGATTGAAAAAAGACTCTCTATTGCCGGTTTTCAAACCACGCCTCTGGCAATCCAAGATCTCTTTGAACGAACCGAAGGCAATTTACTGGCTGCCAGTCAAGTAATTGCAAAACTCCAATTGTGTGTAGATCCACAAAAAACATCAAAGCTTTCGATTGAAGATATTCGCGCTACAATAAATACAGACACACGCTTTACGATTTATGATCTTGTTGATTCAAGCCTTTCTGGTTCGGTTAACAGAACTTCTCGCATCTTTTCAAGTCTAAGAGATGAGGGGGTAGATCCCATATTGATTTTGTGGGCGATCACAAGAGAGGTGAGGACGATTTTAGCACTATTTAGCAAAATGCACGGTGGGCAGATTTCCAGTGCTTTGTTAAGTGAACAAGGTATTTGGAAACACCGCGAACCCTTAATTAAGTCATTCCTTAATCGTTTTTCTCCAGCTGCACTTCAGAACATTCTCCTTAAATCAAAAAAAGTAGATGATATTGTAAAGGGTCGTATGCAAGGTTCTGCATGGGATCCGTTATTTTCTATTTGTCTCATGCTAACAGGGGTCTATCATGAATAATCTAAAAACTGTTGTATTAGAAGCACTCGAAAATATAAAGGCAATTAACATTGTCACGCTAGATGTTCGCGCACTAACCAGTGTTACAGATTATATGATTATTGCAACCGGTAACTCCAGTCGTCATGTCACGTCTATTGCCAATCGTGTAATAGAACACGTCAAAAAAAATGCCGTATTACCGATCGGCGTGGAAGGTGAAAAAGAGGGTGAGTGGGTTTTGGTAGATCTCGGTGAAGTGGTTGTGCATATCATGCTTGCTCAAACACGTGAATTTTATAACCTTGAAAAACTATGGACTCGACTACCCGTTACCAGCTACGCAGCAGTGAATGTATAAACTGTGCGTCTACAAATTATTACCATTGGAACCAAAATGCCAAAATGGACTGAATTGGCATTTTCAGAGTATGCAAAACGCTTTTCACGAGAATTCCCTTTAACACTCACAACAATTCCCATGCCTAAACGATCCCATACAAATAGTGTTGATCGTTATATCGCGGAAGAAGGCGCTGCAATGCTAACGGCTATTCCTCCAAAGTCGATAACGATCGCGCTAGATGAACGCGGCAAACTCTGGAATACACAAGAACTCGCAAAACAAATAGAACATTTTCAAAATAACACACCACAGCTTAATTTTCTGATTGGTGGGCCTGATGGGTTATCTAAAGTCTGTCTTGAAAAAGCACATACTCAATGGTCGTTATCACCCTTAACCTTACCACATCCATTAGTGCGTATATTATTAGTAGAACAATTATATCGAGCCGTTAGCATTCTCAATAATCATCCCTATCATAGAGGATCCTAACCCCATTGCCTCTTTTGTATATTTTTTTAATTTCCGCTGCTCGGTTTAGTTGAAGGATGATTGCTTTGGTTTGGATCGACGGTTTTTTCTTTTTTGTTTTGATCCAAAGAAGCGCTGTACGAGGGCGAAACAGGGTGTTCGGAAGGATGATAAGAAGCACCAGATGAAAATAATACGGGATCGGGATTTTTTTCCACGGTGCTTGGCTCAGAATCACCACCCCAATATCCCGCTGGGGCGCGATCTGCTTCCCCGGTGTTTGACTCAGAATCAACACTCCCACTCCCATCTTCCAGATGTATGTCAAGGTTTTTTTGGAGCGTTTTTTGCTGTCCTTTTTTAAAATTGTTCATACCGCCAATCTCAGTCAAGGTAGGACATGCGTCGAGTAAATTGTTCAATCCTACAAAACACGCTGTCTGTAATTGTCCTAAATCATTATTGAGTAAATTCAAAGTCTGTAAGTTTGTACGTGAAAAAGCCTCCACACAGGCTTGCAAAGATTCAGGCGTTATCGTGTCTAAACCAGGAATCATGACGTGAATCGTTTTCAAATTTTCAAATCGTGCAAAGAAGGATTCTAATAAGTCTTTTAATTCTTTTAATGACATTTGGTTTCCTTCTGAGTCTAACATGTCCAAATCATGGATTTCTAAGTATAGGGTTTCCAATGCTTTGTCTTCTAATTTATCATTTGATCCAAGATGTTTTTGCTTATAAAGTTCTGGCGCACGAAGTTCTATTTTTCTGTCTATTTTCTTTATTTTAACATCTTGCCTCATTGTTTTTTCTATTTCTTCTCTTTTTCTTTTAATTTTTTCTATCCCTGCCATTCTGTCTATTCCCTGCAATTTTGTTTTTTCAATCTGCGCTACTATTTTAGGCTCTAATTCCTTTTTTTGTGCAAACGCCTTGTCAAGCTCTGTTATATATTGTTGCACTTCCGAAATACTAGGCCTATTTTCTACTGTATCGACTGCACGTAATAAAAAAACATATAAATCATCCAACGCATCTCCTTTCATTAAGGCCATCATTTCTTCAGGCGTCCTTTTTTCGTAAGGCCTTATTTTTGTTTCAAAGAACCGCATCTTTTCACTCAAAAATAACAGCCTTTTGTCATAGAGTTTTTTTAATAAGATTCCATAGGGACCATTGGCAGGAAAGGTGTTTATTTTATCGTCCACATAATCTTTCCGAATCCTCCGCATAGTCTTTAAAATACTATCTAGATGCTCTGGTCTGTGTTCTTCAGATCCTGTCATATCGCATATTAATTGATACAGCTCTCTTTTTTGAGGTGTTAATTGTTGTAGCCGTTCTTTGGATTTTAGACTCAAAATAACGGGAAAAATACGATCATGTACATCTTCGACAGAGTCGAATGGTCCACTGCGTTTATATCTGGCCATTGCCTGGATATATCTTTCTCTTTCTGGGAAGATCTTGGTTAACGGATTTTTTTGTTTTTCTGTCTCAGATATAGGGCCTATCGGGGAGGATAAAATACGACCAACGACTAAGCCTATGCCATAAATATCATCGACAAAGCTTGGCAACCGTTCATTATACTTATCCTGTAATATCTCTAAAGGCATATACGCAACATCTCCTTTCTGTTTTGTTTTTTCTTTTTCATATGCAGCAGTTCCAAGGTCAATCGCAACGCATTTTTCTTTCTCTAGAACCATGAGGTTATCAGGCTTTATATCTCGGTGCACATAACCTTTGCGATGTAAACTTTCGTATGCTTCTACGGTACTTATACTAAGCGCTAGTGCTTTCTCAAAAGACAATTTATTCTCTTTTAAGACTGTTGTTAACATTTTTCCATAGAGCAATTCAAAAATTAATGAATCTTTGTCACTAGATAAATACATGCCTTCTTTAGCTAAAATTTCTAATTCTATTTCTTCGAATGTTCCAATCTTTAACTGCTTTATGCAATGCCATTTTCCTATTGCGGCATTTTGTATAACATAAACACGACCAAAAGCGCCTTCACCTAACAAAAATTTTTTATTAAACACAAAGACTTGTTTATCTTGGTTAACATATACAGTAAGACCCTCTAACAATTCCGCTTGTTGCTTTAACACTTCTAGTTCTTGTTTTCTTTCTTCTGATACAGTGAGACCTGCAAATAATTCTGTTTTTTGTTTTATTTCTTCTGACAAAGCGAGACCCGCCAACAATTCTGCTTGTTCTTTTATTTTATCTAATATACTATTTTTTAAGTTTTTTAACTCTAACAATTCTGTTTCTTGTTGTTTTATTTTGTCTGATGTACTATCTTCTACCGCTTTTGATATACTCTTTCTTAACTCTTCTGGCAACAAATACTTCTTATTACCATTCTCATCATCATATAAAAGCTCGGGATTTATTTCTTTATGCTGAGGGTGACGTGTCAAAAAGTGTTTTGACGTACTATGCTCCCGCGTTTGTTTCGTCTCCTCATGCGGCATGTTATTTCCTTAATTATAATATGTCTCCTTATAGCTTTAGACTCATTATTGTTTGAAAGTTCCAAATATCTCTAGAGGGAAGTATTAGGTGTGACTGCACGGGACATCATATATAAAACGCCCCCTAACGTTGTTGTCCCTCACCTTGTTGGTTTTTTTCCTGTTGTGGGTAAGTGAATAGTGGCTGGCTTCTCTCCTCCTTCCAATGGCGGTGCTGCTTCAACAGCGCGTGTCATCATGGGCGTAATAACCCTTGCTGGCATGTAACCAGCGTGTAAAGATTCTAAGCGTACTGCTTGTGCATCAGCATTTTTTTGGCTGTAAAGACTCTCTTCCTGATCTGAAAAACCTAAAGCACCCTGCACAGAACGATCAGGCAAAATAATACGTTCTCTTAACTTTTCTCTGAGTTCCTTCTTTAAAGATTCTTCTAATTCGATGCGTGACACTTGAGTCAAATGAAAATGCTCAAATGCTGTTTTAATTTCAGGGGTGTATTTTTCCAATAAAGCGCCTGTAGCTTGGTAAATTTCACGTTCTATGCAGCTAGATAATATCCCTTGAGATCGCGCTAATTCGTAGTAACATACAGGAGATCCTTGAATTGATAAATAAGCTTCTTCAATTCTATTACAAAGGAACTGAAGATGACCGTCCTTAAAACAAGACGCAAGACAACCTCTCACAGCGCGTGCCTTTTTATCTTGCTCCCATCGCGTTTGCAATGCCTTACCAATCGCTCCCCTAATATTATCCGTATACTGGCCTTTCAGGTGGCTAATTTGCTTTTCTATCTCTCTTTGATCCTCTTCCGAAAACTGATGTTCCAGAACGGCATCCATTCTGTTATTTATTATAAGGATTATTTCACGCTGCCTTATAGCATCAATATCCATAATATGATGTTTTAACTGAGCATCTAGGCTTGCAATAAAATTGAGTATCTTATCTCTAGGGCTTAGAACATTATATTCATCGTGTATTCGAATCAATTCGTCTTCGAAATGACGAGCAATGGCAAGAAGATAAGGAACATTAGTGGAATGCACACTCTCCACCGAGTGTGCGCCATCTGGTTGTAAAAATTCTTTTTTAAACTGACGGATAGCCTGATGTATCTTATTATAGTCAGTACCTTGAAGCTTCCAGTCTTTGTCGTATGCATATTGAAAATTATAACCACCGGCATCTTTTAGAATGGTATCTATGTCGTTTGTGATGTCTTGCTTAATAATATTCATTGTTCCCTCAGTGAGGGGTATAGGCAATATCATTGATTCAGGTATAAATTTAATTTGTTTTGATAATTGTTTTGATAATTGCGCAATAAGAGTCACTATTCTATCCGCAGGACTTAGCTCTCCTTCTTGTTTCTGTTTTTCTTCCGACGTTTGCTGCATTCTCTGCTGCTTACGTTGTGGGGATTCAACATCAGCAAAACCGGCAATTTCATGCATCAATTTCCAGTCCATCAGTGGATCCGCCAGCAGTGAGATGTCGCCTCTTTCTAATATAATTTTCAAAATCTCTGGTTTTTTGCTATTGAGTAATTCTTTGGTTAAATCTTTTTCTATGGGAATATCTAGTTCTAGTATCTTTCTGATAGGCTCACTCGACGAAGAAAGAACAACATATTCCAGTGTGGTGGGGCCTTGTTTTTCTAAATAAATCTTTCCAAACGCTGGTTTTCTACCCTCAGACAACTCTGACATTAAGCAAAGATCCCACTCAAGCAATCCTATTCTCTGCTCCATGCTTTGTGCGAGAGCTGTTCTTTGACTCGGGTTTAATTCTTTTTGTATTATATTACGTTCGATTAATTCTTTTATTTCCCGCAATTGTGTCAATACTTTAGTCCTAGCCTCGTTTATTTTGTAGTCCTCAAGGTCGAGCCGGGTAAGCGTATTGTTGTGCGCTAAGGCGCTCACAAATGCTGCTGCTCCAGCCTCTCCTATTTGGTTAAACTGAAGGTCAAGCTCGACGAGCGTAGAATTTTGTTGTAAAGCTTCAGACAACGCTTCTGCTCCAGCATCCCCTATTTGATTGCCAATGAGCCAGAGTGACTTAAGTCTAGTATTCTGCAAGATTCTCGCTAACACTGCTGCGCCAGGATCTCCTATTCGGTTGTAATCAAGAGTAAATTGTCTGAGCGTAGTATTGTGCTGTAAGGCTATCGCCAGCGCGCTTGCTCCAAAAGGACCTATTTGATTGTTATTCAGGAAAAGATCGGTAATCATAGTATTTTTCTGTAAGCCCCTCCCCAATGCTGTTGCCCCAGCATCCCCTATTTGGTTCTGACCAAGATTGAGGTAGGTAACTGTAGTGTTATCCTGTAAGGCTTCCGCCAATGCTATTGCTCCAGCATCTCCTATTTGGTTTTTAACAAGCTCAAGCCAGGTGAGGCTTGGTAATAAAGGGATAATGTACGTTTTAATTTGTTCCAAGGTTAAAGGCACGCCTTCAGGCATTATAAGTTCGCCGTCCTTGCGAGCTGCAGTAAGCGCTTTTGCCATTTTTTCTGGTATTTCACTCATAATTTGATCCGTATACTAGTTTACTTATTAACACTTATCGGCTTTAATTTTGCAATCTTTAGACAGTATAATGCGTTGGTATGAGCGGCGTACCCCCCCGACTGCGCAAAAGTCATGCAACAATTACACAATTATTTTACAAGTTGCTGGTTTAAAAGGTAATTATCATCGCACAGTTATTTTACCCAATGGCCACAAATTGGCCACAGGGCTATTTAGGGCTTGGAGGAAACGTGCCTAAGTCTTTGATTTTATTGGTGGGCCGTGATGGATTTGAACCATCGACCAACGGATTAAAAGGCAAATTCACTTTTTTTAACCTATTGATTTTTAAACAATTTTAAAACGACAGGCATCCGTTACTATGCCCCACAGTAGACAGCCGCGTACTACTGAGTCACGCAAAAGTCACGCAATGATGCCGTAGGCATTTCGCGGGAGCGGCACCCACCCTAATCAAATAAAATATTTGGAGAAAAACAATACTCGAAGGCGCAAAAATTAATATAGCGTAAAAAATGTCAACTTTAAGTTGACATTTCATACGTTATATTATAAATTAACAAAATATGAAATAGAAAGTCTAAAATGTAAACTTAAAGTTGACAAATATGGGTAAATTAAACGAAATATTACGAAATTGGCCGAGTGGCACGGTAGCCGTTCAACCGTGGCTTGAACAACAACAAATTGTTCGACAATTATCCCAAAAGTATGCAAAGGGTGGTTGGATAGAAAAAATAGGGGCGGGTGCTTATATTCGAGCAGGTGATAATGTCGATTGGCGGGGTGGTATTTATGCCTTGCAACAAGCATTGGCGCTGCCGATTCACGTGGGTGGAAAAACAGCTTTAGAATTAATGGGGCGATCTCACTTTGTGCCCTTGGGAAATCCAACTATCAACCTTTATACACATGGGATCCATCCCGAGCGCCATTTACCAAAATGGCTCTCACAGTATTTTAAGGATCAAGTTTTTCACTATATCCCCACGGTACTCTTCACTGAAAAAGTGGGTTTGCAAGCATTGGATTGTTCTACCTTTCAGATCAGTGTATCCAGTATTGAGCGGGCGTTGTTTGAGATCTTAGCCTTAGTGCCTAAGCGAATGAGTTTTGATCATGCTTTTCTTTTATTTCAAGGTCAAGAGACTTTAAGGGTAGATTTAATCCAAACCTTATTGCAAGATTGCCAGTCTCAAGTTTTAAAACGGTTATTTTTATACTTAGCGAAACAAAACAATTTGCCTTGGGTAGAACGATTGAATATAAAATTAATTGATTTAGGGCAAGGAAAACGTAAAGTGGGGCTTGGGGACTATTATGATCCGGAGTTTAAGTTATATGTCCCTAAGATCAAGGTGGATTAGCAAGACAGGAGTTTTGAATGAAAATCTATGAGGCTCAAGTTAAATTATTAATTCGTTGTTTACCCATGGTTGCCAGTATTGAAACTTTTGCGTTAAAAGGTGGAACGGCAATTAATTTGTTTGTTCAGCCAGATTTTCCGAGACTCTCAGTGGATATTGATGTGGTCTACTTACCTTTGCAAAATAGAGTGGAGTCATTACTGGGGATCGAAGCCGGGCTTCTTCAAATCCAAAAAAAATTAATGAATACGCTTAGTGGAATTTCTATCACGCCACATAAAAATCATCAAACGAAAACCATTACGCGTCTCACAGTTGAAAGAGAAGGCGTTGCGATCAAAATAGAACCGAATTTAGTCCTACGTGGGACAGTATACCCTCCGTTAAAGATGGATCTCAGTAAAGCTGTTGTCGCTCGTTATGAGCTGTCAGTCTATAATGTGCCTGTTGCTTCAAAAGCGGATTTATATGGTGGGAAGATCTGTGCAGCCCTGGATAGACAACATCCTCGAGATTTGTTTGATATAAAAAGGTTGTTGGAAGAAGGTATTTCAGAAGACATTAAAAAAGCCTTTCTTATTTATTTGGCAAGCCATAACAGACCCATGCATGAATTATTAGAGCCCAATCGTTTAGAGCTTCAGGATCTTTATACAGAAGAGTTTCTAGGCATGTCGACGACTGAAGTTACTTGTGAAATGTTAATTGAAACCCGAGAACATCTGATCCAAAAACTTCATAAATTACTCAACAAGCAAGATAAGGAATTTTTGATAGGTATTAAAAATGGTGAGATTAAAGGTGAACTCTTAACCTTACCTAATATTGATCAATTGCCGGGAATACAATGGAAATGTATTAATATTGGCAAAATGGATAAAGCAGTACATCAGCGAGCATTGAAAAAATTAGAAGCAGTTTTAATGAGAGACTAAAAATGAACCATTCACATCAACGTATTCAAACATATCTCGAGGTTTCGACAAATCTCGCCTGCCTCAGCAATGAAAAGCTAAAACAAATCTTAGATGATGATTTTTATGTGGCGTGATAGAAATTCCA
>Ga0206942_1283_pt1 | contig 12658 bp, 8 predicted proteins | sample Alteio_BWOrgHeat_6_FD_153253 | JGI IMG/M metagenome (GOLD analysis project Ga0206942, IMG submission 153253) | Enriched cells from forest soil in Barre Woods Harvard Forest LTER site, Petersham, Massachusetts, United States -... | ecosystem: Environmental > Terrestrial > Soil > Temperate forest > O... | reverse complement strand
TATCGATTTTTTAAAAAGTTTTGTTAAGCCTTTTGATGAAGTTTTCACAACAATAAAAAAAGAACAGGCCGTAACACCCAAGCAATTAAATGAACTATTGGAGTGCCTTTTAAACGAACAAAAATTTTCTGGTCAATTTGACTTTTCACCAGAAGAACAGAAAAAATTTGATCAGTTAATATATCCTGCCAACGATATGGGATCTCTGGTTTACTGTGCCTTAGGTGAAATAAAATATCATGGATTGATTGAGAATATATTGTGTTTAGCCAGTTCTGAACGTCTTGTGGCATATCTTACGTATAGAAATATTTGCAATATGACACACTATTTAGGTAAGAATGAAGCATTGCAGATTTTATCCAGTGTATTGAGAAAACATACAGATCTGTTAAATAACGAGTGCTTTTTGAAAAACATACTTGAGTTCGCTATAAATACTATTATTTGGGAGAGGGGCAATACAAGGTTATTCCAGAACTATATTCTTCTTCTTATGTCAAACTGCACAAGCAATCAAGGTGCTCTCCTTTCGTCTCTTATGAGCGCCTTGCCTGATATTTTCAAATCCTTTGAGCGTGATAGTGTTGTGTTGGACAGTCAGGAAATATCGCACATCATGAAAATGCTTAATGGAATTTTGCAAAATGATTTTGCTAAAATAGAAGAAAAAATGACAGACAACGTTTGTCATCCTAGCTTGCTTGCAGAATTAAAAAAATGTTCATTCGTGCATTGCTGTGTTAGTTTTATCGCGCAACTTCCTATTGAGCAGATTAGATCATTAATTGATGATAAGGATTTTACAGCGCAGTTGCATATAATTAATCAATTAGAACATACATTCAAAAAATTGACATTACTGGAGCCATTTTTTAATAATAAAACAAAAAGTTTTAATTTTTTGAAAGACATTCCTGATGCTCAAAAAGAATTATTATCTAATGTTATAAGGAATTTTTCATCAGGGGATAGAACTAAAATGGACTGCATGAAAGAATTGGAAGGGTATGTTAAAACCACAAAAAATCCGGAGCGATTGAGTGCTGTTTTTAAATTCATTACTTTTCTCGCGCTTGATGGAGTTACTAAATATGAGTTTCAACAATTATCCGATTCGATTCAGAAAACCCATACGAGTAATTTTCTTTCAACACATCCATTGGCTGTGATTGTGACAGCTTATGCTGAAAAAAAATTTCCTCCCGCTTTAGCATCCGGACAGAATATTGTCAAACGATTCGGCTCGTAGCATGAGTAAATTGTAGGGCGTATTTACAATTGATAATTTTTATTCATTTTATCGACAAATACGTGCATCGTTCACGGATTTGTCTTTCGAAAACCTCCTGTTTTCTCATAAAATGAATAAAAATGATCAATTGTAAACACGCCCTAGTATTGTCCAGATCCCTGCAGCGACTGCACCCGACGCTGGAATCGTCAAAATCCATGCCCAGACAATATTGCGTGCGACACCCCAGCGTACAGCGGCGATGCTGTGCAATGATCCAACGCCAACGATCGAACCTGTCACAGTATGCGTAGTTGAAACAGGTATGCCGAGTGCCGTTGCTAAAAAAAGTGTAATCGCACTGGCAGTTTCCGCACAAAACCCACCAACAGGCTTTAATTTCGTGATTTTCATTCCCATGGTTTTGACAATTCGCCAGCCACCCAAAAATGTTCCCAATGCAATAATCAGATTGCATGATACGATGACCCAGATGGGTACGTAAAACGTATCGCCCAAAAAGCCTGCAGAAAATAATAATATTGCAATAATTCCCATGGTTTTTTGCGCGTCATTGCCGCCATGTCCGAGACTGATTAGTGCGGATGAAATGAATTGCATTTTACGAAATATGCCATCAACACGATGAGGGTTTGCATTAAAAAAGAAACGCGCAATCAGAAACATTAACAGTAAACCAAATAGAAATCCGAGCATGGGCGAAATCACAATCGCGGCAAGTACTTTGGAAATGCCTAAAAATTTAAACGATGAAAAACCGGATTTTGCAAGAGCTGCACCGAGTAATCCACCAATCAATGCATGAGATGAACTGGACGGCAGTCCAAAATACCACGTGAAAATATTCCAGAAAATAGCACCGATGAGTGCTGACAGAATCAGGCTGGTATTCACAACGGATGGATCGATTAAGCCAGTACCTATTGTTTTTGCAACATTCAAACCAAAAAATAAAAAAGCAATGAAATTAAAAAAAGCAGCCCAGATGACAGCCCAGTGTGGCTTTAAAACACGTGTTGATACAATGGTTGCAATGGAGTTGGCCGCGTCATGAAATCCGTTCAGGAAATCAAAGAGAAACGCCAGGGCGATGGTGAAGATAACGAGTGATATGGTGGCTGTGTGCATTATGAATATTCCAGTACAATTCCTTTAATCAAATTCGCCACATCCTGACAACGATTGATTACCATTTTTGTTTGGGCATAAATATCTTTTAATTTTAAAAAATGTTTAAAATCCTTTTCATTCAGAAACAGATTTTTTTCACCGGCCAATACGACCTGATGCGCTTCACTTTCTATTTTATCAATATCATCGCAACATTTTAAAATTTCATCGGTTTTTTTCAGTGAATGTAAACGATAAACAGCCTGATTCAATAATATACTGGCTTGCATGCTGAGTTCTGCCAGTTTTGAAATTTCATCCGGAACGGCCTTCAACTGATAAAACGGGAAACGCTGCGCACAGCGATTGATTAAATCCAGAATGTCATCCAGTCCACTCGTCAGTTTATGAATATCATAACGATCAAAGGGTGTAATAAATGTTTGATGGAGTAACTTGAACGTATGATGGGTAATTTGATCCGCTTCCTGCTCATAATGCGCAATGGCGTCCACATATTGTTGCTGTTTATCCAGATTGTGGAGCATCGTGTGAAACTGCGTGGATGCGGTGACCAGGGTATCCGCTGTATTCTGGAATAACTTAAAGAAGCCTTCCTGGCGAGGTAGAAATCTTTTAAGCATAGGTTTCTCGCATTTCGTTTAATACCAAAAAAAGGCGCTGGGTCCCGGCTTTAAGCTTGCCGGGATGACGCTTCGGTTGATGCCATTGTATGAACACTTTATCAGAGAATCAATTACCTCAACAACCCCAATATGTTTTCTACAAGCCCAATACGGTCCCGTCTTTCATGCGCATCCAGATTAAAGCGCAAACGGGTTGGTCCATCCAGTCTGAAATGCGCTGAACGTTTTTGAATTAAATGAATAATTTTGATCGGTTCGACATTGGGGTTATCCGCAAATTCGATTTTTCCACTTTTATTATTCGCTTCAATTTTTAAAATACCCAAATTTTCAGCCTGTTGTTTTAAAGCACCGAGTGCAAAAAGATTTTTGGCAGGTTCCGGTAACAAACCAAAACGATCGATCATCTCGATTTGGATATCATCAAATTCTGCTTCTGTTTTCGCGCTTGCAATACGCTTGTAAAATTCCAGACGCAATTGTACATCAGACAGATAATCATCCGGAATCAGTGCGGGAATTTGTAAATCAATTTCTGTTCCGCGTGAAATAATAGTTTCAAGCGCTATTTCTTTTCCTGATTTTAATGCATCCACTGCGCGCGACAATAAATCCATATAAAGCGTAAAGCCAATCGCTTGCATATTTCCACTTTGACCTTCACCCAATAATTCACCCGCACCCCGAATTTCAAGATCGTGTGTGGCCAGCATGAAACCGGCACCCAGGTCTTCGAGCGAGACAATGGCATCAAGGCGTTTTTTAGCATCAGATGTCAGGTTTTTAAAGGATGGAATTAATAAATACGCATACGCCTGATGATGTGATCGACCCACACGTCCACGTAACTGGTGCAGTTGTGCAAGTCCCAGTTTGTCTGCGCGATTAATAATAATGGTGTTGGCGGAAGGAATGTCAATTCCACTTTCAATAATCGTGCTGCACATTAATAAATTAAAACGGCGATGATAAAAATCCGACATCACCTGTTCCAACACACTTTCACGCATTTGACCATGTGCGATACCGACGCGTGCTTCCGAAATCAGTGCTTCGATTTCGCGTGCTGTTTTTTCAATGGTTGCTACATCGTTATGTAAAAAATACACCTGACCGCCACGTAAAATTTCTCGCGATACAGCTTCCTTGATAATCTGATTTTGATATTCCTGCACAAATGTTTTAACAGATAAACGACGCGCGGGTGGAGTCGCAATAATGGAAAGATCCCGAATACTGGCAAATGCCATATTCAGTGTGCGAGGAATGGGCGTTGCTGTTAATGTTAATATATCGACATTCACGCGCATTGCTTTCAATCGTTCTTTTTGTTGAACACCAAAACGATGTTCTTCATCAACTACAATTAATCCCAAGGCTTTGAATTTAATATTTTCCTGTAATAATTTGTGCGTGCCTATGATGATATCAATTTTACCTTGTGCAAGTCGTTCAATCGCCAGGTTTTGTTCTTTTGTTGATTTAAAGCGGGATATCACCTCGACCTGAATTGGCCAATCAGCAAATCGATCCAGAAAATTCTGATAATGTTGTTCTGCCAGTAATGTTGTTGGAACGAGAACCGCAACCTGTTTATTATTTTGTACGGCGATAAATGCAGCACGCATCGCGACTTCTGTTTTGCCAAATCCGACATCACCGCACACCAGCCTGTCCATCGGTTTTTCAGAACACATATCCTGAATAACTTGCTCAATGGCCTGCATCTGATCCGGTGTTTCCTCGAAAGGAAATGCGGCTGCAAAAGCCGCATATTGTCCATCCAGTGGATTGCATGCGATACCAGGCATGGCTTCACGTTGCGCGTAAATTTCCAATAATTCTGCAGCGACATCCCGCACCTGTTCAGCTGCTTTCCGTTTCGCGCGTTGCCATTGTTCAGTGCCGAGTTTATGTAACGGCGCATGATCCGGTTCTGTTCCGCTATAGCGATTAATTAAATGCAAGGAAGAGACCGGCACATAGAGTTTATCACCGCCTGAATATTCAATGCATAAAAATTCCGTCAGCTGTTCGCCAACGTTTAACGCTTGCAGACCCAGATAACGACCGACACCATGATCAATATGCACGATTGGCGCGCCGACTTGCAGCTCAGACAGATCTTTCACCATGGCATCAATGTGCTGGCTGGTTTCCTTGCGTCGACGACGTTGCATGACGCGCATTCCAAAAAATTGCGCTTCTGCAATTAGTGTAACTGTTGGATCAGTTAAAACCATTCCCTGCTCGATCGCGGCAACAATAATCCCATGTTGTGTGTTACCGTTTAAAAAATCAGACCATGTATCAACAGGCGTTGGCCAAAGTTTTATACTGTTAAACAATTGAAGCAAGACTTCACGTCGTCCAGTTGTTTCCGCACAAAATAAAACACGTCCTTTATATTGCATCAGAAATTTTTGTAATTCCTGCAGGGGTGCCGCCGATTTATGATCGACTGTTAAATTTTGTGGCTCCAGCGCTGAAAAAGTAATATCGTTCGCGTCACTTTCTGTTGCCTGCGTGCATACGCGAATAGTTGAATATTGTCTGATTTGATAAAAAATATCTTCCGTTGGAATAAAAATCTGTTGTGGCGGCAATAAAGGACGTGTGATGTCGTGTGATCGCTGGTTGTAACGCGCGTTGATTTCATGCCAGAATTCTTCTGCTTTTTTGTGCGCGTCATTGATTTGAAAAACCAAGGCATCTTTCGGTAAATAATCAAAAAAAGTCGCGGTTTTTTCAAAAAATAATGGTAAATAATATTCAATACCCGGCGTGCAAATTCCTTCGCTGATATCCTGATACATTGGACTGTTCAATGGATTTCCGCCAAATTGACTGCGCCATTGCTGACGAAAAAGTTCAATCGCCTTTTCTGTTAATGGAAATTCTTTTGCCGGTAGTAATTCAATTTTTTCGACCTGTTCGAGTGTGCGTTGTGTGTCGGTTGAAAATGTGCGAATCGAGTCAATTTCATCATCGAATAAGTCAATGCGAAAGGGAAGCGTGCTACCCATCGGGAAAATATCCATGATCGAACCACGTACGGCGAATTCACCGTGTTCCCTGACTTGATTTACACAGCGATAACCGGCTTTTTCCAGACGCAATCGAGTTGCTTCAATCGGTAATATATCTTTCTGCTGTAATAAAAAAATCTGTCCGTCGAGATAATCGCGATGACACAGACGATTCATCAATGTGGTGATGGGAATGATAATGGCGACAGGTTTCGGATTTCCCAATTGATATAACGTCGCGAGGCGCTCGGAAATAATATCCTGATGCGGAGAGAAATAATCATACGGTAAGGTTTCCCAGTCCGGAAAGTGCAAGACAGGAATATCCTGCTGAAAAAATTTCAATTCATATTCAAGACGATTCGCTGACAGTGTGTCGGGTGTGATAATCACCACCGTTTTTTGAGATTCGAGAATGGCACGGCTGAGCGCAAGACTTAAGCTTGCGCCAGGCAATTGGGTCCATTCCATGCGTTGGCCTGGTTTGGGTAAGGGCGGTTGTAACGGGTTGGCTATTGGCATAATCGGCTATATGGGCTATATGAATGAATTATCGAAAAAAGTGCGCCATTCTAGCAGTTGATGGGGGAAAGGGGAATGAGGTAAAACGGTTCCCTGTCAGCGTTCTATCTCGTATACTGGAGTATCTGTTTACGATATAACAAAAAAACAAACCGAGAGTGCAACCCATGGACTATGAATATACCGTCGGTCAGGATGGCAAACCGTGCCTGAAAGTCAGACTGACCGATTATGCGTTAATGCTAAATCCCTTGTTAAATAAAGGCATGGCCTTTACCGTTGAAGAACGTGAACGATTTAATTTATGGGGTGTTCTTCCGCCTCGTCAAATTGATCTCGCCATTCAGCGCAAACGTTCGTATGAAGCCTGTCACAGCAAGGCGACCGATGTTGAAAAATTTATCTACTTGCGCGATCTCCAGGATTCCAATGAAACGCTTTTTTATAATCTGGTATGTGAACATATCGAAGAACTCATGCCGATTGTTTATACACCAACCGTAGGTCTTGGTTGTCAGCGTTTTAGCCATATTTATCGACGACCACGCGGCATTTTTATTTCCTGGCCGAATCGTGCGCATATCGATAAAATTCTCGCCAATCCGCGTTTTGAGTATGTCAAAGTCATCGTCGTGTCAGATGGCGAGCGTATTCTCGGGCTGGGTGATCAGGGCGCAGGTGGCATGGGTATTCCGATTGGTAAGCTCGCGCTGTATACCGCCTGCGCCGGGATTCATCCGGGATTTACCTTGCCTGTTTTACTGGATAGCGGAACGAATAACCCGGAGTTGCAAGCCGATCCACTTTACATCGGTTGGCAACATGAACGCATTCGCGGGCAGGAATACGACGATTTTATTGATCTCTTTATTACCGGTGTCAAAAAACGTTTTCCCCATATTTTATTGCAATGGGAAGATTTCGCGCAGCAAAACGCCAATCCCATTCTGGAACGTTATCGTGATCAGTTATGCACTTTTAATGATGATATTCAGGGAACCGCGGCTGTTGCTGCAGGAACATTGTTTGCAGCCATTCGTGTGACAAAAAGTCGTTTACGCGATCAGCGTATTGCTGTATTCGGTGCAGGCTCGGCCGGTTGCGGGATCAGCCTGTTGTTGAAACAGGCCATGATCGAGGAAGGTATGACGGAAACGGACGCGCGCAGTCGATTTTTTCTGGTTGATAAAGACGGATTGTTGCTCGATGACAATGCACATTTGCTAGCCTTTCAAAAACCGTTTGCTCAGGCGAGAGAGATGATTTCATCGTGGGCGTTGAATAATCCAAATCAGATTACGCTGGAAGATGTTGTGCACAATGTGCATCCGACTGTACTGATCGGCGTGTCAGGTCAGGCAGGTGCGTTTAGTGAAAAATTGATTCGCGAAATGGCAAAATATGTCGCGCGTCCGATTATTTTTCCTTTATCGAATCCGACGTCGCGCAGTGAAGCAACTCCTGCTGATTTACTTGAATGGACGGATGATCGAGCGATCATGGGCACGGGCAGTCCTTTTGACTCGGTTCAAAAAAAGGGAAAAAACTGGCGAGTGGATCAGACGAATAATTGTTATATTTTTCCTGGCATGGGTTTGGGTTTGATTGCGGTGAAAGCGCGAAGAGTGACCGATGCAATGTTTATGCAAGCGGCAAAAGCATTGGCAGAATGTTCACCGGCGAACGTGAATCAAAATGATAATTTGTTGCCGCCCTTGCGCGATATTCGAAACGTTTCATTGAAAGTTGCGATCGCTGTTGCGAGAGAAGCATTAAGTTCAGGTTTAGCGAATTTTACACCGCCCGGTGATCTGGCGTTATATTTGGAAAATTATATGTGGAAAGCAGAGTATTTGCCGTATGTTAATTTCTAATATCATTGCGCATCGCGGTGCGAGTGCGCTTGCGCCGGAAAATACACTGGCTGCTTTTCGGAAAGCGAGTGAGATCGGCGCGAAATGGGTTGAATTTGATGTGATGCTGGCAGCATGCGGTGAAGCTGTTGTGATTCATGATGAAACGCTGGATCGCACGACGAATGGGCAGGGTCGCGTGATGGATTATCCTTATTCCTGGTTGCAAACACTGGATGCAGGCAGCTGGTTTAATCCGATATTTTCACGTGAAAAAATTCCCACCCTCGCTGATGTGTTGCTCGTGTTAAACCAGCTGGATCTCGGTCTGAATATTGAAATCAAACCGGCTGCTGGCTATGAAGATGAAACAGTTAAAAAAGTATTGGATGTTATTCAGCTAAATTGGCCTGCCGATAAAAAACCGCCACTTATTTCGAGTTTTTCAAAGATTGTTTTGGAAACTGTACGACAATATTCAAGCACGCATTTACTGGCGTATTTAATGGATGAATGGCGAACAGACTGGAAAAAAGCGTGTGATGATTTAAATTGTGTGTCAGTGGATATTAATCATCACATTTTAAATCCGGCGCGTGTGGATGAGGTAAAGTCGACAAATCGTTTGATATTGTCTTATACCGTGGATGATCCGATGATTGCGCGACAGTTGTTCGATTGGGGAGTTGATTCGATTTTCAGTAATTGCCCGACAGGGATGCAGTGTTTTTTACGTCAGCCAAAAACGCAAAAAATGTAACCTGTTGAATATACTACATATTTTTATTTTTTGACGAAAAAAATTTTGACCTATCTCTGTATCTATATGATTAATAAAGAGTTTTTTGAGTTCTTCCGGTGATATTTTTTAACTTTCATCCGACTTCATGATATCCAGTTGTTTAATCGTCGCTTCATAACCGATTTGTATGAGTTTATCGGCCTGTTTAAGATTGGCTTGCAACAAGCGAAATTTGTTGAGATCCAGATTGACCAGCACATTGGCAGCCAGGCCATTTTGCACGGATTTTAAGAGGGAACCCATAAAAATCCCGCGCATGAAAGTATCCATAAAACGCGGGAAATGATAATTCTCCAGCGTGAAACCGAGTTTTGCGAAGAGCGCCTGTTTAAAGGTTAGAATGGGAGGGAAAATATATTTGTGGTTGTCATGTGTAAAATTATTCAGGTCAACCGCAATAATTTTTGCGCGTCTTCCCAAAAGCGCACGACCGACATCCACCGGTAAATTATTCAATAATCCACCGTCCAGATGCAGTTCATTATCGATCACCATCGGTGGAATCACGCCAGGAATGGATGAGCTCGCCCGAATTTTTTGCCACAACAATCCCTTGCGGTGCACTTCTTCATTGTTGGTTGCGAGATTACAGGAAATACAGAAAAAAGGTAGCCATAAATTTTCAATTTTAGTATTTTCAAAAACAGTCATCAGTGATTGCGTAAAACCTTTTGCATTGAACAGTGAAATGGCCGGCCACGTCAGGCTGCGCCAGGAAACAGCATTTGCCGATCCTTCGATGATTTTGTAAAAACGTTCATACGCATCTTCGTACGATTCATGTATGGCATAACAGGCTGCAATGATTGCACCGACACTCGTGCCGCCAATCATGTCAATCGGAATTTTTCTTTCACGTATTGCTTTGATGACACCCAGATGCGCCCAGCCACGCGTACCGCCGCCACTTAATATGACACCATTGGCCTTGCCGCGAATAAAGCGCAGTAAACGTAAATAATCCCGGGTGACATTCATGCGTACGTGGTGATAGGAATCAAAAGGCATTTGTGTCAGCCAATTGGCTGTATTATGCGGTGTGGCTGTGCTTTCACTGTGTAACAAAACAAGTGCTGCATCGGGTTTGAAATGAATGCGATGAATTTGAAATCGCTCAATCAGCACTTTGTCTATTTTGGGAAGCGACTGGTTGTAAGCCGTAATGTAGATGATATTGGCTTTACGCAATGCTATTTTTGCAAGCGGTGTGTCATATGTTTTCAATAAATATAAAAATTTGTGTGATTTTTTTTTGTCACGTTCAAGCGCGCCTATTTTTTCTTTTAAACTGTCAGCCGTTATTTTGGGATGGTTAAACTCGGAATTATAATCTGATAATAAATTGATGCTGGGATAATTTTCCAGATAACCACGCATTTTTTCGGCGAAGTGTTCCAGTGAAATATCCTTGTTTGCAGGCGCAATGACGATATTCCGATTTATTTTATCGGAGGAAAGTAATTGAATAAGGCTGCGTGAACGCTCAATCACCGGATGGATGGCTGCAAACATCATGGCAGGGTATTGATGACAGAGTTCAATGAAATCCTTGCTGGATAGTCGATAAAGAACAGCATTCTCGACAGCCTTGATTGTGAGTGCACGCGGTTCAGCGGTGAGCGCGCCAGATTCGCCTACGGCTTCACCTGGATCAATGGATCCAATAATGCGTGTTTCGCCGGCCTCATTGGTCATGGCGGCGGACAGTTTGCCGCTGATCAGCAAATAAATCTCGTCGGATGGATCGCCTTGATAGAACAGTGTTTCAAGGCGTTTTAATTCCACGCGGGTGAATTTGGGCAGTATGGTTTGAATACCTTCCTCATGAATGGACGAAAAAATTTTATTCGCCCGGATGGCATCGGCCAAGGTTTCTTCCATGTGCAGTCATATTCCTTAAGGGTTGTATTTTCCTATATGATACATGATATTATTGCATTATCGATTCAAATCTCAACAAGGAAAAAAGATATGACATTTAATTGGGTTGATTATGTTTTTCTGGCGATATTTATTATTTCCGCTGTAGGTGGTTTGCTACGTGGCGGCGTGAGGGAGATCATATCGCTCATCACGTGGATTGCTGCATTTGTGATTGCAGGGTTGTTTGCAAAACCGCTTGCTCTTGCGTTCTCGAGTTCGGATAGTGCGCAATCTGCGATCACCCAAGCATCGAGTGGTGTAGCGAATATGGCCACATCCGGACAGGTTTCTATGCTGGCTTTGGGTGTCAGTTTTACAGCCCTCTTTTTTGGAACCATTCTGGTGGGTGCGCTGATCGGTTTTCTTCTAAACCGTGTGGTGGAAGGCGCAGGCATCAGTATTTTTAATCGTTTGTTTGGTGTCGTATTTGGTTTGGGGCGTGGTTATCTGATCAGCCTGCTCATTGTTTTTATCGTGCAATTATCTCCCGTTTCAGAACAAGCGTATTGGCTCGAATCTTCTATGGTCAAAACTTTCCAACCCGCAGTGAAATGGCTGGCGGATAAGGTTCAGCCAAATATGGAATCGTTTAAGTCGAAAATGGGTCAGACGTTGGATAAGATCACGAGTGGTGTTGAAAATGCTGTGATGCCGGATCAGAATGCGGCGGATAATCGATAGGGCTCACTGACTTGGATAGAAGGGGGACACGCCCTAATATGACCTTATGCCATCATCTCAATAGTCGATGTATTCCCCAACTTCTTCTCCACCGCTTTATTTTTTAAAGTAACATACTGCGGCAACCCGTTATGATATGGAGGATAATCTTCACCCTGTATCAGCGGTTCCAGATAGTCGCGACATTTTTCAGTGATACCAAATCCATCTTCCGTAATGAAATCACGTGGCATGCCAACTTCTATATTGGCGACTTTTTCAAGAGGCGCTTCACCGATGGACCAGCGATACGGTTTATTGGATTCACGCACAATAATCGGCATCACTGCATTTTTACCCATGAGTGCGAGCTCAACTGCTTTCTTGCCTAATGCATAAGCTTGCTCAACATCTGTTTTGGATGCAATATGACGCGCTGAACGTTGTAAATAATCCGCCAGTGCCCAATGGTATTTATAACCCAGTTTTTCTTTTACCAGTTTAGCCAGAATGGGTGCGACACCGCCCAATTGTTTATGGCCGAAAGCGTCGACTAGGCCGGATTCTGAAATGAATGTTCCATCCTGATTGGCGCACTTACCGAAGACCTGATAGACACATCCCATGAATCGGATGAAGATATTGCTGCATTACGTCATACGCCTTCCGGTGCATTTGGTTCCTGCCGTCATAAACTGGGATCTTTTGAAAAAAATCGCGCGCAATATGAACGATTGATTGAAGTATTTTCCGCACACGATATTCGTTATTTTTTTTACAATGGAGGCGGTGATTCACAGGATACCGCCTGGAAAGTTTCACAAATCGCACAGACTGCCGGTTACCCATTAACCTGC
>Ga0206942_1160_pt3 | contig 12673 bp, 2 predicted proteins | sample Alteio_BWOrgHeat_6_FD_153253 | JGI IMG/M metagenome (GOLD analysis project Ga0206942, IMG submission 153253) | Enriched cells from forest soil in Barre Woods Harvard Forest LTER site, Petersham, Massachusetts, United States -... | ecosystem: Environmental > Terrestrial > Soil > Temperate forest > O... | reverse complement strand
GATATTCGCGCCGACATAGATGCCGCCGGTCGTCGCGCCCGAACCGGTGCCGGTGGTGTCGCTATTATCCGCATCGAGGAGGAGGGCACCGCCCGTCACCGCCGTGGTGCCAAGCGAGATCGCCGAGCTGATGATGATATTGCGATAGGCGCTCAATGTTAGCGATCCGGTGCCAGTGGAAGTATAGGTGCTGCTGACAGTGATGTCACTTGATGCACCCGAACCATTGATGAAGGTGACGTTCGCATTGCCGAAATTATTGGTGGTGTTGACGGTGATCGCACCGGTTGCACCCGCCGTGGCACCGGTGGTGCTAATGGTCGTCGCGGTGCCAAGTCCAAACACATACGCCGCGCCGGTGACGTAGGTGAGGTAGCTATCAAGGATAATACCTGTTCCCACGGCGGTTCCGCCTACCGTCAACGCCTGACCTGCGGTATAGTTCGCGATCGTGAGCGTGCCGGAAGCATTGACGTTCCCTGCAGTCGTCAGAAAAATTCGATCTGCATAGAGCGAAACATTGCCACCGCCGGTCGTTGTGATCGCAGTCGCTGCTGTCGCCTCAATGCCATTATTATTGGCCGTAGTAACTGCGCCGACAATCTTAATATTGCCACCACTTGTTGCGCTGAACCCATTAATCAAGAGTCCGTATCCCGTTGTATTGCTACTGCCACCGCCAACACCAAATGCCGTGATGCCGCCAGCACCACTGGTAATCACAGTGCCTGTTTGAATGCCGATGTTAAATGCCGATGTATTGGCTGTTGAACCGGTACCGATCAACGTGACGGAGCCACTGCCCGATGCACCAAATGTACCCGTACTTAAATACATCCCCTTGCCGTTGCCGCCGGTGGACACGCTAATACCAGTTGCGGACAATGCACCCGAACCAGTGGTTTTGATTTGGCTCGCGCCGGCAGTATCCGTATAAATGCCGACATTGTTGCTTCCGGAAGAGTTGCTGCTGGTACCGACGAGGGTGAGATTGCCGTCCACAGTTTGCAAATTGCTGGTATAGAGATAAATCCCGTAATCATTCGCACTGGTGCCCGACCCCTGGCCGATACCTTTCAGCGTGATGCTCCCCGTGCCGGTGGCGCTGATGGTGCTGTGATTGTAAACATAGATACCCGGGTTGCTGTCGGTGGAAGCATTATAGCCTTTACCGTTCATCACGATACTGCCGCCGGCCGCGCTGACGGTTGCCGAGCTGCCAATACCGATGCCATAGCCATTGATAGAATTGAGCGACGTCAGCAACCCATTCCCCACCGCATAGCCGGTGCCCGCACTCACCGCGGTACCACCGCCCATGGTGATGTTGCCACCGTTAGTGCTGATATTCGCACCGACATAAATACCGCCCGAAGTGGTGCCGTTTGAACCGGTGCCGGTAGTGTCGCTATTATCAGCATCAAGAAGAAGCGCACCACCGGTGACGGCGGTGCCACCCAGCGTGATCGCCGAATTCACGAAGATATTGCGATATGCACTCAGCGTCAGTGAGCCGGTGCCGGTAGTAGCGTAGGTGCCCGCCAACGTGATGTCACTCGCCGCTGCGCCGTTGATGAAGGTGACGTTCGCATTGCCGAAATTATTGGTGGTGTTGATCGTGATCGCACCGGTTGCGCCCGCCGTCGCACCTGTCGTTCCAATCACAGTCGCGGTCGCCGAACCGAACACATAGGCTGCGCCGGTGACGAAACCGATATAAGCGGTATCAAAGAGACCTGTGCCGGTCGACGCACCGCCGACCGTGAGCAATTGTCCGGCAGTGTATGTTGAGATAGTGAGTGTGCCCGCAGCGGCGACGTTGCCAACGCTATATAATTTGAAGATATCCGAATAAAGCGAGATATTTCCTGATGTCTGGGTGGTAACGGCACTCGTCGTATCATCGAAAATACCATAGCTGCTGGTACCTGCACCTGCGACGCCAGCAATGATGATGTTACCGCCGCCTGTGGTAGTGATACTGTTCGTGCCAGCCGTTTGGATAACGACGCCGCTGTTGAATCCGCCTGATCCAGTGCCGCCAGATCCAAAGATGATGATGTTGCCGGTACCTGTCGTTTGGATGCTACTTGCTGTGCCAGTAACGCGAATGCCGTAGCTAAAGCCGCCCGTACCAGATCCGCCACCCAATGTAGTGAGGGTTATATTACCATTCACCGCAGAAATGGTTCCCGGCATATAGATGCCTATATCGTTACTGCTGTCGACACCCGTACTGCCACCACCAGTGCCGGTCAGCGTGATCGCACCCGTGCCAATGGTAGTAATAGTGCCCCCCTCACTGATTCCATAGGCGGTGGTTGTTACGGCAGTATACCCGATGCCATTCATGATAATATTGCCGCCAGCAGCCGTACCAGCCGCACTTATTACTTTGCTACCCTGCACAAAAATCCCATAGGCCTGCCCGCTATTCCCCGTGGCGTAGCCGGTGCCGGCACTGATGACACTTGAACCGCCGCCTGCAGTGATGTTACCACCGAAGGTACTTATGTTGGCGTTGATGTTGATATAACCCGAGCCGTTGCCATTGCCGCTGGTCGCATCGCCATTATCGGCATCGAGCACAAGCGCACCGCCCGTCACCGCCGTGGTGCCGAGAGTGATGTTGCTGTTGACGATAATATTTCGATAACTGCTGAGTGTCAGCCCGCCCGTGCCGGTAGAAGTGTACGCACCACTGACAGTAATGTCGCTCGCCGTGGTACCCTCAATGAAGGTGACATTCGCGTTGCCGAAATCATTCGCGGTTTTGACTGTAATCGCACCGGCACTGCTTGAGCCAAATACAAAGGCACCAACGGTGTAGTTCGCGTAGAGAGAGCCGCCGGCTTCAGCTGTATCGCTAAGAATGAATGTCGCACCCGTAGTGGCACCGATGACCATCGTCATGCCTGCGGTGCGGGGAGCAATGGTAACGGTTCCCGTTGTCTGAATCAGACTAGGGCTAAGCCCAGATCCGGTGGAGTTTGAAAGCACCGAATCGACATAAAAATAAATATTGCCGGCTTCACCAACGCCGCCGATGGTCCCACTGCTCAGATTGATATCGCTACCACCGCCCGAGCCGACGGTGCCATAGAGATAAATATTGCCGCTTGTCGTTTTGATGGTGCCACCAGATATCCGGATGCCGGTGTTAAATGTGCCAGAACCACCCTGATTATGAATAATGATATCGCCCGTGGTATTGGTGACAGTGTTGGGGATGCCGCCATAGTTCGCCCCTTGCGGGCCACCACCGCCCGTTGCGTTGATCAGAATAGTCCCGCCATGGGCAATAACCGAACCCCCATTGATGCCATAGTTATTGGCGGTACCATTCCCGCCGACAGCATTCAGCGTAATCGCGCCCGTACCCATTGCTTGCAGTGTCCCAGACATATTGATGCCGTTAGACGACGCGCCGGTGCCGCTGGCAGCGCCACCGGTGCCAGCAATGGTGATGCTGCCATTGTAGCTGGAGACAGTACCGCCGACGAGAACACCGTGATCGTTAGCACTGTTGCTAGCGCCTGCACCGCCGCCAATACCATAAAGGTAGACATTGCCACTGCCGGCCGTAATGCCCGCGCTGATAGTACTGTTATTCTGTATCCCCTCCGCATTGACGCTCGCATTTAGATAGCCGATACCGTTCATGATGATATCGCCACTCGCCGCCGTTCCTGCAGAACTGATGGTTTTTGCCGATTGCACAAAAATTCCAATCGCCTGCCCTGTATTCCCGGTCGCGTAGCCGGTGCCAGTCGAGATTACGCCCGCGCCGCCACCCGCGGTGATGCCACCGCCGAAGGTGCTAAGATTCGCGTTGATGTTGATATAGCCCGAACCCGAACCATTGCTCGAGGTTGCATCACCGTTATCGGAGTCGAGAATGAGATTGCCGCCAGTGACAGCCGTAGTGCCAAGTGTGATGGCGGAGCTGATAATGATATTGCGATTCGCGCGCAGTGTCAGCGAGCCGCCCGCGGAGTCTGTATAGGCACCACTCACCGTGATGTCGCTGCCACTTGCGCCGTTGATGAAGGTGACGTTTGCATTACCAAAATTGTTCGTCGTATTAAGCGTAATTGCACCAGCGCTGCTCGAACCAAATACATAGGCACCCGCCGTGAAGAGGGCGATGGCGGCATCGGCGATATTAACCGTGCTACCGGAAGTGGGGCCGACGGCAATGCTGTCACCCGACACCGCATTACCGGCCGTTAACGTACCGGTCGTGCTGATCACCGCTGCGGAACTAAAATTGCCCCCATAGAGATTAATATTACCCGATTGTCCGGCGCCGCCGATCGTAACGCCAGTGCTCACGTTGATACCATTCAGGCCGGTCGCGGTCATCGTACCACTACCCGAATTGATCGTGCCCCCAAACATGCGTATGCCAGTCGAGCCAGCACCTGCACCGGCGGCGTTAATGACAATCGCACCGGTGGTGTTGCTAATGAGGCTACCGCCGCCCGTTACAAATCCATAATTGACGCTGGCGCCCACCGCAGTTGAGTTGATCAAAATATTGCCACCATTGGCAGACACGGTGCCAGCGTAATTGATCCCTATATTGCCGGGTTGCGCGCCGGTGCCGACGCCATTGCCGCCAATACCGCCCAATGTGATGCCGCCGATCGAACCGGCGTTATTCACCACACCACCCAGATTAATACCATAGCTGTCGGTAGCGGAAACAGCGCTCGTGGTACCATTGCCACCGCCCTGTCCGATAATGGTAATCAACCCATTATAGGAAGAAATCGTGCCTGTTGTAACAACCCCATTAGCATTATAGCCCGCGGCCGCAGTATTTGTTCCGCCGCCCGTGCCGTTGATGGTAATAGCGCCGCTGCCTGCGGTAGTACCACTCGTGATGATGCCCGCCAGGTTGATACCGTAAGCGCCGTTGGTGGAAGCACTATAGCCAATACCGTTCAGAATGATGTTGCCGCTCGCCGCAGTGCCTGCCGAGCTCACAGTTTTGAAAGTATGTATTAAAATACCATAGGCGAGGCCACTATTGCCCGTCGCATAACCCGTGCCTGCGCCGATCAAGCCCGAGCCACCGCCCGCGGTGATGTTGCCGCCGAAAGTGCTGAGATTCGCATTGATATCGATATAGCCAGAACCGGTACCTGACGCGGTGCTCGCATCGCCATTATCGGAGTCGAGGATGAGATTGCCGCCCGTCACTGCCGTGGTGCCCAGCGTGATGGCGGCGCTGATGATAATGTTACGATTGGCGCTGAGCGTCAGCGCGCCGCCGCTGGAGGCAGTATAGGCACCAGATACGGTGATGTCGCTGCCCGCTGCGCCATCAATGAAGGTGATATTTTTCGATCCGAAATCATTGGTGGTGTTGATACTAATCGCGCCCGTTGCACTGGCGGTGGCACCCGTAGTGCCGATAGCGGTCGCGCTGCCGAGGCCGAACACATATGCCGCGCCGGTGACATAGCCAAGATAGGTGTCAGTGAAATAAAGGGTGCTCGCGGCGGTGCCCGCGGTGCTGCCCACCTGCAACGCCGTGCCCGAGGTATAGGGTGCGATGGTCAGCGTGCCGCCAGAGACGATATTGCCTGCAGTGTTGAGCGAGAACGTATCGGAATAAAGTGAGATATTTCCCGCCGTGCCAGCAGTATTGCTCGTGGTAATGGCATTGGCTACTGCTAACGTAATACCGCTGGAACTAGCTACCCCTTTGACGCCAGCAACAATAATATTGCCACCGCCTGTTGTGCTTGCAACAATGCCGTTAACACCAGCACCACTACCACCAGCATTGCCGCCTGTGCCAAAAATATTAATATTGCCAGTACCAGTCGTTTTGACGGTGATACCGGCTATACCATCATTACTGCCGCCCCCAGAGGCGCTCCCACCTAATCCAACCATATTAATATTACCGTTTACAGCTGAAACGGTGCCATTGGAACGTATGCCTTGTGCTCTACTTGACACAGCGTTGGTATGATTTCCTATACCATTGAGCGTAATATTGCCGGTACCGCTGGTTTGGATATTACCGCCCCAAAGCCAAATACCTTCCTCACCTGCAGTACCACTGGCCATACCATTGACAATGACATTCCCGCCACCGGCGTTAATGTTGCTGCCAATTCCCACACCATAAGCCGTATGCCCTGTAAGTGACGTCGCCGATCCCTGACCGACGGCAAACCCCGTACCCGCGCTCACCGCCGTGCCGCCACCCATAGTGATGTTGCCGCCATTGGTAGTAATCGCCGCCGAGACCGATATCCATCCCGAGCCACCGCCCGCTCCGCCTGTACCTGTCGTGTCTGCATTATTGGCCTGCATCAGCAGCGCGCCGTTGTTCAGCGTGATGCTGGCATTGACGATGATGTTTCTGTAGGCGCTGAGGGTGAGGCCGGCGCCGGATGATCCGCCCATGCCGTTGATCGCGGTGCTCACCGTGATATCGCCGTTGCCGCCGCCCGCCACCGCGCCGGTATTGACGACCACGCTGGTGCCCGCCTGCAGTTGCGTGTTGATCAGCGACGCGCTGACATACGACGTCGTGTCGTTATCGTTCGCCGTGTAGCTGATCGGGTTGCTGCCACTGCTGGTGATATCGGCCTTGTTGCTGCCGCTGCTGTTGATCACGATATCCGCCGGATCGAGCAGCCACTCACCGGCTTTGCCGCGGCGCACGAGCATCATGTTGCCGGTCGCCGGATCGATTTCATAATCGCTGCCGCCCTGCGCTTCCACCGAGCCGGTGACTTGCAGAATGTTATGACCCGACGTTTCCGCCAACCCACCATCGCCGCCATTCACGCCGCCATTGGCCTGGATCGATCCGCCGAACTCGGTGCGGTCATCCGCCCAGACGGTGACCAAGCCGCCATGCCCCGTATCCGTCGCATTGGCTTTGATGATCGCCCCCGACTGCACGATCGTGTACAGCGCGTTTGGCGTTGGGTTCGGTCCGAGTTCATTCGCCACCGCTTGCAGCGTCGCGGTTTCAACATCGCTGGCGTTGCTCACCGTCGCACCACCGTGCAAATCACCACCAATCGCAATCACCCCACCACCGGTTTTACCCGACGCGTCGATCACCGCACCCGATGCAATGCCAACATGATCCGCCGTGACGCTGATACTGCCACCCTGCCCATTCGCATTCGTCGCATTCAGATGCCCCGAAACCTGCACCGTGCTATACCCGCTACGCGTCGCAACAGGATTGTTCGTCGCATGCACACCCTCCGCGAAAATCACGATCTTGCCATTGCGCGTATCGATGCCACGCGCATTCAGTTCGCCATCCACCGTGATGAGACTATTCACCACGGCGCGGCCTGCCGCGGCGCTCATCTGAATCACGCCGCCATCGGCATTGATGGTGCCGGTGTTTTTGACGAGCTGGGATTTGACATCGTCGCTGACCTTCACCTCCATCAGCTGATCGCCATAGAGATCGAGCGTGAAGCTGTCGCCGGAAGAAAGCTGCACATGGCCGAGCTTGGCGTTGATGGTGCCGGAGTTGATGACGTTCGGCGCGACGAGACCGACGAGGCCTGCATCCTTCGCGGTGATCGTCCCCTGGTTCTCGATGGTTGCATTCGGGTTACCGGGCTTGCCGAAGTTGAAACGCCCAGCCATGAAGTCGAGATTGTCGATATCGGCGGTCGTCGCGATCAGCCCGTTCACATCCACCGTGCTGCCGCGACCGAACAGCACGCCGTTCTGGTTGAGAATGATGAGATTGCCGTTGGCGCGCAGCGCGCCATCGATATGCGATGCGCCGCCGCTATTGACGCGGTTAAGCGTCATCGCGCTGCTGCTGGGCTGGTTGAACTGCGTGGTCTCTCCCGCGGCGATATCAAAGCCGCGCCAATCGATGATTGCTTTACTTGAAGTTTGATCGACGGTGAGGGTGCTGCCCACACTGCTGATACTGGCCGAACCTGCAGCGACAGTACCATCGACCGGATTCGCGAATGCCCCATGGGCTACGCTGCATGACAGCAGCGCAAGATGCGACATCAGTAACCGGCGGTTGTTTGGCTTCATGCGGGGCTTTTTTTATTATTCGTTATTAGCGATATATTACTACGCGTGCGCGTAGGCTAGTATACCACAAATTAGAACCCGTAGGAAAGCTGCATTATGTAGCGTGGATCCTTGCCATTTCCCTGCAGCGGATTGGCCACCGCACGGGTGAGGGGGAAGGCAAAGCCCAGATTGCCGGAAATACCGAATTCCGAGTTCCAGCGAACCCCCCCGCCCGCCGAACTGCCGGACGCTTCGGGCGCCTGCCCACGGTCGAAATTCCAAACCGTTCCAATATCATAGAAGCTATAAGGCGTGGCCGCAAATCCGTCATAGGTCGGCAGTCCCCAATAACTTAGCTCGGCACTCCCAGCAATGCCCTGATCGCCGGAGATCTCAGAATCGTCATAGGCCCGTCCAAATGCCTGCCCCCCATAGCCAAATTCCTCCGACGAATACAGCGGACCCGACGCCGTTTGTCCCGAAAATGAAGTGGCCAGATTCCAGCTATCGCTAAGCGGTTGTAATCGTGCTAATTGTAGCTCGACTTTGGTAAAATCCGGCGTTGCCTCCGCGCGTGATAAATTGAGATCACCTTTCTGGCTGGCACCATCGATATTCAGCCCCTGCGACAGGGTAAAAAATGCGGAATCGCTACCATTCCAGCGATCGGCGGTTTCATAGCTCAGCTTGGCGCGCGCGGCACGAATATAATCGCGCGTGAGCGGTGTGCCGAGAATATCCGAAGTGGTATCGCGCGACTCCAGCGCCAGGCGGGCGGTGAGATTTTCCTGCCGTTGGCGAATGATTTTATAATTAACGCCAACGCCCAGCGAGATCGAGTCGCTCTTGATGTCCTGCACCTTCAATTTATACCCCGGATTGGCATATGTATCGCCGCCATAGAGTTCGAGATTGAGCGCAGGAAATAACGCGATTTCGTGATGCAGCGAACCATATTGCAACTCATCCATCGGCAGTGTGGTCATCAGCGATACGGACGTTTCCTGCAAGGGCAGCAATGCGGTCGCATATTGCGCCGACATCTCATACGGCCCCAGGAATCGTGAGCCATTATTATCGACGCTGACCTGTCCATGGCCCTGGGTTTTTTCCGGCACTAGCGTGAGCTTTACCGCCCCGTCTTTTGCGCCGGGCAGCGGCTCCAACACCGCACGCAGGCTTACGCCGGGCAAGTCATTCAATTGCAGCAATACCGATTCCAACTGGTCGGATTTCAGTGGGCGATACGACTGCAACCGCGCCATCCAGCTTTTCACCACCCGCCGCTCAGCAAGCCCATCATCCAACGTCACCTTCCCAATATACCCCTCCGTCACCGCCAGCGTCAGCACGCCGTTTTTGACTTCCTGCGCCGGCACCGTCACGAAGGTGAGGAAGTAACCCTGATCGCGATAACGCTCCGTGATTTTCTCAGCGATCACCCACGCCGTATCGAGCGTGATTACATGATCGAGGAAGGGTTTGTAGATATCCTCCACCTGCGCCGGTGTGAAAACGGTCATCCCCTGAATGCGCACCTCATGCAGTGTGAGGATGACTTTTTTACTGGCTTCCGGTGGCTGTTCGTTGGGTAAAACATGCATCGGTTTGGAAGCAGGCTCAAGCGCCGGAGATGGCGTGATGTTCGGTGCCCGCTGCTCCACCCGGCTCGCATCCGCCGGGCCTGGAATTACGGTTGCAGCAAGAGAGGGCGCAGCCATCACTGCCACCGACGCCATCACCAGTCCTTGCCTAACCCGCGAACACTTCACGCTATGCTAAAATCCTTCCATTGGTTACTGCTCAGCCAGCACAACAACGCACTCAACCCATCCTCTTATCACCTTATTCTTTTAATATACAATATGCTCCTCGCGCTTATGCACCCATGGAGTTTTCGGATAGTTTTATAAGCACCATCCTCACCATATTTTCCTGTTCCTCAGAACACATGGAGACAGAGAAAATGGGGAGCACAAGGCTGATTTAGTGAGAGCAGAAAGTGGTTAGCCCTTCGGCGATAGTAAGAAAAGTCCAAGCCCAGTGGAGAGTCGCTGAACGACTCTCCCGGTAAGGAAAACGCATGTCATTTGAAGGGTGAAAAGCGGCGCCATGATCCGTACGCGGATCCCCCCGTGCGCCAGCGTTTGGTGGAGGAGGCAGGATTTGAACCTGCGAACTCCTAAGAGGGCAGATTTACAGTCTGCTGCCATTGACCGCTCGGCCACTCCTCCACACCTTCCTCGCGAAAGGGACTTCCTGCTAAGGGAAAACGCGACGCCTGTCAATCAATTGGAGAAGTCGAACGAACGGGTCCCCAAATGCCCCATCACAAGGGGACCAAGTGATACCCAACCTCTCTCATTCAACACCAGGAGCGCTCTCATTTCACCGCATCAAGGTGAGTGATATACGCTTAATCGAAAAAAACACTCTGAACACTAGTGATGAATCATGCAAGTGGGACTGCTTTCTGGCTGTCATTGATGGCGCGAAGTGTCCCTATAGTGTTCCCACCTGTCTTTTAGAAGGGATTATGGATGGCGAAAGCGGCACACTCGAATTCCATAATAATTCATATAAATCAATAGATTAAATGGCGGCAGGGAGGCTGACTAACAAACACTTCAACACTTTGATGGAAGCCAATTGCAGAAATTAGCCCTAAAAATCTACTCGCATTTCTACTCGCAGGAGGCGTGGATTCTGATGAATCAAATTAATGCTTATCGGATGAGGTAACCACTCACCAAAAAATATGCGCCCCTGCGAACGGTCTAACGATCCCGTACCTCAATATGCGGTGGCGCGTCCCAATCTACGGTTTCACCCAAATCAATCACCTCTTTCGGATTGCCAATTTTTTTGCCGTTAGCGACGACTTCGCGCCAACGCTCCGGCCCACCCCAAGGCTGTTTCAATAGTAAGCGCTGACGCTCGATCACACAGCGTTCTAGTTGTTCGATATCCGCATTGACTTCCTTCTCAGCCTGTTCGACGGGAATGTCATGAAGCTCCGCGTATTTCATGGCGGTCAAGCGCATCGCTTTCGCAACGGGGCCGTCTTTAAGCGCTGCGATACCTGCCCGCGGTGATTGCGGCAAATTTTGCGGCATTATAATACGATCAAGTTGATCGAGCAAATCTGCAGGAATAACCCGGCTAGGATTAATTTGGTTTTGCGCCTGCTCCTCCGAGAGATTGTGCATGGCCTCAGATACCAGCATATGGACGGATATCACCGGCAGCAAGCTAAGCGCGGGATTGCTAGTCGCATCACCAAAATTCGTGATTTCCATTCTTCCTTTTACCCGCTCAGCCTCAGTGCGAGTACGCGCGTCGATCAAGTCTTCGTCGCGTTGCTTGGCTTCATCATAAGGAAACCGATTGCCAATGCTGAAAATGCGCGCCGCTGGCAGCAAATTCATGAAAGCGCTTCTATATACAAAGCGCCACGGCTCCGTCAGCAGCATGTTGTTTTCGCAAAAATGATCGCCTTTACGAACTGACAAATAATCGGTGTTGTCCTCATCCATCCATTGCGCCGAGAAGTTAATTTGCATCGGCAGATTCATGTATGTTTCGGGATCGAGATAGGAAATGTCGAAATCCCCTAACGCGTGATGCATGCGATGCGCAATCGGGCTGATCGTCGGATCGTTATGACCGCGATAGGTCGCTTCAAACAAGATACGCTGAATCGTATTGAGTTGGTGCACCGTATTGATGGGGCTCCGTGGCGGCGTCGTGATTTCCGGTACATCCTCGGAATCCGGACTGGAGAAATCATCTACATAGGCGCGCGAGAAAACGCCACTTTGCGGTGCGACGACATATTGCTTCATTAAGGCGTTGCAATAGCGCTCGGAAAGTTCCTGGAATGCCGGATTGACGTGCACCTGATCTTTCTCGCGCGCGGCCTCAATTAGAAACGCCCCTTTTTCCAGCAAGTCGCAGGCGGCGCCCAGATTGGGTCGCGGGGTTGGCTTTAGCAAATTATCTATGATCTGTTGATATTGCACATACATAGGTTTTGCGGCATTTTCCGCGGCCTCGATGACTTCATCAGGATCTTCGCCTGCTTTTACTTCCACAACCCAATCGTCTGATTTTTCGTACTCCTGTTCTGGGATGGGCTCCAGAAATACAGGTGTTTCTCTTAATTCCGCTAACAGTTTCTGACTGTCCTTCGCCAGCATGTCTTCGCCAAATAGTTCGCGTCGTTTTTCTCCCGTCGTCCGATTGATGTAATCCACCAATTGGTGCCGTGAGGCATGCTCGCCATAGGATACGAGATTGAGTTCTGCCCCCGTCACCGGCATGACGCGGTAATGCTCCATGCTAACCTTGGTCATGAGCTGGATATATTTCTCAGCGATCTGCGTCGCGCGCATATCGGGGTCGCTGGCATCCTTGGCCGGATTATGGCTGCGCCCATCCGGCATCGTACGGTATCTTTTATAGCGTTGCGCGAAACTCATCGCCTCTCCTGAATGTTAGGGGGCCCCGGCATTTGCCGAGAGCCCCGTAACGTTACTTGCCGCCTCGTTCCGATTTGTTGGCGCCTTTTTGCTTTTTGCGAGGAGGTTCTTCTCCCTTCGCAAGAGCAAGTTGTGCTTGCGCCGTGTCCAACGCT
>Ga0206942_1282_pt1 | contig 12695 bp, 9 predicted proteins | sample Alteio_BWOrgHeat_6_FD_153253 | JGI IMG/M metagenome (GOLD analysis project Ga0206942, IMG submission 153253) | Enriched cells from forest soil in Barre Woods Harvard Forest LTER site, Petersham, Massachusetts, United States -... | ecosystem: Environmental > Terrestrial > Soil > Temperate forest > O... | reverse complement strand
TTGAAAGAGTTTCTTTATAAAAGCATAAAAACGAACGTTCATTAATTTCTATTATTTCTGAAAAATAATTGCGGATAGGCTCCAACAATTTCTGTCTCTCTTTGTTTTTTTGACTTTTTAAGACAAAACTTTCTTCACTACTTTTATTTTCAACTTCAATACCTAAAGCAGTTATCAATAAATTTACATCATAATCAGACTTAAAATTATTTTTATTTAAAGTAAAAAACTCTCCGCCACTCACGTGATATAAAATTTGATACGCTCTTTCATAATCATAAAAAATAAAATCCAGCGGTGTTAAACCATCTTCATCAGGCGTATTCCACAATGCACCATTGCGAATCAAAAAGGTAATTGCATCCAGATTTCTGTGAAGACAGGCATAATGAAGTGCTGTTCGTTTATATTTATCACGGCCATGAACATTCGCTTTTTTTTCCGTAACCAGCCTGATAGCCACTTCAGAAAGAGCGTGTTGAGAGTCAGAATCACAATGCGTCCACCCTTTTGAAATACAAAGTATCAAAGGCGTACAATGCGTATAAGAGCGGCAGTTTGTATTAACGTGTTGAGTAAACGGTTGATCTAGGAGTGCATTTATAAATTTGATTGAGCTGTTGGATATTCCCTCTATCAGGACAGTATTATCCCTCTCCTCGCAAAATGAAAGAAGCTCCTCCGTCATAAGATAGCCATTCCACTGTTGATTATCAAAAATATAGGCGATATTCCCATTATTTACGTAGGCTGCTTTCCGCAACTCATCTACCCGCGCTTCCGCCCGTACCCGCTCTCTGCCCCTAGACATACCACCCCCGTGATTATTGCTTTACTTTGAGATAGATAGCTATCAAGACAAAAACCGCATTGTCCTGATCTTTATATGATCTTTATATGATCTTTATATGATCATTATAGCATAATATAGGGTAATATTAGTCATTACAATGACGTATAGTAACTGATAAAAAAACCTCGGGAAAAATAGCTGATACTACAGGGAAAACAACCCAGGCATCCAACGACTTGCCAGTGCCGCTGGAAAAGCCAATCTTAATAGCGATTTTGGTGAATCTGAAACAAGAATTTCCATTTTGATCAGCGATGCTATCAAACGCCGCGCATGGCGGTCTGTCACGTTTAACAACGTTGACATTTCACCTCTGGATACTTCACCTCGATACAAAATGGCCTCGAGAATCTGAATGGCCTGAGAAGGTAATTTTCCCAACTCAATTTCTTCTCGTGCCCATAATAAAATTCTTGTTCTTAAATGATCAGGTTCCATTATAGTTTCCATAAAATGAATCTGATCTATGCATGTTTTAAGAAAAAATCGCGTGAAATCGGCAAGCGCTTCTTCGCTCAGGTTTCCGCGTCCATCCAAATCATTTCGACGTGAAAAATCACAATTAACAAGATGCTGTTTGTATTCCTCGGCATGACGAGCCAATCCCCTCGCTATCGACCACATACCACCCGTATCAAGCACCTTGAGAGTTACTGCATGCGACATGAGTCGTGCGACTCGTCCATTACCATCCAAAAAAGGATGAATCCATAATAATCTGTGATGCGATGCGGCCAATGCCAAAATGGTTTCTGTTTTTCCCAAAGAAGCATACCCCAACTCAAAACGGGCAAGAAAGCGCGGCAACGCACCCGCACTCACAGGAAGATGATTACCAACCTTTACATCATGCTGACGCAATTCGCCAGGAATGACGCGTATCTTCTTCGCGCTATCCGCATCTTCCGCCCATAACAAATCATCTGGAAGTAACTCGCAGAAACGTTTATGTATTTCAATGATGGAATCGCACGAAAACGGATTATCAATACCGCCACGATCAATCCATTCCTGAGCAGCAATGTGCGCTCTCGCTTCTTTTTGTAAATTCCGTTTTTTAATGTCAGAACTGTATTGCTCTCGAAGCGCTCGCTCAATATCAACAGGATGCGTATCATGACCTTCAATCAAATTGCTGTAGTAACAATTCATTGCCCGAACAGCCGTGGCCAGTGATTTCTGAATAGCTGAAGGCAAACTGCGCCGAAATCCTGCCGATCTCGCAGCCAGCTCCATCGCGAGATCTGTTAACTCCGTGCGGTATTTTGAATTTTCAGAGATGCGCAAAGGCTCCATCATTGACAGGTTTTCGCCTCTGTCAATGACCGGCAGAATGTCCGCTACAATGTCCGGTTTTTTCTTTTTCATCTTATTGATTATAGCATGTTTTTTTAAAAAATGAGGTGAAAAAACAACAAAAAATGTCCTGTTTAATGTCCTGTTATCCCACCATAAATTCCCTTGCTCTCTTCCACAGAGAATATTAGAATCCCAATCCAGCATTCATCATACAAAATCTGAGGAAGGAATCTCATATGTTTAATCGCCAGGCACTTCAATCCGTCTATTCTGAATTCAGTCACATTGTACATGATCATCCCGGTTATTCTGCACTGTCCATACTGGCTTCTCTGACGAACATGGCATTGAATCCGGAATATTCACTGATATCATTTGCCCCACTTGTGCTGGATGTCATGCTCGGCATCGAATTATATAATCAGTTTAAATACATCAAGGAACCTCCGCATAAACTCAAAAGCCAATTTAAAACTATCCGGGATAAAAAATTTGAAAAATATGATTTATTGCTGGGTGAGCTGAAAGATCATGATGAATATGAAACATCATTAAAAATTTTTTCTGCGGATCCTCATTTAAAAGCCATCACACAAGCACATTTTATGGCGCCTGATCTTTCCAATTTTCATACCGAATATTTTAGATATCTTTTTTTGCTGGCGCGTTTTAAAAAAGGCCCGTGGTTTAAAGATCCCGCACAACAAATTGCGGAGAAAACGAGGCAACGTGGATTAAACCTGAAATCTTTTGATCATTTGTTTCATTTTACTCTTCAGGAAGTTTATAAAAAAACATTTGAAAATAATAGAAATGCCGCTATGAATCTGGATAAACTGATCGCCATGTTGACATTTTGCGAAAATGTCAAAGGATTAGGAAAGGGACAGGGTTGCAGCACGTGGGTGAGTGAAGATCAATCCGCTCATAATCTGGATTGGTTTACCTTCGGTGGAAAATTTCCACATTTTCTTCGAACCGTTGCTGAACCTACACCGCATTTTCAAAAAGGAGATTCCTCCAAGCCGGAATTTCGATTTTCATTTGAAGTGGTTCCGGGCTTTCCTACTTCAGCATACAATGATCGTGGTTTGGAAATAAATTACCATGAAGTAGGCGGTGATGATTTCAATAGAGAAAATATTAATGGTGGATGGCCTGGTCTCGCATTGGTGAGTGAAATCGCAGCGAACTGTGGAACACTATCTGAAGCCAAAACATTTTTAGAAATAAATGAACCGGCTTCTGTCCACAATCTTATCATTCTCGCAGAGGATGGTCATGGCGTTATTGAATCCATGTCAATCAATAGCGAATCAACTTTTACGGTTCGCGGTGAAAATGATCCATCCTGCATAGCGACCAATCATCATTTTGATCAAAATGGAAATCCCATTTCTGAATCCGCTTGTATCACAGGGCCCAGAAAAGGATCGGAAGAACGCTATGCAAAAATGAAACAAGCCGCCATCGATGAAAAAAAACCGGAACATATTGCAGAATCAGCCGCATCAGAAGACACAGTCGCAACCAGTTTTAGAGAATATAAAAAAGATTCGCAACATACATTAAAATACAATATTGCAAATGCTTCTTCGCATATCGCGCCAGGCGAAGATGCCAAAATGCATTATACCACTCTTCAGTTACAGACTTTTTTTCAGGCACTCAAAGCGCAAGCAGAAACAACATCCCGTCAATTAACGCGTGAAAAAAAAGATTTTATCCAAGCAGATTTGTTAACTGACAACGCACTGATTCAATTAATGCAAACATTACATACAGTCGGAAAAAAATATCCTGTACTTGCCAGTGAATTAAGTCGTTTTTATTCCGAATTAAATGAAGAATTAACAAAATGTAAAATGCAGCAAGTCTCAGGAGAAACCTGTATGACGCGTGAGAGCATAAAAGAAGTCGCTGACGCTACAACAGAAATTGCAAATGCAATATTAGAAATAAATCATGATCAGGCGCAACAATTGATACAAAAATATGAAACGTTATTACAACAAAAATTGCCTCAGGGAAATTTTAAACTGGATAGCACTCGCGTCGTTGATGCATTTTTTGTTGGATATATGTCTATGCTATTTACGCAAATGATGATGAACCTTATTCAAAAAGGGCCCTCATTCATTGTGCTGGAAAAAGCAGGTAAACTTTTTGCTTCGCTGTTAAGTGCCAGACAATTCACGGCAACAGTAAGTGCTTTATCCGCTGTGTTTTGCCTGTTTAAAAAACCCAAACTGGTAGAAACCGGGAAAGCAGTGGTGCATGCGTTAAGAGCCAGTCCGGTTCTGCATCCGAATAGGATATAAGGCAACTACTACACACAAACAGAAAAAATTTTTTGATGCGCTCCAATTGGAATGGAATTCCTAGCCTCATACACTTTTTTAAGATTCATATTCGTATAAATTATGCCAGACTCAACACCTGTCATTTTATCAGCAAGGGTACCCCATGGTTCAACGATTATGGAATGTCCAAATGTTTTTCTTCCACTGGAATGCATTCCACCCTGGCATGCACCAATGACATAAGAAAAATTCTCAACAGCCCTGCTTCTTGCCAAAAGCTCCCAGTGTGCTTCACCCGTCGGTACGGTAAATGCGGAAGGTAATGCAAAAATTTCTGCACCTTTATTAAATAAAGAGCGAAATAACTCAGGAAATCGAACATCGTAACAAACAGCCAAACCCAATTTTCCAAATGGCGTATCCACTACAACACATTTATCACCCGGCTTAGTGGTGTCAGATTCTCTATAGACTTCATTTTCGGATAGCACAACATCAAACAAATGTATCTTGTCATAGCGAGCAACACATTTTCCGTTGTTATCAAAAACCAAACAGGCAGCTTTTACTTTATTTTCATTTTCACATGCAATCGGTATCGTTCCACCCACAATCCATATATCATTTTTTTTGGCCTGTTCCGAGAGAAAATCCTGAATCATCCCGTGGCCAAATATTTCTTTTACGATGACCTTATCTGTTGGCATCTGTCCCATGATCGCAAACATTTCAGGAAGCACAACAAGTCTTGCATGATTTTGAGCCGCCTCATTTATCCATTTTGCAGCGGATTTTAAGTTTTCTTCGACTAAATGGGATGAACACATTTGAATAGCAGCAACTTTTGTCATATAGATTTTCCTAGTTTTATTAATTATCGTAAATGTCAATGCCTTCTGAATTTTTAAGCCAATTGGAAGCATATATATTGACTGGGGTCATTATTGCTTCTAGCTACAGGCGAGAACTTTATCGTGAAATTATAAAGAAAATCATAGCAGAATACTTGACCGAAGATAATAAAATATAGCACTCCATCAAACAAGTTTTTCCGGGTAACTGTTCGCACCAAGGAAGCGCGAAGCGCCGTCTCGAAGTACAGGTTAACGCTATTCACCCTTCAGGAGTAACAGCTCACCTACCCCAACATCACCGCAAATCCTGCACCTGCATAACTCTGAAACCCCCAAGCGCCTGTGACACGCTGACCCACTTCGGCATCCACTGAAACACGCGGTGTCAGCAGATAAAAAAGTCCGCCATCCGTCAATAAACCCAGACCTTCACCTGGACCCGTGCGTGTTTGTGAATATAATTCCGCAAAGATTTGCAATTTGTCATTCAATTGCCATGCTGCATAAATATCCGGATTCATACTCGTAAATCGTTCACCCTGCTGAATATATTGAACAGAAGTCGACATGACACCCAACATGGCTGTTACACTGAAGACAGAATTAAATGTATAGGTCGCAATACCATCCACTGCCTCACCAAAACTTTTGCTACCGTATGCCTGACTGCCAGATGGCACGGTCACAACGGCTTCCACTGCACTCACCCAGTTTGCGTTGTAACCGATTTCATGTTTCAAACTCAACTCAACAGCAGACCAACCCGCGCGAGGAGAAAATGTTTGGTGATAATAGGTCGGCGCCGCTATCAAAAATTCATTATTTAAAGGCAATCCAAAACGAAAATTCGCCTGAGGTGTCACATAACCATGCGCATTTCCAAACAAATTAAGATACTGATAACCACCCTCAACAAGCATTTTTTTATAGGGCACAGCGCATGCGCTGCCCGTGAAGGAAGGACGATTAATCAATGCCAGCAATCCTGCACAGGGATCCGGAATGTCATCTGCAAAAACGGGCACAACAAAGAATGTCATCAATGCCATCATCACTATTTTGAGATGAAACTCACTGTCTGACTTCATCAATCACATCCACATGCGCTGGCGCTTTAAAATTGAATAATGCAGGTGACAAATTATTATTAACCACAATATGATTAAACTGAATCAGCGTGACGTGACCTAAATGATCCTGTAATTGCATTTGTGTGATTTGTCTGTTTTTAAATCCTAATTTAATCAGTTCAAACAAACTGCTTTTATCTTTCGGTGTTAATAAAAACCATTGTGTGTCTGCTTCATTTGTCATATCCACGCGGAAATCTTTTTCCAGCGTTTCATTTGTGTTGCTTAATAATAATGCCGGTACTTCGCCTGATTCTTTTTGCAGATAACGAATAGTCACCTGTTCCAGATCCGCATCGTATACCCAGATTTTTTTACCATTGGTCACAACGAGCTGGGGGTTCGGTTGCGTCACGTCCCAGCGAAAATGCCCTGGACGTTCCAGCGACATTTTTCCTTGTGATTGATTCAGTGTTTTACCTTTAGTATCTTTGACTGTTTCACTAAAATTCGCTTGCATGGTGCGAATATTATTTAATAATCCCGTCAAGGTATCACTCGCTGAATTGGCATACACAAGAGAAAAGAGGCCAAATAAAACAGAAATATACATACATTTTATTAAGTAATGCATCAGAAAAATTCTCCCCATTAAATTTGTACGGGTGGCGGCGCGAGCACTTCGCGTGTTCCACTCATATCCATCGTGCTCACTACACCGGCCGCTTCCATATCTTCCATAATACGCGCTGCACGGTTATAACCAATTTTCAACTTGCGCTGCACCAGCGAAATAGATGCCCGACGCGATTCCGTCACGATTTTTAACGCTTCATCGTACAAGGGATCCAGTTCACCACTTGCTTCACCGTCACCAGATCCAGCTCCTTCAGACGCGCCTTCCGTAATTTCTTCAAGATACTGCGGTTTACCCCACGTTTGCCAGGCAGCCACAACACGATGGACTTCATCATCGGCTACAAATGCACCGTGTACGCGTACAGGCAGCCCGGTTCCGGGCGGCAAATAGAGCATATCACCATTACCCAATAACTGCTCCGCGCCCTGCTGATCCAGAATCGTCCGTGAATCAATCCGCGATGAAACCTGAAAAGCAACGCGTGTTGGAATATTGGCCTTGATCAATCCGGTAATCACGTCAACCGAAGGGCGCTGCGTCGCAAGAATCAAATGAATACCTGCCGCACGCGCTTTTTGCGCGATACGTGCAATTAAATCTTCTACTTTTTTACCGACAACCATCATCATATCCGCCAACTCATCCGCGACCACCACAATCGTGGGCAAGAGATCCAGATTGAGCGGCTGCACCCCATCTGGCGTCATCCAGACCGGTGCTGGTATGGGATTACCCTGTTTGATAGCTTCCTGAATTTTCAAATTGTAACCTGCCAGATTTCGCACCCCCAGCGACGCCATTAATTTGTAACGTCGATCCATTTCCGCCACACACCAGCGCAAGGCATTCGCCGCATCTTTCATATCCGTAATCACTGGCGTTAACAAATGCGGAATACCTTCATAAATGGATAATTCCAGCATTTTGGGATCGATCAGAATAAAACGTAATTGCTCAGGTGTTGCTTTAAATAACATACTGAGCAGCATTGCATTGATGCTGACGGATTTTCCTGACCCGGTAGTCCCCGCGACAAGAAGATGCGGCATTTTCGCAAGATCCACCACCACAGGAAAACCGGCGATATCCTTGCCGAGCACCAGACTGACAGGCGATCTCGATTGTATAAAACGCTGTGATTCCAGAATATCGCGCAACACCACGGTTTCACGAAATTCATTAGGTAACTCCAAACCAATCACGGATTTGCCCGGAATCACTTCCACCACGCGCACACTGGTCGCGGATAATGAACGTGCAATATCTTTTGCAAGACCACTGATTTTGCTGACCTTGATACCCGGTGCGAGCTCCAATTCAAATCGGGTAATAATTGGTCCTGGATGAACAGCCACGACTTTCACTTCGACACCAAAATCCCTCAATCGCTGTTCAACCAATAACGACAACTCTTCGAAAGTCACACCACTAAACGCTTTTCCTTCTGATGGAAGCGCTGGATTTAACAAGGTCAGCGGCGGCAAGCTGCCTAGCGAGAGAATAACAGACGATTCAATTTTTTTATCGACCGGACGAGGTTTTGTCGCAACTGGCATTTCCACTTTTTTCGATGGTAATGATGCAATCACGGGTTTTGATTCGAGCAATTTAGGTTCGACGCGCGGTGCAATTACTTTTCTAGCAACCGGTTCTTCTTTTTGTGAAAATATTTCTGCTGGCGTATTTTCTGCCTTTTTCTGCCGAAGCATCGTTAATCCGGCATTCCATAATTGTGCGATATAAAAACCGATTGTATCCACCACGCCCAGCCAGGACAATCCGGTAAACAAGGTTATTCCGCTTAAAAAGGCTGCAAACAGAAATAACACAGCGCCAGAGGCATTAAAAACATGCACAAGACCTTTTGCAATCACATCACCCATCATGCCGCCGGATGAAGCAGGTAATGACGATGTATGACTGATAAACTGGACAGCCAGACCACACAGACTGGCCACAACCAGAATAAAACCAATGCCTTTAAAAATCCATTCACTGGAAGGCATGTTCTCTTTTTCAGCAGAATGCCGTATCCCGGTCCATGCAGCAAAAACAATCATTACTGGTAATAAATAAGCAATAAAGCCAAATAATGAAAGAAAAATATCCGAAAAAAAACCACCTGCACGACCACCCCAATTGAGAATTTGCTGATGCCCTGAACCAGTGTTCGACCAGCCTGGATCCACCAGATGGTAGGAACCGAGAGAAACAAATAAAAATAATGCAACTGCGATTGAAAGAATAAAGATTCCTTCACGTAAGCGATTTCCCATCTTGACCGCCAGAGGACGACGTGATGGTTGTTTTTGTGATGCCTGTTTCAATCCAAACTCCCGACTGCGATAAATCCTTAATTTCTTACTATACCATCCCCTGTTATCACGATAAACTGGAACACTTTAAATTCTCCAACGAAGAGTGAATGCATTATGACAAAACATCATCGTTTAATTATTCTGGGCTCAGGTCCTGCAGGCTGGACAGCGGCCGTCTATGCAGCACGTGCCAATCTGAAACCTGTCGTCATTACCGGCCTTGAACCCGGTGGACAATTGACAACCACAACCGATGTGGATAATTGGCCTGGCGATGTGGAAGGCTTGCAAGGCCCGGATCTGATGGAACGCATGAAAAAACATGCTGAACGATTTAATACAGAAATCGTATCGGACCATATTCATTCCGTTGATTTAAAAAAGCGCCCTTTTATTCTGCAAGGTAATGAAACGTATTCCTGCGATGCCCTGATTATTGCAACCGGTGCGAGCGCAAAATATCTCGGACTCGAATCCGAAAAAAACTTTATGGGCAAAGGTGTTTCAGCCTGTGCCACCTGTGATGGTTTCTTTTATCGCAACCAGAAAGTGGCGGTCGTTGGCGGCGGGAATACAGCAGTTGAGGAAGCGCTTTATCTATCGAACATTGCCTCGCATGTCACTGTCATTCATCGTCGTGATAAATTTCGTTCAGAAAAAATTCTAATTGATAAACTGATGAAAAAAGTGGAAGACGGCAAGGTGCATATCGAGTGGAATTCGGTGACTGACGAAATTGTCGGGAATGAAACCGGCGTCACGGGGATTCGCATTCAAAATAAAGAGACGCATGAGACCAAACTGATCGAAGTGACCGGTGCATTTATTGCGATTGGCCACACCCCCAACACAAGCCTATTTACGGATCAGTTATTGATGAACAACGGTTACATCAAAATCCAGGGCGGTTTTGAGGGAAATGCGACCGCCACCAGCCTACCGGGCGTGTTTGCAGCAGGTGATGTGACAGACCAGATTTATCGCCAGGCCGTGACATCGGCCGGTTCAGGCTGTATGGCGGCACTCGATGCGGATAAATATCTGGATGGATTAAAGGCAGATAGCCAGGGCTACCTCATCTAAATTGATTTAATTCAGTTCAAAATTTTATTTTTATATCATAAACATGTCATGCCAGCGAAGGCTGGCATCCAGCGTGGTGTTTGGAAGTCACTGGATGCCAGCCTTCGCTGGCATGACAAAGTACATATTAACCTGTATCGAAAAAAAATAGACCCGAATTTAGATGAGGTGGCCCTGGGCAGATAGCTGATCAACATTGCTTCTTTTTTAAATTTAAGGCATTATCTGCGGCTGTCTGATTGAAAGATTTTTTAAGGGTTTTATGGCAAAAGAAGATCAAATTGAAATGGATGGCATTGTTATTGACGTGCTGCCCAATACCATGTTCCGGGTGCAACTGGATAATGGCCACGTAGTTATCGCACATATTTCCGGGAAAATGCGTAAAAACTATATCCGCATCCTGAAAGGTGACAAGGTCACTGTCCAGTTAACGCCTTATGATTTATCGAAAGGTCGTATCAGTTTCCGTAGTCGGGATGGGAAGACAACTGAGAATAATCCGGCAGGAAAGACGGAATAGCGAACGAGGATTATGTCGTGCTCTCACGGTTACCTTGTTTTTCCTATCAAATAAAATCAGCCAATTATGATGAGTTAAAAGGCGAACCGGATGCATTGATTTCCGCTGTATCACATCCTGTGGCTGCCATTTGCATTGTCGCAGAACGATATAACATAAGAGATGGGTTGGGCGATCTTTATTTTGCAGTGCATCTTTGGAAAACGTTACAACAATATGAGCTTAAAAATATCCAGGTCACCCTGCATCCATTGCGTGATTTTGAAGAAGAATCATTTAGAGAATTAAAAGAACCACCTGTTTTAACATCCATGGCCGCATTGCAACAAACAGCTCAACATATTCCTGTACTGGTGATACATGGACCGGTGACCAATCATTCTTTACCGCCACTGAATGATCAATTAACTACAGTTTGGCACATGCACGAATACAATCGAGAATATAAGAACCACCAGGACGGAAAAATGTTGTTAACAGGAATTGGTGATAATCACTGGGGAATAAATTGCAATCCATGGTTATACCGACTGGGAAAGGATTTGGAAAAACAAGGCAAAAACAGCGATCTGACATATATTGAAAAATTACAAAATGCGCCATTGAAAAAACTGCTGCTGGATAAAAAATCTGACTCAACATTATATTTTGGCTATTCACAATTCGATAAAACAAAAATAGACTTTATTGCTCGTGTAGTAGGTGCACATTGTAGTTTGAATGATATTGATATTTGTCTTATTAAATCGCAGGGAGACGATTTTTTAAATCGCCTGACGAAAAGCATAGAAGAGAGGGTTACTCTCGATGTGAGCCAGATTGAAGTGCATGACTATAACAATGTAACAGAACAGTTTGATTTAACACTTACACGCAAAATAAGCGATTCAGGTCGCACACTACGTTTAATCAGAACAGGTGCTCTATCAGAATCCGATTTTATACATCTAATGATTGCAAGTAGTCGTTTTATTCTGGTGACAGGCAACCAAAGTGCCGCTCAAGCCATCATGTTACGAAAAACTGTTTATATCGAATTGATTGTTGATAAATTTATTATAGCGTTAGCCGAATTGGCATCAAGACTGGGGCATCCTATCGTGGATGGATTTTTGCGTGCAGAAGATAAAAGCCCTTATCCATTTTTTAATGAGATGATGGCAACAGGTTTTGGAGCACTCGCAGATGAGATTTACAATCATTTTAATCTGGAAGTCAATATTAAACGACATATTGGCATATGGGCATCATCACAGAAACAAAAATCCGGTCAATCAAACAATGCCGAAAAATCCGGTATTCTAAAACCGGGTAATCATACTACTCGTCGTTTTTCCTGTTGCAATGTTAGCTAGCACCGTTTCAATTTAATTTTGACAGGTTGAATTAACTTCGCTCCAAACGCGCCATCCTTGGCGCTGCGCATTGCATCCTGCAATCCAGTCACTCGTTTAATTCAACCTGTCAAACGCGAATTCCGGATAAGCTTAATGCCATTTCCTGTCATGCCAGCATGCTTTTAGCTGGCATCCAGTGTTCTTTTTATAAGCCTTATATAATAGAGTTCTGCAGATCATTCCAATATGGATTATTTTTTTCGATTAAGTTCAATTTCCAATTTCTTTTCCAGGCCTGAATATTTTTTTCTCTTTTAATGGCTTCCGTTATATCTCTATGCGTTTCGTAATAAACCAATTGATTCACTTTATATTTTGAAGTGAATCCTTTTGTTTCTCCAGACTTATGTTCCCA
>Ga0206942_1198_pt2 | contig 12711 bp, 2 predicted proteins | sample Alteio_BWOrgHeat_6_FD_153253 | JGI IMG/M metagenome (GOLD analysis project Ga0206942, IMG submission 153253) | Enriched cells from forest soil in Barre Woods Harvard Forest LTER site, Petersham, Massachusetts, United States -... | ecosystem: Environmental > Terrestrial > Soil > Temperate forest > O... | reverse complement strand
CCGGGCCGGAAATATCAACGCGGCCAAGAAAGTGGACAAAGGCAAAAATTAAACTGCTGAATGCCAGCGCAAACGGCCAATACAGAACCCTTCTCAAACCGCCAAAGAGCGCCCCTCGAAAGAGGATCTCTTCAATCAACCCCACGACTACCGCGGAAATCAAGGCTGAATAAATCGCGTGGATTATCTGATAGATTGTTGCGTCGTGATTAAAAAGGCGTACCCCTGCCCCAACCTCAATCCCCACGACGAACGTCAATGAGAGGAGCCCCAATAACAGCCCCCCAAAAAGTTTTTTCATCTGACCATAGGGCGCAGGGAGGCCGATTTCGCGCCATGAAGTCGCTCCCAGGGATCGCATCAGCGGCCAAATGCCGGCAAGAGCGAGAATGAGGAACGAGCGGTCGAGGTAGCGGTGGAAGGGGGCGTTGGCGGTTATACTGGAAAAAGCTTCAAAATGGTTCGCAAGCTGTCCCAGATGCCAAAGCCAAGGAGCAAGCAAGGCACCGCCAAAAAAGACCAGGATGAAATAGATGATCAGTGCGCGGATTGGGCGCATAAATGGATGATATTGCGTTTGTTACGGGAAGCAATCGGATTTCATGGCAAGGGATTGCCCAAATAAAGCCGGCTTGGCGCAAGGGACTGCAGGAGCAGGATTTACAGGGGAACAGAAAAATGGAATGAGCGAATTTTATTTGTGTCCAGGAACAACCGGCCTGCGTCTAATAAAACAGTTGGCGGAGAAGTTTTGTTCGCATCGCGAGAAATTATATGTTAAACGTGATGAAGATGGTCGATGGAGCACAGTCCGTTGCAGAAGAAGCACCGATGCAGGAAAGCTTTGGCGGGCGTTTTTATCCCCAGGAATTGTTGAACAGTGGAGGAATGTCGGAGATCTGGCTGGTAACAGATTCACGCAACAAACCCTACGCATTACGCAGGTTAAAGCCCAATTTAAGGTTCAATTGGTTGGCGCGAAGGCGGTTTTTACGCGGATGCGAAGTCCTTTCCAAAATCAGCGACAGCGATTATGTGGTTGGGTACGTGGAACATGGCAAACTGGATGGCACGCTGTATCTATTGATGGACTATGTGGAGGCGGAAAACCTGAAGAACCTTTACGCCCGGCATGACCCGATTCTGACGGAGAATGTGGCGCAGATCCTGATCGATTCGGCCATCGGCTTGAGCCATGTGCATGAGAGCGGGTTCATGCACCTGGATTTCAAGCCGGAGAACATCCTGGTGACACGCAATGGCAGCGTGCGGTTGATCGATTTTGACCTGGCGCAACCCATCCCGGAAAAGCCCAAAAAGTTCTCCAAAAATCCCGGCACTCCGGGATATATGGCTCCCGAGCAATTGCAGCAACAGCCTATTGACGCGCGGGCGGACATTTTTGCCTTTGGCGTGGCCGCGTATGAATTGTTGACCAATCACAAGCCGTTTCCAGGGGATACGCCCGCCGAAATCCTTGCCGCGCAACTCGAACCCAATAATCCGACGCCTATCCGCGAGTATAACCCCGAGGTGCCGGCAGTATTGGGGAAAATCGTCCACAAATGCCTCGAACGGGAGCCTGAACGCCGTTATCCGCTTGCAGGCGTGCTGATGCGCGAATTGCAGAACGGGCTGTATCTTTAAGTTACTCGTATAGCCCGTCTCTCTGGATAAATATGTCCCACGCCATGCGCGGCCTGACGGCCTTCCTTTTACTTCAGGGTCTCGCGGAGCTTACCCTTCCGAATTAAGATTCTATTAGAAGCGGAAATTGTAGGACAAATCCACACCGGTGTTCCAATCATGATATTCCGGCGCATTATTATCACTCTCAATCTGTTTCGCATCATCGTTGACGAAAACACGGACGGAAAGATCGGGAGTAAAGAACCATGCGGCGGATACGCCGAAGCTGTTTAAGAAATCCTGACGGACCGCATGCCCGGAAGAATCCAAGGGGTAGTAGGTATATTGGAAACGATAATAGGGCTGGACAACCAATTTGCTGGGTATAACCGCCCAGGCGAATGACAGCGAGAGAAGACCATCGGCGCGGTTCTGTGCATCGCTGGGCTGAGTTGCGGTTTGATTTTTCTGCCATGATTGATGCCAATCGCCCGAGGCCGCGAGGACAAAGACGGCATCGTCGCCCACCTGGGTGAGGTGCTCGATACCGGCACCGGGGACTAATTCCTCATAAAACATAGGGCCGTTTCCCAGATTATCCTGCGAGAAGAACCAATTGTAATTAACCTGGCCAAACGCGATCCAGTTGTCGGGGAAATAGTATTTACCGCCTGCGAACGCCGATTGAACGTTGAAATCCGTTGTGTTAATGGGAGTAACGCCATCTGCCAACTTGCTATTTCCGCCCAGACCATAATCGTACCATTGACCGGTATAACCGACTTCTGGCGCGAAACGGCCCGGACCGAAGCGGAAAGGCGTCGGGGCGACGGCCGCCACGATGGTATTGACGAATTCTGTAGTGCCAACGTAGGGATGCTGGGTCAATAACGCGTTATTGATATAAAGATATTGGCTATCGAGGGACAACAGGAAAAGCGTCCGGCGGGGAAGAACGCGCAGGATGTGCTGCTCTCCGATGTCCGTGTTCTCACCCTGGTAAATTTCAGGCGCGTTGGTGCCCGGGCGGAGGGAAATCAACGGCTTTTGCGATTCCATGGATTGCTGGAAATTTTGCTGTTGCTGGGTAGCCGTTGCCGCCGTGGTCTGGGCATGCAATGATTGGGCTGCAAGGATGCATGTGATTATGAGCACCCCAACGAATTTTTTCATGATTTTCATGTATAGATTCAGCCTATATAACCGTCATCGTTATTGTAATTTCAAAGCCTTAGTTAATATGAATCCCTGCGCCAGTGCCGCCAAGTTCAATTCCCCCATTATTGGCAGGATTCAGTGTTGAGCTGGTATCGCCGCCAGTCGTCGTAATGGCCGTATGATCCAAAGTATCATTATTAAAGTTCACATAGCCGGCCACGGTGCCACCAACGTAATAACCGTGATAGAACGAAGTGAAATTGTAATTGCCTGAAGAGGAGAAGTTATCCCCGCTCAGATTGACCGTATGTCCCTGCACGTTGACGGTGGCAAAGCTACTCAGGTCCTGATCCTGAATCGCAACTGTGTGGCCGTTATCCAAATCATCCGCCGCCGTGCCGAGGCCGGCGTTTGCGTTGAGTGTACCACCACTACCCGACAGGCCGCCATCGATCAGAATGCCGTCGTCTGAATTAATGTTGATGTAGAAGGCCTGAAGCTGCGCATTGTGGTCGATAGTTGTTTCGCCGGAAGCGTTATTGATGGTGATCGAGCCGTTATTACCCGTAGCGGTAATATCAGCGGTGCTCACGGTGACGCCGTTCTGGGCATCGATGGTCACGCCTGTTCCGCCGGCTTGAATGGTTGTATCAGGAGTGACTGAGCTGGTTGAAGAGATGTTACCCGCTCCTGCCGCATCAATATTGATATTATTGTTCGCAGTCACCTGGGAATCGGCAACGTTCACGGTTTCAGCGGTCATATTGACATTGCCGCTCGCCGAAACATCAGACCCGGCCGTGATATTGATCTGGCCACCATTAATAACGGAGCTGGACATATCAATCGTACCACCGGCGCTGATATTCAGTTGACCCGCATTAAGGTCCACGTCGCCGCCAGAGGCATCAACTGAAGCGCCCGTAATATTGACATTGCCACCCAGGTTAAAGGTTGAATTATTTATCACGACATTCCCTTCAGCCGCCGAGAGGTTAATATCGCCATATTGGGATGAGATGGTAACAGACGTATTGTCATCTGAAGTGCTAATATCGGCATCGGAACCATCGGGCGTGGCTGAAATAGTAGAATCGCCGATGGTGATGTTATTGCCGGCATCGATGGTAACATCATTTTCAATCGAAACGATGTCCGATCCGGTATCAATCACGACGTTGCCCGTATTTTGGTTGAAGGTGCAGTCGGTGATCGTGGTATCAGAACCCACCTCGAACAAGCCTGCGCCAATATACACATTCCCTGTCTCGGCGGTGACATCGGTGCCCGAGATATGGATGTTTGGTCCCAGGTTAAACGTATCATCGGTGAGGGTTGTCGTTCCATTGGAATCAAATACGATATTGCCGCCAGTGGATGAAATATCGATAGAGTCCGACGAGATCGAACTGCCCGAGGAATAGACAATGTCCGGTTCTTCCACAGTGATCGTGGTGTCTTCGATATCCATGTTTTGGCTGGCATAAATATCCACGCTGCCATTTTGAGCCGTCAAAGTGCTGTCATAGATGTCATTGTTCCCCTCATTGGCGCTGGCATAAATAGAGCCGTAGGCCGAGACGGTTGTGCCATCTTCAATGGTCAGATCAAACGTCGGAGGACCAGCAAGTCCTCCGGTGATGATCGCCGTGCCGGACCGAAGAGTCACATCGCCACCGTTGGCGGTGATAGTGCTGCCTTCCACTGTCAGATTATTGTCAGCTTCAATATTGGCATATGTTCCCGCCGTGACGCTCCAATCATCAACCGTCAAGTTGTAATCATCCGTAAAGCCGGGCACGTCGAGGGAATTTAGTACGCTCACATAGCCGCCAGTGGTCAGACCAACTCCGGCGGAAGCGCTCAAATCAGAGTAATCAACGTCAATATTGCCACCCGCAGCCAGAGTAATGGCGCCGACAACAGGCACAGACGAGCCTAAAAGACTGGGAAGTGTTCCAGAGGCCTCGATCACGGAAGTATCCACATCAATATTTCCATCTGTGCCAATATTGACATTGCCATTCTGAGCAGTGATATCGGAATCCTCTGTGATGTCCAAATTGTTCAATTCAGAGAGGTCATAGCCACCCGAATCGATAATGGATTGGTCGTTACCGTTGTTGATGTTGACATCGGTAGCCGCAGTGATCGTAGAGCCGGTAATATCGATATTATCGCCGGAAACAGATGAGTCGAGGACAAACACCGACCCGGGAGCTGTTATGGAAATTGTTCCAGTGGAGGTGATGTTGACCTCGCCGGTATCCGCCGTGATGGTAGAACCACTGATTGTGATGTCACCACCGATGTTTACGGCCACGTTTTCAACAGTCAGGCTGTCACCGGCGGCAATATTCACAGAACCGCCTACGGCGCCGATATTGACGTTGCCATCGGCTTCGATGTCGCTGGAATCGGTGATACTGATACTGCTCCATTCACGCGAATTGATATCCATACCGGAGATATATGCCGATCCGTCCCCTGCCTGGATACTGACGCCGTCGTCGTAGGCAGTGATGTCCTCAGTGCTGCCACCGCTCGAGATGTATATTCCATCCGGCGCGGACAAGGTGATGGAAGTACCCGCATAAATATTGTCGTTGTATAGATAGACAAATTCGTCGTCATCGTTCGCGGTGCCGGCCTCGAAATTCACAGACGAACCCGCGCTGATATAAGTGTTCTGGACGTTGACATCACCATAATCCGAAGTGAGGGTGACAGCACCACCAGTACCGGTATAGATCGAATCGTAATTAAGATCAACATCAACGGGTGTTGAGGGGATCAAATCAATCGAAAAACTGCCTTCGGCGGTAATGTTGACATTGCCGCTGGCGGAGAGATTCATGTTCTCCACGTCAACCCCCGCATTGTAGGAAGTGATATTCAGGTCGCCACCATCTGCGTAAATCGCATCATTGTAATCACCATCAGGATCAATCTCGACATCACCTTCGGCGCTAAGATTGACGGAACCACCGGCCTCAACGTAGATCCCCGAATCTGTCTCGCCACTATCCATGGTCAGGTCATCCGCAGAGGAGACGCAGAGGTTTCCGCTGCCAGTTTCAATGTCCGAGTCTTCAATGAGCACGTTGCCGTCCTGGCCGGAGATCATCAGGTTGCCTTGGGCAAACATCGTGGTATCCACCACCGAGGCGCAGGTTCCGCCAGCCATATTGATGTTGCCAGTGGAATAGATGTCAAAGTAGCCCGGACCGGTGTAGTTGTAATCATACGCTTCATCGCTGAAATCGTGCCCGGTGTCCACCGAGAGCATATCGGCGCTGGAAACGTGAAGATTACCACCGGCATAGATGTAAGAATCCTCGATCTCGAGCGTGCTGCCGGAGGAGGTAATGGAGATGCCGTTGTTGAAGGACAAAAGGTCAGTGTTTTCGACATAAACATCGCTTGCGCCGGAAATCATGATGCAACCGCCAAAGGCATAAACATCAGTGTCCTCGATATCAATCGCGCCCTGGGAAGCAGTAAGACTCACGCCGCCCTGGTAGGCATAGAGGTCGGAATCATCCACATCCAAATCCCCCGCATCAGCCGTAAGCGAGGCTCCACCGGCAATGGCATAAATATCACTGTCGTCAAAGGTCAGGGTATCGCCGCTCTCCACACTAACATTTCCGTTGGCGCCCAGTTCGGAATCTTCGATGTCCGCAGTGCCAACCGAGCTGACACTCACATCGCCACTGTAGGAATATACGCCGCTGTCCTCAATGTCCACGGTGGTATCAGCAGTAATGCTAACAGGGCCGCCGTAGGCATCCAAGGTGGTGTCGGTCAGGTTAACCGCGCCAGCCTGGGCATCCAATGCGATGGTGCCTGAATCTTCGATATCCAGGGAGCTATAATCGATATCACCGGTAGTCTCGGTGTCCGAATAAGCCGATCCGATATGGGAGCCGCCCTTGCCACCCAGCACCGCCGGTAGTCCAGAGACGTCACCCGCTTTGGCCATGGCCGCAGACCCAAACACCACATGCCCGCCACCGGCCACGGCGGATGAAGCCACAGCGCCTTCTTCAGTACTTTGTGAAGAAATGTCCACGTCCCCGCCAGTTGAAATGATATCGGTTTGGCTGAGGGAAACCCCCTGGTCAGCATTCAAAAGCACTTCGCCAGCGGCGGAAATGGTCACTCCATATTCAGCGCCACCCGCTTCCATGGTGATGTTGCCGTAGGGCGATGAAATGTACACATTGCCCCCGCTTTGCAGAGCGGCGTCCTGTAGGTACACATTACCGTTTTCGGCAGTGAGAGTGAGATCAGAACCACTGTGAACCGCAGTGTCCTCGACAGAAGCATCCTGAACGGCATCCAGGGTCAACGTTCCGCCGGCATAGACGTCATATACAAAACCACTGTTTGCCGGATCCGGTAAAGAATAATCGCGGCCTGCATCTATGCTGAGCGTACCGCCACTGCTAATATCAACATTGCCGTAGCTTCCAATGAACGAATTGTTAATGGTCACATCGCCACCACTGCTTGAAATCTGGAGCGAATCGTCTGGACTGCCGTCCAGTGTCTCAACCACAGCACCTTCAATATCCACGCCGCTGTTACCCTGGAGAGTGATGCTGGTATCGGCGCCAATGTCATAATCGTAACCGTAACTGCCGAACTGGCCAGTAACAGTCAAATATCCCCCGGCCATAACGGTGATGGAATCTCCCGTAGCCGCCGGCACGCTATCGATGACATTATTAACCGAAGCGCTAACCACCGCGTCATCCAGGTCAATATCGCCGGGAGTGGAGATCGTGACATTGCCGGAAGTGGCGGCAATAAGTGAGGTTGTAATATTGATCTCGTCGGCATCGATCTCGTACTCTCCGGAATCTGTATCGACACTGGAAATTGACAAGCTGCCGGTGTTCTCAATGTTGATGTTGCCGTCATAAGCCGTGACATAGGAGTTCTCGATGTCGATATTCTTAATATCAATTCCGGCAAAGTAGAGGCCGAAATCTCCGGCGTTTATATTCACGTTGCCGCAATCCGTAATATCAATGTCTCCGTAGCTTGATTGCAGGTCTGATTCCGAAATATCAATGTTTCCACCCTCGATGTATAACCCCGCCGCATAAACGTAAGGAGCGGAAATATTTAACGAGCCGGTGCTGTTGATATAGATACCGCCGGCGCCGCTATCGCCATTTCCGGCGATGACTGAGCTGCCATCCTGAATCGTGATGTCACCACCCATATATATATCCGTCGCGGGACCGATTTCGTCTTTAAAGAAGTCTTGATCGATATCAATCTCGTAACCAGCCGTGATGTCCACGTTGCCGCCGTAGGCGTTGATGTCCACATTGCCGGTCGCGTTAAGATTGGCGTCATCGACATAGACGGTGTTATCCTCGTTGGCGGAGATATCAGCAAATTCCAAATCCACCATGCCATAAGGGGAAGAGATGGTCACCCCGCCGTTGTCCGCTTCGAGAGTACTGTCATAAATGCCAATTGAAGGGTATTCGCCCCCGGTGCCGTACTCGGAAGTGATATAGATGGATTTGCCAGCGTCAATATAATCTGAAGATGAATCACCCATGGTCACGTTTTCCCAGGCGGAGATGCCGACGTTGCCGCTGGCTTCGATGTCGCTGTCCTCGATGTCCACTCCGTTGTAGGCATTATAGCCGGACATGATGCAAATGTTGCCTTCATCGGCGTAAATGTCGTCCTCATACAGATTCACGTCGCCACTGGCATTAAAGGAGATCGAGCCATTGTAAGCCTCCATGTAATCATCAGACAGGCCGATGTCAAAAAGCGCATTGGCGTAGATGCCGTTGCCGTATGAATAGACGGAATAATCATCCACTTCAATGCCACTGTAATCCGAAGCCAAATCTATTTCTCCGGTCGCATTCAAAGTCTCGCCGCTGGTCACGCCGATTGTCAGGGACCCGCTGCTGGTGATGTCAATATCGCCATTGGCGTTGATATAAGTATCTTCGATATCAATGGTGCCGCCGGGGTAACTCTGGCTACTGGAACCAGGCAGGGCCAGAGCTGTGATTTCCACATTGCCGCCGCCTGCGTAAATCGAGCTGTCCGTTACGGCAAAGCTGCCTCCGGAGGTTATCGACACATCCTCATCCGCAGAGATGTCGGTATCGGAGATATTCATATCGCTGCCAGAATCGAGACTGACGACGCCGTCCACGTATGCATAGAGATTGACGCCGTCAAGGGTGATGTCGCTGCCGGCATTAACGCTCAAAGTGCCGTTATCGGCGATGTAAGTGATGGCCGACAAGGAAATGCTCCCGCTATCAGAGATGTCAATCGACCCGGGCTCTTCGTCTGTGCTGCCGCCACCGTCAATAGTCGTGTCGGCTGGGCTGACGCCACCGTCAATAGTCGTGTCGGCTGGGCTGACGCCACCAGGGAAAGCTCCGGTTGGATTGCTGCCAGAAGGGAAATGCACGCTCAGGAATCTTTCTTTCGTGCCACCGGCGTCGATGGTCAAGTCACCATTGTTGGCGCTGACGGTTTCACCGTCTTCAATGTTCACGCCTCCAGTCGCGGCCGTAAGATTGACATTGTTACCCGCGACACTGCTGTAGTTGTCGCCGCCTTCAATCGTCAATTCATCCTGGGCGGTGATGCAGACATTGCCCTGATCGGCGGAAATATAAGAATCATAGATATACGCATCGCCACCGGCGGTCATCGTTATGGAGCCGGTGCTGGTTCCATCCGACCCGGTTTCGATCCAGTTTCCGTTATCCGAACCGTCATCTTCAATACTCAGGTCCTGGCCGGCGTTGATATCAATATTACCAGTCCCGGCAAAAATCCCCGAATCCTGGATGGTCACATCGCTATCGGCACCCAGGCTGATATTGCCGCTCGCGGAAAGGTACACGCCGTAATTCGCGCTGCCGGACGTCAATTCCAGATTGCCATTGCCGGAACCGAGATCGGTATTGTAGGCGTACATATCAATGTCGCCATTATCCGTTTCAATATCGGCATCCGTGATCGTCACACCGCCGGATTCGCCGTTCACAATCACTCCATCATCGGCATAAATAGCCGTGTCGGTGATACTCACACAATCTCCGTAAAATTCAGCATCGGCATAGACGCCATCATCAAATGCGGCGATATCAGCTTTTGGTTCTGAAATGTCACTCGGAATATTAAAATCATGCCCTTCATTGATGCTCAACATACCGTAATCGGAAGAGATATAAACGCTGCCGTTATTGGCGGTGATATCACTATTATTGATCTTAACGTTGCCGTCGTATGCCTCCACCCAGACGGAACCGCCGGAATAGAGAGAGGAACCGCCGGTGATGCAGATTTTGCCATCCGCAGTGACGGTGATTTCGTCATCACTGGAGCCATCTAGGGTGGTGATCACCGCATCATTCAGGTTAACACCAGAATCACCATACAGGCTGACCGAAGTGTCTGCGCCAATGTCGTAATCGACAGAATTATCAAAGATATCAGTATGACTACCGCCGTTTCCATCGATGGTCAGCGTGCCACCACTGGAAATATAAACTTCATCGCCACTGATCTCTTCTCCGTCAACGGTATTTCCTGATGAAGCGCTGATCAAGCTGTAGTCCTGGATGGTGATATCGCCGTCAGCGGTCATCGAAACATTGCCGTTGGCTTCAATGGTGCTGGCATCGATGTCGATACCGCCGTAGCCGCTATTCATCGCAGTCAGGTTGACATCGCCATTCGCCGCGTAAACCGAGCTGCCCTCCGTGATATTGATGCCGCCGCCATTAGCGGTGACATTCACCGAATCGGCTGCCCAAAGGTATGAGCCACTGATGTCGGCATCATTGTTTACGATAACGTCGGGTGAAATTTCGCCGCCAGAATTGATATTAATATCGCCGCCATTGGCGTAAATGGTGGAACCATCACTGATAGATACAGAGTCATCAGCCGAAATATCCACTTCGGTCCCGGCAGAAATGTACCAATCGTTTATGTTCAGATAACCGGATTCATATGAATTATAAACATTCACATAGCCATTATTGGCGACCAGTGAGACACCGCCGGGCGCGCAAAGCATTGAAGACAGGACATCGATGTTGTCCTCGGCGGTGATGTTTATTTCGCCGTTACCTGAATCACCTTCAGTGGCGGAAATGGAATCGGCGCTCAAATAAGCACTGCCGTTATACGCATTAATATTAACATTGCCACCCTCAACGGAATCCCCGTATCCAGCATCGATGTAGGAATCGTAAATAGAAACACCGGTGCCATTGTCCGTGCCGCAACTCATGATATTGACATTTCCGGCGGCATAGATGTCGTTGCCATAGTCGATATACACATCGCCGTCTTCCGCATTGATATTGATATTGCCCTCAGATGTATTGCCCTGGGCATACGCGTAAATGTCATTCTCATACAAATAAACCTCATTGTTGTTGGCATCCAGGGTGACATTGCCGCCGATGGAATCGTCAGTGCCAGCCTCAATGGAAACGTTTTCGATATCAATCCCCTCCCCGTTGTCCACGCCGCTGCTGGTAATGCTGACATCACCCGAAGCGTAAACCTCGCCGCCATAAATCAAAGCCTCACCGTCATAGGCGTTGATATTGATATTGCCTTCGCCGAAATCGCCATCGGCGGAAGCACTGATGTATGAGTCGTAAATCGTTACTGCCCCGTTATAGGCATTGATGTTCACATTGGCGCCGCTTTCACCATAATAAGCAGCCTCAATGTCCGAATCTTCGATATTAATCCCATTTTCTGTTGAAATTTCACTGATATCCTCTGTGCTGCCGCTGGTGATATCCACGTCACCGCCCGAATACAGGCCATAGTAATTCACGTAAACATTTGAGTTGTCCGAAATGAGCCTGATGCTGCCGCCGGCATCGATATCTTCGCTGTTATCACTGTCCACAGTCAACGAATCGACGCTTTCAATGCTCACGTCGCCGGAAGCATCGATATAAGTGTCGAAGATGTAACCAGTCCCACTGGCGTACATATCCACATACCCTTCGTTTTCTCCACCCGAAGTAGCCTCAATGTAATCAGTGGAGGTATCATTACCGCTGATATACAGATCCCCATTATACGCATTTATATTGATGTTACCACCGATTGAATCGCCGTAGCCGGCCTCAATCGTATTACCATCCTCAATATCAATGCCGGTTCCATTATCCGTGCCGCAACTCATGATGTTGACATTTCCGGCGGCATAGATGTCGTTGCCATAGTCGATATACACATCGCCGTCTTCCGCATTGATATTGATATTGCCCTCAGATGTATTGCCCTGGGCATACGCGTAAATGTCATTCTCATACAAATAAACCTCATTGTTGTTGGCATCCAGGGTGACATTGCCGCCGATGGAATCGTCAGTGCCAGCCTCAATGGAAACGTTTTCGATATCAATCCCCTCCCCGTTGTCCACGCCGCTGCTGGTAATGCTGACATCACCCGAAGCGTAAACCTCGCCGCCATAAATCAAAGCCTCACCGTCATAGGCGTTGATATTGATATTGCCTTCGCCGAAATCGCCATCGGCGGAAGCACTGATGTATGAGTCGTAAATCGTTACTGCCCCGTTATAGGCATTGATGTTCACATTGGCGCCGCTTTCACCATAATAAGCAGCCTCAATGTCCGAATCTTCGATATTAATCCCATTTTCTGTTGAAATTTCACTGATATCCTCTGTGCTGCCGCTGGTGATATCCACGTCACCGCCCGAATACAGGCCATAGTAATTCACGTAAACATTTGAGTTGTCCGAAATGAGCCTGATGCTGCCGCCGGCATCGATATCTTCGCTGTTATCACTGTCCACAGTCAACGAATCGACGCTTTCAATGCTCACGTCGCCGGAAGCATCGATATAAGTGTCGAAGATGT
>Ga0206942_1281_pt1 | contig 12788 bp, 9 predicted proteins | sample Alteio_BWOrgHeat_6_FD_153253 | JGI IMG/M metagenome (GOLD analysis project Ga0206942, IMG submission 153253) | Enriched cells from forest soil in Barre Woods Harvard Forest LTER site, Petersham, Massachusetts, United States -... | ecosystem: Environmental > Terrestrial > Soil > Temperate forest > O... | reverse complement strand
GCGGCGCGTTGAGCCATGATTTTCATGCTCATGAACCATTGTTCGGAAACCAATGGCTCGATGATGGTTCCACAACGATAACAGATAGCCGCGGCGAGCCGATAATCTTCCACTTTCCCCAGGAAACCCTGCGTTTCCAGGTCTTCCACGATCTTTTTTCGGGCATCAAAACGGTCAAGCCCTGAATATGCCCCGACCTTGTCGGTCATTTTGCCATCGAAGCCAATGACTATGACCTGCTCAAGGTGGTGGCGTTCGCCGATTTCGAAGTCCGTCGGATCGTGGGCGGGGGTGACTTTGACCGCCCCTGTGCCAAAGGAAGCGTCAACAGCGGAATCGGCAATAATAGGGATTTCCCGACCGGCTAATGGCAAGCGAAGCTTTTGGCCGATGAGCGTTTTATAGCGTTCGTCCTCCGGATTGACAGCAACGGCCGTATCCCCCAGCATGGTCTCCGGGCGGGTGGTCGCGACTGTTATTGACCCTTTTCCTGAAACAAGAGGGTAGGTCACGTTCCAGAGCTTACCGGCACGTTCCTCATGTTCCACCTCAATGTCCGCCAGGGCCGTATTGTCCCTTGGGCACCAATTCACCATGCGGGGGCCCCTGTAGATCAGTTTTTCATGGAAGAGCTTCACGAAGGCCGCTTGGACGGTCTTCGAATAGTCCTCATCCATAGTAAAGCGGGTTCGGGTCCAGTCACAGCTGGCTCCCAGGCGGCGCAGCTGCATGAGGATTGTAACGCCAGACTCCTTGCGCCACTTCCACATACGCTCAAGGAACTTCTCTCGCCCCAGATCGTGGCGGGTCATTTTCTCAGAACGTAGCAATTTTTCAACCACATTTTGAGTGGCAATACCCCCATGATCGGTCCCTGGAACCCAGACCGTTCGGTCGCCTTTCATGCGGTGCCAGCGTGTCAGGATGTCCTGGAGGGTGTTATTTAACGCATGCCCCATATGGAGGCTTCCTGTCACGTTAGGAGGGGGGATCACAATAGAATAGGGTGTGCCTTGGCCCATTCTAGGCTTAAAATAGCCCCGGCTCTCCCATTGGGGATACCAGGGCTTCTCTGTTTCGTCCGGATTGTAGGTTTTCGGGAGTTCCATTGGGCCTATTTCTTATAGAGGAAGTGCCATTCAATCAAAAAACCGGTTTTTTTGCAATTTCGCTCTGGATTTCCCCTTGACAGGGGGTAGGGGGGTTGGTATATATGTAGCGAGTTTTAAGGAAAAGAACGCCGCTTGATACAAAGGGTTGAGGTCATGGAATGAGTGTTTCGGAAACCTTAAAAAAACTAATGGGACGTAAGCTGACGGTCATGCTTATTCCCCACAACGATATAGGCCCCATCCGCATTAACCTCTCTTTTGCTTTACTTGGCATTCTTGCCTTGTCATGGACTGGGCTTACCGTTTGGTCCGGTTTTATCGCCAGCCGGCATGTCGACTATTGGAGAACCAAAGCCGATGAACATGTTCTGCGGGCCAAAGTCTGGTATTTCTCCCGGGAAGTGCAGCGCTCAAGAGAGTACATGGACCGGGTTCGCGAAACGGAGATCGCTCTCCAGGATCTTCTGAACATGAAAACGCGCAAGGCCATTGTGCAATCCGATCATGCCATGGGCGGACCGACGCCGTTGGACCGGAAACAACTTTCCGAACTGCTGACTGGAAACCCCTCTCTGAACATCGATGACATGAATACCGAGCTCGAAGGCGTTAAAAAGTCGGGTTCTGATCTGATGGCCAATTTCGAAGAAATCTCAGCGTATATTAAAGACCAGCACCAGTTATTTCGCTCCACTCCGGAAGATTGGCCCACGCAGGGCCGGTTGACCTCCGGCTTTGGAATGCGAAAATCCCCTTTTGAAGAAGATGACAATGAACATTTTCATCGTGGGCTGGACATTGCCAACGCTCTGGGAACGCCTGTCCATGCCACAGCCGACGGCACCGTTCGCATCGCTTCATGGCAAGGCGGCTTCGGCCGACTGGTGGTCATTGATCACACCCGCGGCTTTCAGACCTATTACGGGCACAACTCGGAGATCCTGGTGAAGGTGGGAGATCATGTCAAGCGCGGTCAGGTCATTTCCTACATGGGCACGTCCGGCCGAAGCACGGGGTACCATCTCCACTACGAAGTCTGGCAAAACGGCCGCGCCGTTGATCCGATAAAATTTGTCAAAACTAAAGAAGGATGAGGTGAATCATATGTTCGGAAATAATAACCAAAATCCCAAGGCCGATACGCACTTGGAAACCATCGTCGGAGCCGAGTCCTCCTTTCAAGGAACGTTGCGTTCCAAAGGATCCGTCCGAATCGATGGGAAAATCGAGGGCGGTGTTTCTGCCGAAGGAATCATCCTGGGTGAACGCGGCGAAATCCAGGGCGATATTTCCGCGCGAACGGTAGTGGTGGGCGGCAAAGTGACCGGCAACATCCATGCCACCGAGTCCCTGGAACTCCTGACCAAATCACAAGTGTTTGGCGACCTGCATGCGCCCCAGCTGCTCATTGCTGAAGGTGCGATCTTTGAAGGCAGCTGCCTGATGGCTTCCGAGAAGACCAAGGTTATCGAAGTCAACGTTAACGGTTAGAAATTCCCGCTAACGGCACGTATCCCTGAGTAGATCACCGTCGGAGAAATCCTGCTTCACGCTTCCGCCCGTATCTCCAAGTAGCCTTCCTGGTGACGTAATTTGGTGACGTAAAGTTCGCCCGCTGATTTCAGCTCATGAACCGAGTCAAAAATAGGCCTTGACTTGTAATCATAAATGATTACAATTAGAGGGGTGCCGGAATATCTCTATTATCAAGGGGCCACCTTCGCCGTCGAATGGTACAGGGATGCCGGCGGCCGCATGAAAGCGAAGGACTATTACGGCTCTTTGTCCGCTGAGGAACGGAAGCGTTTGGATGATCTGGTTGCCTATCTGGCGGACAGTCCTTTCGGGACGCGGTTGCCGAAGACACTTTACAACGAAGAAGATGCGGGCAACAAAATTTATGCGTTCAAGCCCCAGGCCCATCGGTTCTTCAATTTTATGACGGTTGGAAAAAAGATCATCATCGTGGACGCGTATCGAAAGCACTCGCAGCAAATGACCAAGAAAGACCTCCAGTTGCTCAAGACTGTTATTGCGGCCAAGGAAGACTACTTACATCGCGTAAAGGCGGGAACTTATTATGAAAGGCATGCTTAATCGAAAGTTGGAAGCCCCGAAGGTTCGGGCCGAATTCGAACACCGCCAGCGGTTTTTAAAGCTGGAGGTTCAGATTTTGCTCGCGCTCGAAGACCGGGGTTGGAGCTATGAAGACCTGGCCAAAGCCAGTGGGATTCACCGCCAGAATATCTGGCGGGACTTGAAAAATGGGGGACTTCATAAAGCAAGTCTTGAGCGCGTGGCCCGCTATGCTGAGGCCCTTGGGCTCCACATCTATCACTTCCTCATGAGTCCCAAGCAGGAACGGAAACTCCTGCCGCGACTCCAAAGGGCATTGGCGGCGGCATAACGCGACCAAAATCAGATATTCAAAGCCGTCCGCGAAGTTAGAAAACGGTCCGACTAAACCGCAGCTGTTCTGCTACCGGCATTGGATTTTCGCCTTCTATTTTCTTAGCACTACCCTAATGTTTTGTTACTGATTTTGATACTGTCTTCCGCACGCCCCCCCTGGAATCTATCTCCATAACTACCCCCCTCTATTTACCTGTCTCTGTGACGTTAGGGGTGCGGGGTCGGGGAATTTCCGAAGGAAAAGCGAAGCGTTTACCCGACCCCGCACCCCGTCGATGGAAGGGGGGGCGTGCGACGTTCGTTTTTAAGTCGGTTCCTACCGACTTAAGCAACACTGACGAATGAGACGTTTTCTAGCCCCTCCGGCCAAATATTGGTTAGGGTTTATGACATGGGCACGGCTGGTAGGATCAAAAACCTATCTTCGCTTTTATTGCTGACCCGGCCAAAACCTGACCATCCGCTAAAGCCATCCTAAGCCCCTTCCCTTAAAATTCCTCTTCACTTTTTTCCTGATCCATTCATTTTCCATACCTCCGATTGACTCACTCCTTCCCGTGTGCCCTCTGAAATTCCACTTCACTCTTACCCCCACATAAATACTATTAGTCGATGTGGGGGGAGCGGGGTCGGGGAATTTCCGAAGGAAAAGCGAAGCGCTTACCCGACCCCGCTCCCCGTCGATGGAAGAGGGGCACGCGGGCCTTAATTTTAAGTCGTCGCCTGGCGACTTAAACGACAGTCGAATCGGGTGGCTTTTCGGCCGACCGGCGAATTAAATTGTCTGGGATTCCTGCAAGCTGTCCGGTTACGGACATAAAAACTGACGTCAGGTTTTTGATACCGAGTACAATTTTCGAGGTGCCATTTTATTGCGTAGAGTAGGCTGCTCCTGAAATTCTCAGGTCACGTTTGCCTTTATCCCGCCCTTGGGTCGCTTGCGCTTCTGCGGTCGGGATGTCTCCGGCCAGGCCGTCGCCAACACCCAGTCTTAGGGGGCAGGCCGTATTTCGCGCCACTAAGTCATAATTGCGCCCGCCAAAGTCGTAATGGCGGGAAGTCCGGCGGCCGCTATGGGCGCCTCCTTTTGCCGGGGTATTTTCCAGATGTGAACGGAATCGTAATCCCGCAACGATCTCAGCTTGAAACTGCCCAATTGCCCGCCATTAAACCCCTGTCCCAAGGCGAACCGGAATTCTTTTAAAACGTGCTGAATAGTTAAGTTGTTTATTGGGCCCACCTTTGTTGGGACCTTTGGAACCATCAAAAACAGGTCTATTTCTTAACTTATTCGTAACATAAAATGGATAAGCTTATTGGGTGACTTTGGATGGCTAAATTCTTCCTACGCATCGTTGCCTTTCTATTAATCCCCTGCCTGATCTCAGATCCAGCTATTGCTTCATATATACATGCCCCATATAGCTCAGGTCTATTGGTGCTTTCAGCACAATCCCGTGAAACTAAATACCGCCAGGAGGCTCTTGCCGTCCGGACCTGGCCAGGGAGTGCGTGGCTTATTGGCTCGTCGGTGCGTGGTGGTTTAAAGTCGCTCTTTAATGTCGTCCAGTCGGTGCCATCACTGAATCTTTCTTCCCACAATCTTCGCTGGTCGGAAAGAGGTGCCATTGCACGACGAGACACAATTCCTGTCCTTTTGTCGCTAGCAAGCCTGGCTGGCGGAGTTTGGCTCTCCATAGCCGGGGTGTCTCCCTATGCCTGGTTCGGAGGTATTGTGGTTGCGGGATTGATGCCATTTTTGGTGCGACTAGCTGGGCGCTTACGGTCGGGCGCCTCGATTAATCGCCGGCATGGTTTCCAAAGAGCCGCCATCCTAGCTGTTTCCGTCGTGGTTATTGCGTTGACTGTGGCCTATGGCACATTTCGAGTTTCCGAGAGTGGCTTTTCGTTTCGGTATGCCTTGGAGATGCCTTCACCTATGCCGCAAATTGAAATGGTGCAAGGTAAATGGATATCCGATGGTAAAGTGATTTCTGTTCCTTCTGCGAATACTTTGGGAGTCGGTCAGATAGACAGAATCATAAATGATGGAATGGCGAATCGCATATTCTGGCAGCAATTCACCACAAGTCTTCCCCGCAATGTGCCAGTGACGTCGATTCTCACATTGGAGCGAATTCAAAATCTATGGCAAACCAATCAGCTCGATTCGCTGTTTAACGGCCTTCGCAGTCGGCCGGAGGTGTTATATCGATATTTATCTGAAATTCTGGAAAGCCAAGCGTTGGAATTTTCGCGGTATTTCGCCACTATGAAGCCCGGCACGCGACAGAAAGTATTTGAAATATTTTATCACCGCCTCCGCAACGATCTCGAAGTTCAAGAAAATGCTGGCTGGCTTAAGAGAACTGTATTCCCATCGAAATATTTAGCGGCACTTCGTCAAGCGTCGCGCATGAGCTATTTGTACGGTGTCATGGCGCAAACGTTGAATCGGACGAGTTCCGGAACCGTTGATCACGCGTTGCCTGCGCAGCCTGTAGCCCCATTTCCGATGCTGAGTTTTACAGAATCCCAAGCGATCGACAACTACACCCGTTTATTTCAGACGTCGATTGCTACTTATCAACAGCGTGGCTATAAGGTCGTGCTGCCGAACCCTCGAATGTTGAATAGCGGAGAAGTCGTTGGACTTATGGGCTATCCGAATGATCTGGATAAAGCCAACTTCTTCCTCGATGATAACAGGGCCGCGTTGTTATTACAGTGGGTGCTGGAGACATCCAAGCCCGGGCCTAACGGTCATTTGGTGGACGATACTGAAATTTTCAATAAGGCGATGGAGCTTCACTCTAATTCCCAAACAAAAACTATCGACTTATTTAAAGTTCTGGCCACCATTGGTCATTATTACAAAGGCATGGCGAGAGATCCGGATTTAATCTTGGGCGGGCCAGAGGCCAGAACAACAACGACGGGTGTTCGCTTTATTTTGGATCATCATGATCGTTTAAGTTTAATTTGGTCGCTAGATCCTGACAACCGATACACTGTCGATGACACCGGACGACCCGTCTTACGTTGGCGGCCGGTTGATGCGGATGGAAACGACAGAATTCCACAAGGTGAAGTAATAGGTATTGTTTGGCCTTCCATTGAAGCAGACCTTTATCATTCCTGGAACTATTGGCTAACTGCCTTTTATGTTCGGCAAAAGACCTTCTCCGAGCTCAATCAGGACTGGAATACTTTTTATCGTACTCACCCCAAAGTGATGCGGGAGAGCACTGCCGGGTTGGGTGACCCACCGTGGGTAGCAACGATTGCACAAGTCACCCGGGCTTTTGGTATTTGGCAAGATAATCAATATCAGGTTAAGCAAGATGCGCTGCTCGCCCTAAAGCTGTCAGATGTGTTCGGACTACACGATTTTGTGGTTATGCAAACGCGCTTTTCACTTGCTGGCGCCGGCCGTAGCAAGGAACGCACTAAGATCGTCATGGCATATGCGGAGGAACGTTTGAATAAGAGTCTAATCAAAACCGGTCAGATTGGTTTAATTGGAACGGACGAACATCTCATATTGAACGATCCTGATACTAGAACGGTGGAAGGAGGGCGCTTAACCGCTCAATATCGAGATGCGATTGTCGATGAATGGAAAAGTTTAAACAAACCGAATGCTGTCGAATGGGCACGGCGCGATCCGAGACGATTTTGGCAGGTAATGACTGCTCTCGAACAAATCGAGAATCTTGAGCACCATGCGTCAGACAACTTACCTTACCATACACGGGATATTGAGGCCATGGCCACAGCCGGGAGATTTGATGCGAACCGATTCGAACAATTTGGACCTCTAGAATGGAAACGACGCATTGCTGGGAAATCGGCATCAACTGAATTGTTAGCTACCTTAAGCCATGACGCAGATGGTGAGGTGAGATTGGCCGTTGCAGGGAATAAAGCCGCTTTCGGTGACACTCTCGCACGACTGGCGAGTGATAAGGATTCTAGTATCAGGAAGGCAGTTGCTTTAAACCCTTCTACGCCAGGCTCGACATTGGCTGAATTAACGAAGGACTCCAGGCAAGACACTCCTTTTGCGGCGGTCAGAAACCCATCTATGCCAAGCAATGTTCTTAGAGAGTTAGTAAATAGTCCGAATCCGAGGATCCGCGAAAATGTTGCAGCCAATGTTTCATGCCCATCTGATATTCTAAGCCGACTTTCGACAGATTCTGACGCAAATGTCCGCGCAGAGACAGCGTCAAATCCATCGACTCCGATTGCCGCTCTCGTCAATCTTTCCCTTGATCACGATTCGTATGTGCGTGAAAAATTAGGAGGAAACGGCCTTTCTGTCCATGGGAACTCGAAAGCACCGTTAGCCGCCCTTATCGAAATAGCTGTGCTAAAGCAAACAACGGACATGACGCGCGAGTATCTTGAAGACCTCATCAGAAAGAAATACGGTCAGCTTGGAGAAACAATCCGACAATCGATTAAGACTGACATGAAAATTCAAAAGCTGTCGCAAATTGACAGAAGAGATCTTGCAAAATTGGCGAACGCGGAAACACTGTTCTTACGCGCAACCACAACAGCAAATAAATCATGGGATGAAATTAAATCAACCGGTGATGTATCTCGTGATATCGAGAGCGTAATTTCCGTGGTCGGCAAAGATGTCGGTGGAGTTGCAAGTATGTTTTTGTCTAATTCACCTTCACCCTTGCCTGCGGCATCTTATACGAGTAAGCGAAAACTAAAGGGCGAGCAACACCTAAAGGGCGCAGCGTAAGCCCGGTTCCGCTAGCCTAGGAGTGTCCACTTAGTCTTTTGGCTAGAATTCCTGCTTGTCCGGCGCCAGTTGATAGGATTCCTTCACAAGGATTTAGCAAGACCGAAGTATTCGATAATTCCCCCTAATCTTCTAAATTTACCGTTGATATTAAAAATAGTTCTTGACAACTAATACACCTGTATGGTAAAAGTTATCCCTTCACAGTAGCACTACCGGCGAGTGGCCGGTTCCGCGTAGCGGCCGTGTATCCCGCTCCACCAATCTTAAAAATCAAGGTTGGTTCCTTCCAGAAAACGAAGTCGCTGGATCATCCGGCGCATTTAAAAACCAATGGTTCGACTTGTAAAACACATCCCAATATTCCTTTCAACAGGTCTCGCTTGCCATGCCCAAAAAACCTGTTACCCGAAAGGCCTATAGGGCATTTCGGGCTCAGACGGTGGAATGAATAAAAATCGGCCGAAACCGTCTAATAGTATGAGAACATCCACCTGAAAGGAGTCTTTTCATGCAAAATCTTCCGACCAATGTCGAAACAATCGAGATGCCGGCTGATCCAATGGCCTATTTGATAAAAGAGGGGGTTGCTTTTGTTGATGAGTACGGCGTCGTCTGGATGAGGGATAAGCTCCCGCATTGGACGGAAGAACTCACACCTGCACCGTTCGTAAAGTCGTCGCCAAATCAGAATCATCCGGTTTCTGATGGACCTTGGGAGACTCTCCAATCAGCGGCTCGACGAACGGGATATGCTTACAACACCTTCAAGAAATGGCGGTATCTCGGTGTTCTTCCATTCCCGATCCATGAAGATCGATTGTATCCGGGTCAGCGTCCAAAGATTACCGTAAAGACGACGGACGTCGACTCCTGGAAGGCCAAAACCAAAGTCGTGGCGGGAAAATCCGGGTATAATCGGAAGGCGTTATGAGGAAAATCCAGGGTATTCGGAATGATCGCGGCTACACGGAGCTGCGAATCTGGCCGGGGCCCAAGCGCAACCCGGACGGCAGCATCAATACTCCATACCGCAAGCTCTTTGGTCCCTATACCGTGCAAAACATCATGCGGGCCAAGGAGCATATGGAAAGAGTCCGCAAGGAATTTTCGTTTGGGAAAACGCCGACCAAGGAACCCAAACCCATTCTTTTGTCTTTCGCTTGCGACGTATTTTTCAAGCGTCACTTTGAGCAAAATTCCAAGAGGTCCCGACGGTCCAAAGATACGGCTCGCAGCATCATCAAAACTTTTAGAGAGCATTGGCCCGTAACGGCCCTGCATACGATTAAACCCAAGGATGTTGGAGCCTACCGGGAGCGCTTCAAACACTTGGGTCCCAACACCTTAAACGGTCGTCTGACGATGCTCAAAAGTCTCTACAACCGTATGGATGCGTGGGTTAAACGCGGGGAGATTGATCCGGTGATACTGCCGGAATTTAACCCGGTCCGTTATGTGGAATCTCTCAGCACCGTTGCTTGCAAAAGAGACCGGTATGCCAGCCGGGAGGAACTCAAGCGGTTAAAGGAATGGTGCCAAACGAATGATCTTGAAATGTGGAGAGCCATTGAATTAGCCATTCTCACGGGCTTGAGAACGGGAGACCTTCAAAAATCGCAGGCTGGCGGGCCAGTGAGGGGAATTCAGGAGAAAACAAAGAGACCTTTTATTCTTCCCGTGGTCATTACCAGGCCAGTCAATTTCAGCGGTTTTCATCGGCGCTGGACAGCTTGCCGAAAAGCCGCCGGAATGCCCGATTTCCATTGGCATGATTTCAGGCACACCAACGCTACGATGCTTAAGCAGCTGGGTGCCGCTGATGAGGTGATCCGGGAAACCCTCGGCCACGCCAATATTGAGCAAACCTGGGACTACACCAACGCCAGGGAAGAGCGATTAAAACCCTGGTTCGATAAGCTCCAGAAAGAGCTTGAGGCAATTTGAATTTAGAGTCCTGGTGACGTAATTGGTGACGTAAATGGCGTATATCCGTATGTGGCTCTAGACGAAGGGTGGTCGAAACGAAGTCAACGTTAACGGCTAACCGCCGGTCCAAGTCGTAAAATCTCTCCTCTACTTGCCTATCTGACTGGTTTCATTTAAAATAGACTTCGTTGCCAGCTCTGACCGCCCAGCGACGCGCTCCAGGGTGATCAGAGCTGGTTTCTGTGTGTAACAAAAACCTAAAAATATGATGAACTTTCTTCGAAAATATCAGATTCACATTCTCACGGGCCTCCTCTCTTTCTTTCTCATTTATATTGCTCTTGGATTTGGCGGCAGCTTCTTTACCAAAGGCGCTCCGACGGATCCCGTGGCCGAAGTGGATGGCGCGAAAATCCCGTTGCGATTGTTTTATGCCCGTTACAGCCGTGCGCTTGATCAGCTGAAGCCCGGAACGACGCTCGATGAAGCGGGCCGGACGCAGAAACGTGATGAAGTTTTACGCGATTTAATCCAGAGTGTTGTTTTTGATAAGCAGGCGAAGCAGTATGGAATTCTGGTTCCTGATCAGCAGGTCATCAGCAGTCTCGCCCAGGTCCCGGCGTTTCAGGAAAAGGGCGCTTTTTCTCCGCAGCTTTATGGTCGCGCGCTTCAATATCAGTTGAAATCGACGCCTGAGGATTTTGAGGAAGAACAGCGCGGTTCCATTGCCTTTTTCAAGCTCCGCTATTTGATTCAATCCTGTGTGAAGGTAACGGATAAAGAATTGGCCATGGACCGGGCCTACGCACAATCCGTCAAAAATCCGGATGCGAAAAAGACCGATGCGGACTTGCATGATCAGCTGTGGCAGGAGAAAACCATCTGGATTTTTAACCAGTGGTTCACCCAGATCGGTCAGAGAACCCGGGTCAAAACGCATCTCGATCTCATTGAAGGAGTCGCTAAGTAATGTCCACCCTGGTGGTTGTTGGCGTTCAATGGGGAGATGAAGGGAAAGGCAAGATTGTCCACTTACTGGGACAGCAGGCCGATGTGGTTGTCCGCTACCAAGGCGGCAACAATGCCGGCCACACGGTTATTTTTGATGGGAAACATTTCGTCCTCCACCTCATTCCCTCCGGGATATTGCAGCCGGGCAAGAAATGCCTCATCGGCAATGGCGTGGTCATTGATCCGATCGCTCTCCATGAAGAAATCAAGTTTTTGGAAAAACGGAAAATTCATGTCCGCGGACGGCTTTTCATTGCGGATGCCGCTCACGTTATATTGGATTATCATCGCTATCTCGATTGTTTGCGGGAGGAGGTGGCCGGGCAGGGCAAGATCGGCACCACGCGTCGTGGAATCGGGCCCGCCTATTCTGACAAGGTGGGGCGAACAGGGATTCGGATTGCGGATTACATCAATCCGGCCGTGTTCCGACCGCTTCTGGAGCGAAACCTGCGTGAGAAATCGCCGCTTCTGGCGCGCTTTGGATCGCTGAAGCAGATCCGCGCGGGTGTCCTGAAGCGCTATGAGTCGCTTCGGCGTTTCCTCCTTCCGTTTGTCGTAGATGGACCGCAGTATGTTTACCGGGCGGTCGAAGCCGACAAAAAGATTCTCTTTGAAAGCGCGCAGGGAACGATGCTGGATGTCGATTTCGGCACCTATCCGTATGTCACGTCGTCCAACCCGGTCGCCGGAGGCGTCTGCATCGGCTCCGGGCTAGCCCCCACTCAAATTGATGAAGTCCTGGGAGTGCTGAAAGCCTACACGACCCGCGTAGGAGAAGGCCCTTTCCCGACAGAATTAAAGGATGAATTGGGAGAGTCGCTGCGTCAGCGCGGCATGGAATTCGGTGCCACCACGGGACGCCCGCGCCGCTGCGGGTGGTTTGATGCGGTGGCAGTCCGGCACGCTGTTCGCATTAATGGATCGCGGTGGCTGGCACTGACAAAACTCGACGTTCTTGAGGGAGTACACCCCCTTAGAATTGGCGTAGGTTACCGGGTAGGCAAACAGATTTTGAAAGAATTCCCAAACGACCGGAACCTGCAGGCGAAAGCTGAGCCCGTTTATGAGGACATGCCCGGTTTCGAGGGATCCATTCGGGGCATGACTCGATACGCGCAACTGCCCGGCAATGCGCGGCGGTACGTGAAACGGCTGGAAGAACTCGTCGGCGCGAAAGTCGCCATGATTTCGCTTGGACGCAGTCGCGAAGAAACCATTATTCTGGACTCCAATTTTCCATGGAAACCGTAGTCACTTTCGTCATCCCCCGCGGTCTCTGGCGGGGGATCCATCATGACTGTTAACGGCATTCATGGATCCCCGACGGTGGCACTCGGGGATGACGGAGAGGGAAACGTATGAAAGCTTTATTGTCGTTGAGATTAAGATGACTGACTTCGATATCCTCCGACGGCAGGGAAGCAGCATCCACCGCAAATCCATGATTCTGCGAGGTGATTTCGATCTTTCCCGTGATCAAATCCTTGACGGGATGGTTGCCGCCGCGATGGCCGAACTTGAGCTTGTAGGTTTTCCCTCCCAAGGCCAGCCCCAGA
>Ga0206942_1275_pt1 | contig 12789 bp, 9 predicted proteins | sample Alteio_BWOrgHeat_6_FD_153253 | JGI IMG/M metagenome (GOLD analysis project Ga0206942, IMG submission 153253) | Enriched cells from forest soil in Barre Woods Harvard Forest LTER site, Petersham, Massachusetts, United States -... | ecosystem: Environmental > Terrestrial > Soil > Temperate forest > O... | reverse complement strand
GCTTGAGTTATCTCGAAGTGGAAGTGACGGGCTCTAACCGCGATTTGCATTCAGGAGTTTATGGAGGGGCGGTGGCGAATCCCATTAATGTGCTGAGCAAAATGATTGCTTCACTGCATGATGAAAATGGCCACGTTACAATCCCCGGATTTTATGATAAGGTAGTGGAATTATCAGCGACTGATCGAAAAAAATTAAATGAAGCGCCATTTGATTTGACCGAATACAAAAAAGATTTGGCTATTGACGATGTTTGCGGAGAAAAAGGATTTACTACCCTTGAACGCACCGGCATCCGTCCAACCTTGGATGTCAATGGAATCTGGGGCGGTTACATTGGCGAAGGAGCTAAAACAGTTTTACCTTCCAAGGCTTCTGCAAAAATTTCCATGCGCTTGGTGCCCAATCAAACCAGCCAGGAGATCACCATGCTTTTCACAAAACATTTTTTATCAATTGCTCCGAAATCAGTGAAAGTAAAAGTTACAGCACATCACGGAGGTCAACCGGCCGTCACTCCAACCCATTCGAAAGCCTTCAAAGCAGCGAGTGATGCATTCGTTCAGATATGGGGTAAAGCACCCATCCCAACGCGCGATGGTGGCAGCATTCCCATTGTTTCACTTTTCAAAAAGGAACTTGGATTGGATACGGTGCTCATGGGCTTTGGCCTTGATAGCGATGCTATCCATTCACCCAACGAACATTATGGCGTTAAGAACTTTTTGATTGGCATCGAAACGATTGTCGCATTTTACCAACATTTTGGTAAGAACTAATTTTTACGGAAGGTGACTAATCCAATTCAGCTGTAAAAATTTATTTCAATCACCTGTATCTTATAAGACCTCGCAGACTCAGGAAATAATGTGACACGAAAAATAACAGCTTCAACAGGATCATCTCCACGGTTGCAGGTAACGGTGTGGCAGGTATTCTGGTGATGGAGCAGCGGCATTGAAGGCAAGCTCTCTTCACCTCTTGGTGTTGCGGTAGACAGTAATGGGAATCTTTTTATTGCAGATTCTCAAAATGGTGCTATCCGTATGGTAAGTAAATTGTAACGAATGAATCGCCAATTTTATCGCTAAGCGGGTTGTAACCTCTTATTATACGCGGAAATGTTTATGCACACGATCAAGCGCTTCTGCTTTTTTGGCCGAAAGACTTTTATTGCTTGACAAGTTTGATTTGGTGTGTTGTATTGCCCTCCCTTATTTTCAAAATGTACATCCCGTTTGTTAGGGTATTGACATTACCAATGAGCATATCGCCATATTGCTCTAATTTTATTGGGCTGTATTTTCCCGCCATATCAATCAGTATCGATTCTGTTTCTTTGTCATTTATTCCAGTAATAAAAAAGAAATCAGGTGAAGGATTGGGGTAGAGCAACACGAAACCTTTAGCGGTTGGAATATCACCAGTAATAATGATTGAAAAGTTGTCCGAGGGCGCACTTAGGCAGTTATCTACTTTTACCTGCACCGAATAAGCACCATCAACAGATGCTTCTATTGTACTGTTGGTCGCCCCAATAATTGCTAAGCCATTCAGAAACCACTCATTGCCTGAAGAAGCACTTGATGTAAGGATAGCCATGTTGGTACCTGCAAGGGCTACTGTTGGTTTTGCAGGATTAATGCAAAAACGCTGAGAGACTGAAGATGCCGCCTGATAAGAAACATTGCCAACTTGGTTGGCTGAGATGGTAATAGCACCCGCTCCGCGAAGGGTCACGGTGTCGCCCGCGATCATCAAAATCGTAGTATCGGAACTGTTAAAACTAACAGGCAAGCCCGATGAGGATGTTGCCGAGATAATGAAAGCAGTGTCACCCAATGTCTTGTTGGGAAGTGCATCGAAGGCAATGGTTTGGGTTGCCTTGTTGATGGTAAGGCTTTGTATAACATCCGTTGCTTCATCGTAAGAAGCATCACCCATCTGGCTTGCAGTAATGTTCACAATGCCCGCTTTTAAAATAGTGACGATATTGCCACTCACGGAAGCAATGGTTGAATCAGAGCTGCTGAAACTTACCGATAAGCCGGAAGTAGATGAGGCGGAAAGTGTAAATACTGTATCGCCAAATGTTTTATTGGCAAGTTTGCTGAACGAAATCGTTTGAGCGGTCTTAACAAAAAGTAAGAACCTGGCTGATACGGGCAAGTGATCGGATGTTGTGCCGGCATAGTTAGGGATATAGGCCCTGGGATCTTCTATGGAAATGGAGTTGTTGACGTACGCATTGGTCAATTCATTGGAGGAAATAATATGATCCAGAAAGCTGTTGTCGCTAGGGAAGGTAAAGACTCCAGTTTGACTAATGCTGTCGGTAAGCACATTAAAGCTTGAAGTATTATCAACAAATACTTTGTAAGGAGACTCCGACCCTGAATTGATCGATGCCTCAACATCATCATTAAAATCACCGAGTAGAACAATATTATCATGGGCGTAGTTGGCAAGAAGGGAATCGTATAATACCATTACATCATATTTTCTCCGATCATAGTCTGCCGGGGCAGAGCCAGACTTTGCATGGATGTCGATTACACGAATTCGTTTTTTGAATCCATTGATGATAACATCAAAAGTTACCATAAAAGGCAGTCGCCCGGAAGACCAGAAATTGGAAGGTGTACTTCCATCGGTCGTGGGATAGCCCGGCAATAAGGAAATGTTGCCGGCGCGAACCGAATCATACATTTGAGCGAACATCACCCGTGAGCTAACCACTTGAACGGTTGATGTATTGAAAATAAAACCAATCTTTTGCGGGGGATAGTTAGGGTCTGGTCCATTGAACGAATAAGACCACCGGTCGGACACGATTTTATCATACCCGGTTAAGTTTGAAACCAATATACTGAAAGCATCATCATTCGAGATTTCTTCTACCCCATAAATGTCCGCACCGATGGTCTGCATGACAGAAGTGACATTGTTTATTTGCAAGGGATCATCAACGGGGCCAAACTCACCCCCGGCACCAACGACATCCGCACCAAAGAATTCCAGATTATAAGTTGCAATATCGAGTGTCTGCGATTTATCCGTTCCTTCTACGGCCACATTTTTCGTGGCAACACCAGTTGACGTGTTTGAAATCACCTTTGTAGATATGTCGATTTCACCCATAGCTGCAGTAAATTGAACATAGACAGGTTGAGCATTGTTAACTTCCGTGGATGTATAGGAAATGGAATTTGAAAACGTGATGTTGTCTTTCGAGATCGTGAAGTTAGCGGAGGTAGTCACCGTGACATCATTTGTTAAATTAAATCCTTTGATAGTATAATTTTTAATCGATCCCGTAGTATTGAACATTAATGTGGAAGGCGCAATTTGTAAATAACTGGCCACCGCATTGTTGAATGTAATGTCATCAAGCGTCCAGCGGGCCGCTGCCGTTGAGGTAGAGACATAAACAAATGCTACATATATCTTTTGTGAAGCGTATGGCGAAAGATCAACACTACTCAATGTCCAATCAGAAGCATCTGTACTGGTAGAAGCGACAGGCATCGTGGGAAAATTTCCATTTAAATCAGTCCATGTAGCCTTAGTAGGATCCCCTTCACCCGTAAAGTCGGAAGAGATTTTTAATTGAAGGGGATTTCCCGCAAAGGAAAATTGAGAATAAAAAGATAAACTCGCATTGGCCCCTAAGGTTACCACAGGCGCGATCAGCCAATCCTCATTTACCTCGGCGCGATCAGAATATCCGTTCATGCGGATGCCTGACGATCCCCTGCCAAAATCGGTACAGCCCCATTCTTGTTCCCCATTTACACTAAACTTCGTTAAGGACGAAGTCCCCTCACAGGAATTAAAATTTTCAACAAAAAAAGGAGGAGGAGTCAAGGTTGTTAGGTCAAGCCTCACCACCGAAGCCTGAAGGTTAAGTGCCAGATCTTCTGAAATAAAATAGATGTTATACCGGGTAGAAGAGGAGAGGCCCGTCATAACAGACTCATATTGCGTGTTAGCACTAGTCACCGATAGTTGACCTTGTTGATTCAGACTCAAAGCAGTTCCATTCCCGTCTTGACCCGCCTTTACCTGGGTTGCAGAAGGAGTCGCTGTTCCGTCCATTAAGACAACAAAGTAAGTAATACCAACTTCATCAAGACTGGAAGAGATTTGGAATCCCGTTGATGTAATGTCTTGAACTTTTGGATATCCGGATTGGTAGTCTGGAGGAGTAATATCCGGGGCAGGAAGGGTTAATGCTTGAACCAATGTTGGTGATGATAACACGCATTGTTCAGTAACAAAATAAACATCGTAAGGAGCACTTGAGTCAAGGTTAGTCACTATGGCCGTAAATTCAGTTGACGGAGACGTCACCTGGATCGCGCCCTGAAAACCAGACATCAAAGGGGTTCCATTTCCATCTTGTCCATTTTTCACCTGGATAGAAGCAGGTGCAGTAGCCCCCGATGGCAGGATGACAAAATAAGTTGTACCAATTCCTGCAAGATTTGTAACAACCTGGAGGCCGGTGGACGTGATTAATTGAACTTTGGGATAGTCCGAAGTAAAGCCTAATGGACTTAAACTCGGAGCAGTGCTATTTTGAGGATTGGGCGAAGCTGATTTAAAATCGCTTGCATTGTTATTGGTATCTACACATGTTATTTTTCTTGTTGCCGATATTGTGTTGGTAAGCGCAGGCGTTGTGGCGGAGCCTTCATAACAATTCGAACTTCCATATCCGACCACATCAATGACACTGAGAGGACAAGAACCTGTAAGCGCCGAGGTGGAACTCACCAGTGCGACTTTACCATTGGTTCCTGACAGGTTGATTGTTCCAATCGCATCGGGAGTTGGCAGGTTCATGGTTCCTCCGGATCCGACTGCTTCTTGAATTAGATAAAAGCTTCCGGCAGTGATTGAGCCGGTTAAATTTGTTACTTGCCAGCTTGTTCCGGAAGCAGATGTGTATTGAACACTCCAACCGGTTAAGCTTATCGATGTTGCCGTTGGATTATAGAGTTCAATAAAATCATTTTTGTAAGTGGCTCCTGAATTTCCTCCACCCCCATACACTTCACTAATGACCAAATTCTGAGATAAACCAACGAACCCACTGAAGACAAAGTGAAGTAAAGCTACTATGTGTAAAGATTTACCCATAATATTTCGGTTTTAAAGCGGATGGAAACTGAATCTTGACGAAACGAAATAATTGGTTTTTTAGAAACAAAAAACCCTCCATTTTGATGGATAAAAAACGAAATAAAATAACCTAAGATGATCATTACGCAAATCCCTCATCATCCTTGGATTGTCCAATTGAGGCATCGGATATTCGCATACACAGCTTTCTACTCATCATAAGAAACTTCATACCCTTCAAGAGTACATTTTTCATCAACCTCATCGGCTTGTCAACCGGGCTTGCCTGAACATTGCTGATGGAAGGTGAGCAGGCGGTATTAATACGGACCGTCAACTCCAGATCTATTAGATGAGGCCATGATCAAGGAGTTACCCGAAATCGAATAAGCCGTTTCAGTTACACCTTATAAATGGTTTGGAAAATTTGGTCTCTCCGTGGATGAAAAAACTACGAAGGTGATAGGGCAATATACTCGCTTGACCGTTCAAAAATTGACAAGACGAAATACAGGTTTAGTGGGTTTTTTGTTGGTAATAGTTCGAGCGGCGATTTTTCGAATTTGAAGTTAACTCACTAAAAGACTGGAATCTATTTTATATACCCCTCAAAGTTTTTATGATCGCGGTGGTAGAGTACTTCTTTGGGTAAGGATTTGAAATATTCGTAAGTAACCTTCAGGCCTTCAGCACGCGCGACTTTCGGTTCCCATTTTAAAATACTTCTTGCTTTAGTGATGTCAGGTTGCCGTTGTTTCGGGTCGTCTTTCGGCAGCGGTTGATAAATTATTTTTTGCGTCGTACCTGTTAATTTGATTATCTCTTCAGCAAATTCCTTGATGGTGATTTCACTTGGGTTTCCAATGTTCATCGGCAAAATATAATCACTCATAAGCAGACGATAAATTCCTTCCACCAAATCGTCCACATAACAAAATGATCGAGTTTGCGAGCCATCACCGAAAATGGTGAGATCTTCTCCGCGCAGTGCCTGCCCAATGAAGGCAGGGAGCACTCGTCCATCGTTCAATCGCATACGTGGACCGTAAGTGTTAAAAATCCGGATGATTCGTGTATCAAGATTATGATACGTGTGGTAGGCCATGGTCATCGCTTCTTGAAAACGCTTGGCCTCATCATAAACTCCACGAGGGCCAACCGGATTTACATTTCCATAATACTCTTCAGGCTGCGGATGCACATGTGGATCGCCATATACTTCGGAAGTAGACGCGATCATGATTCGTGCTTTCTTCGAGCGTGCTAAGCCAAGTAAATTGTGAATACCGAGCGATCCCACTTTCAAGGTTTGGATGGGGATTTTCAAATAATCAATCGGGCTTGCCGGTGATGCAAAATGCAAAATGTAGTGAAGCTCGCCGGGCACATGCACAAACTTTGATACATCGTGATTATAAAATTCAAACGCTCTCAGTTTAAATAAGTGCTCAATGTTTCGAAGGTCCCCAGTAATGAGGTTGTCCATGGCAATTACCTCAAGGCCTTCGTTGACAAAACGATCACATAGATGAGACCCGAGAAATCCAGCGGCTCCCGTAATTAATATTCGTTGTTTAGCCATGGATGGATTGTCTTCCAATACTAAAATAAGTGTATCCCAAGTCTTTCATTTGAACAAGGTCGTATAAATTTCGTCCATCAAAAATGACTTTATTTTTTAACGAAGAGGAAAGTTTATCGAAGTCGGGAGTTCGGAACTCAGGCCATTCAGTTGCGATAAAAATGGCGTCTGCACCATCAGCTGCTTCGTAGGGATTTTCGAAGTAAAAAATCTTATCACCCAGCAATCTTTTTACATTGTTCATCGACTCCGGATCGTGAGCTTTCACCTTTGCTCCTGCTTTCAATAATTCAGCAATGTTTTCCAACGCCGGAGCTTCACGGATGTCATCCGTATGTGGTTTGAAAGAAAGCCCCCACACAGCGATCGTTTTTCCTTTTAAATTATTATTGAAATATTCCTTTATTCTAGAAATCAATTTTGTTTTCTGGGCTGCATTGACTTCCATTACTGCCTCAAGTATCTTGAAATCGTAATTTGCATCCATGGATGATTTGGCAAGCGCTTGCACGTCTTTTGGAAAACAACTGCCTCCATAACCGATACCGGGAAACAGAAACCGTTTGCCAATTCGACTGTCTGTGCCGATGCCCTTGCGAACAGAATCAACGTCAGCACCAACAAGTTCGCACAGATTGGCAATCTCGTTCATGAATGAAATCTTTGTAGCTAAAAAGGAATTGGCCGCATATTTTGTCAACTCAGCAGAGCGCTCATCCATAAATACAAGCGGGTTTCCCTGGCGGACGAAAGGAGCGTAAAGTGTTTCCATTAATTTTTTTGCACGATCAGAGGTAGTGCCAATTACTACGCGTTCAGGCTTCATAAAGTCATCAACCGCTACACCTTCGCGAAGAAATTCAGGATTGGAGACCACATCAAAATCGACTTTTGCTTTAGCCAAAATTTTTTGTTTTACTTTTTCGGCGGTCCCGACAGGCACTGTGCTTTTGTCGACAATCACAGTATATCCTTTTAATAAGGCCCCAAGGGAATCTGCAACACCGAGAACATATTTTAGATCAGCCGAGCCATCCTCTCCCGGAGGAGTTGGCAACGCCAGGAAAATAATTTTTGCCCCTTCAATTCCGTCGGCAAGATCAGTAGTAAAGGACAGTCTTCCTTGGTGAATATTCCGGTGAAATATCACCTCAAGACCGGGCTCATAAATAGTGATTTCACCATTGGTTAATTTCTCAACTTTCTCTAAATCAATATCGATACAAACTACTTTGTTTCCTGTCTCGGCAAAACAAGTTCCAGTAACCAAACCGACATAGCCAGTGCCTACAACTGCAATCTTCATAATAAAGGTTAAGGCGCAAAAATAGCATATCGACACGTTTTTAGAAGAAATATCTGCGCAAACAAACTAACACTCGTTTGGTGTTAAGGCGAAAGTCATTACTTTTGCACTTCTTAATACTCTTTAGAATATGGATGTGATGACGGAATCTACCATTGGAGTCAGTTTTGACTCTTCAGAAAACGAAAAAATGATTGCCCAGATGATTCGCGACTTTGGGGTGAGGGAAATCCGTCCGAAAATAATGGAGTGGGATGAGAGTCAATATTTTCCAGTGGAGTTGTTCAGAAAAATGGGTCAACTGGGCTTAATGGGTGTGCTCGTGCCGGAAGAATATGGTGGAGCTGGGTTTGGTTATCATGAATATGTTACGGCTATTGCTGAGCTTTCAAAAATAGATGGATCCATCGGTCTATCTATGGCGGCACACAATTCCCTTTGTACAGGCCATATTCTTCAATTTGCTGATGAGGGGCAAAAGCGCAGCTACTTACCAAAGTTAGCAACGGGTGAATGGATCGGGGCGTGGGGCTTGACCGAGCCGAATACTGGTTCGGACGCCGGAAACATGCGTACTGTCGCAAAAAAAGATGGAGATTATTTTGTACTCGATGGAGCAAAGAATTTTATCACACACGGCAAATCAGGGAATGTTGCAGTCGTTATAGCCCGGACCGGTGAAATTGGAGATTCTCATGGAATGACAGCGTTTATTGTTGAACGGGGAACTCCAGGCTTTAGCGGCGGGAAAAAAGAAAATAAATTAGGTATGCGTGCCAGTGAGACCGCTGAAATGATTTTCACGGATTGTCGAATCCATAAAAGTCAAATGATTGGCCACGAGGGCGAAGGCTTTATTCAGTCGTTAAAAGTGTTGGATGGCGGAAGGATCTCGATTGCCTCCTTAGGATTAGGTATCGCTCAGGGCGCCTACGAAGCTGCATTGCAATATTCTAAAGAACGCCATCAATTCAATAAACCGATTTCAACTTTTCAGGGAATATCATTTAAATTAGCCGAAATGGCTACCAAAATTGAAGCGGCCAAACTTCTAATTCATCAAGCTGCTGATTTAAAAAATAAACACAAACCGGTAAGCAAGGAATCCGCGATGGCGAAATTATATGCCTCTGAAATTGCCGTAGAGGTGGCCAATGATGCCGTCCAGATTTTTGGTGGGTATGGTTATATCAAGGATTTTCCTGTTGAGAAATTCTATCGCGATGCTAAACTCTGTACGATAGGAGAAGGAACGTCAGAAATCCAAAAATTGGTGATTTCAAGGGCAATTTTAAGGTAAGGCTTGGAGAAATCATTTCAATTGGACTATATTTGCAGCCCAAATAGGTAAATATGCTCATTATCAACATTAAGGAAAACGAATCGATCGACAAGGCGCTAAAGCGCTTTAAAAAGAAGTTTGAAAAAACCGGTGTTTTAAAGGAATTGCGTTCAAGAACTTCTTTTACGAAGCCTTCTGTAAAAAGAAGGAGTGAGATCATTCATGCTGCTTATATTCAAAAGCAGTTTGCTTCTGACAATTATTAACATTCGATAGACATTTTGTCAACAATCCCCCGCTGATTTTATCATGCGGGGTTTTTTTTTTATCTTGAAGGAAAGCAGGGTCCGGTTTAAATGGGAGATTCTTTCTTAAAATACCTTAGGTTTGAAAAACGGTACAGTCCCAAAACCGTCATTTCATATCAAACCGATCTTCATCAATTTCAAGAATTTTTAAATCAAGAGTTTGACAAGATTTCTGCGGAGGAGGCAAACCATGGAATTGTACGGTCATGGATCGTTCGCCTGGTGGAAAACAAACTGGACGCGGTTTCGGTCAATCGAAAAATTGCGTGCCTTCGCTCTTATTATAAATTTCTGATCAAACAGGAAATCCTTGCTAAGGATCCCATGACAAAAATCAAAATCCTGAAAACAAAAAAGAAGCTCCCGCACTTTGTCCATGAGGCCGACATGATAGCAATGCTTGACCATACAGTGTTCTGGGATGATTTCGATAACCTCCGCGACCAATTGGTACTCGAACTTCTGTATGGAACGGGTATGCGGCTCTCAGAACTAATCGGTCTAAAAGACGCTAGCATAAACCTTGCTGATCATACCTTAAAAGTTTTGGGGAAAAGAAACAAGGAAAGGGTCATCCCTTTTACCTCTAGCCTCGTTCTAGTGATTAAAGGATATCTTAAGATCAGGAATCGGGAAGTAGAAAGAAAGAGCGATCGGTTTTTGGTGACAAAGACGGGTGCACCGCTTTATCCGGTGATGGTGAACCGGATCGTAAAAAAATATTTGAAGGGTTCTAACGTTGAGAAGAAAAGCCCACATGTGTTGCGGCACACCTATGCCACACACCTGTTAAACAAAGGAGCGGAGATCAACGCGGTGAAGGATTTATTAGGTCACAGCAGTTTAGCGGCAACGCAGGTTTATACCCACAATTCGATGGAAAAATTAAAAAAGGTGTTTGATCAAGCTCACCCGAAAGCATGAACGAAGGATTTTATTGATGATGTTTCACTTAAATTTATTTTTTATGAAGTTACAAGTCCACTCCATCCACTTCGATGCCGACAACAAATTAATCAACTTCATTCAACGGAAAGTTGATAAACTTGAGACGTTCTATGACCGGCTGGTAGATGGTGAAGTTTTTCTCCGGATCAACAACGAAGGAATTGAAAATAAGACGGTAGAAATAAAATTGAAAGTACCCGGTAACCAACTTTTTGCCAAAGAACAGGCAACATCTTTTGAAGAAGCAACTGATATGGCTACAGAAGCTCTTCGGACACAATTAAAAAAGTTCAAAACGAAATTGAAGGAAGGAAGAGTCTGAGTTTATTCTCGATAATAAGTGAAAAGGCTCCCGGAGGAGCCTTTCTGTCTAAACTTTGAAAGTTTTTTTTAACCGATCAACGTAGTCTAGTTTTTCCCACGGAAATAAATTCACTTTCACTCTCTTTTCATTCCTCCGTCCCTCATTGAAAATCTTCTCTACAGTTTTAGGTTCGCGACCCATGTGGCCATAGGCGGCCGTTTCAGAATAAATAGGCGAACGAAGATTAAAGCGCTCTTCGATAAAGTAAGGACGCATGTCAAATACTTTCTCTATTTTTTTGGCAATTTCACCATCCGTGAATTTTACTTTGGCCGTGTTGTAGGTATTGACATACAAGCCTACAGGCTTTGCTACACCGATGGCGTATGCTACCTGTACCAGTACCTCATCGCAGATTCCGGCAGCTACCATGTTTTTGGCGATGTGCCGTGTGGCATACGCTGCCGATCGATCCACTTTAGAAGGATCTTTTCCTGAGAAAGCTCCTCCACCGTGGGCGCCCTTTCCACCATAGGTATCAACAATTATTTTTCTTCCGGTTAAACCGGTATCGCCATGCGGCCCGCCAATTACAAATTTGCCAGTAGGGTTGATGTGATATTTAATGTCGTTGCCAAATAATTTCTGTACACGTTTTGGCAACTTCTTCTTGATGCGAGGCACGAGAATGTTGATCATGTCATCCTTGATCTTTTTTAACATCACAGCATCTTTATCGAAATCATCGTGCTGCGTGGAGATCACGATCGCATCAATGCGTTGAGGTTTGTTGTCGTCACTGTATTCGATGGTCACTTGCGATTTGGCATCAGGACGAAGATAAGTCATTACTTTCCCCTCCCGGCGAATAACCGATAACTCCCGAAGTAAGAGGTGAGCGAGATCCAACGGCAGTGGCATATAGTTGTCGGTTTCGTTGGTGGCATAGCCAAACATCATTCCTTGGTCACCTGCACCCTGATCTTCTTTTTTCTTTCGCTCAACACCTTGATTGATATCAGCGGATTGCTCGTGAATAGCTGAAAAAATCCCGCAGCTGTTGGCTTCAAACATGTATTCACTTTTAGTATAGCCAATTTTTCTGATCACTTCACGTGCGATGTCCTGAACGTCCAAATACGCTTCCGATTTTACCTCACCGGCCAACACAACCTGGCCCGTTGTAACGAGTGTTTCGCAGGCAACTTTGGAATTCGGGTCATAGGCCAAAAAATAATCGATAAGGGCGTCAGAGATTTGATCAGCTACTTTATCAGGATGACCTTCGGAAACGGATTCGGAAGTGAATAAATAAGGCATTTGAAGTTATTTATAATTGTGATTTTGGAATTACGATTTTTTAGAGCGGCAAAAATACAGCAATTAGTCAATTAGTCAATACGCAACAAACCAATTATGGATTTGCCAAAAACAGAAATACAGCAGGTTCTTTCTCAAGCTTTGGAAGGTCTTTTCTCCATTCCTTGACACTATCCGTTTTTATAAACTCACTTTTTCCTGTGAGGTTAAAGGCCAGGCATAATTTTGTATTAAGTGAAAGTGATACTACAAGGTTTTTTAGTAGTTGATTATTTCGAAAAGGTGTTTCAATAAAGATCTGAGTTTGGTTTTTTGTGGCTGATTCCTTTTCAAGCATTTTAATTTTCTGAATGCATTCTTTCGGTTCGATTGGCAAATAACCGTGAAACGTAAACTGCTGTCCATTCAAACCGGAAGCCATTAGCGCCAACAAAATGGAGGAAGGACCAACGAGAGGAACTACTTTTATCTTTTTTTGATGGGCATAAATAACAGCCAATGCGCCGGGGTCGGCTATGCCCGGGCACCCTGATTCGGAGAGCACTCCCATGTTTTCACCCTTGAAGATGGGAGCAAACATTTCTTCAAGTTCCTGCTCTTTCGTGTCTTTAT
>Ga0206942_1279_pt1 | contig 12906 bp, 8 predicted proteins | sample Alteio_BWOrgHeat_6_FD_153253 | JGI IMG/M metagenome (GOLD analysis project Ga0206942, IMG submission 153253) | Enriched cells from forest soil in Barre Woods Harvard Forest LTER site, Petersham, Massachusetts, United States -... | ecosystem: Environmental > Terrestrial > Soil > Temperate forest > O... | reverse complement strand
AGAACTCGGTCTGGGCGCACGTACGGGCGCTTGCTTCCAATTGTTTGCGCAAGACATCATTTTCGAGCAGATGAACGATCTGTTCGCGCAAAGCGTCGGCGTCGTGGCAAGGTATGGCCACGCAATTTTCTCCCGGGCGGATATAGTCCTTTAGCCCGGCCGACTGGCTGACAATTTGCGCTTTGCCCATCGCCATGGCTTCAAGAAACGCCGTAACCCCTCCCGCCGTCAGAATGGGATGAAGCGGCATGATCACCAGCTTGGCCTGATCGTAAAGATCCCGAAATTCTCGATCAGACAAGCGCGCTTTTATCACGGACAGGTTGGGATAGAGCTCTTTGTTTTCGACGACGCGCCTCGTCTTGAGGACTAGCTTGATATCAAGCCCGGCGACGGCTGTGAGGAGCGTTTCATAGTCCCGTGAAATGTCGTCCCCGACCGCCAGGACAAAATCGCTCTCTTGTCCCTTGTTCTGAGGTGCATAAAATTCCGCATCAACATGCGCAGGGATGAACTCAACATGCGCGTTTGTCCTATAATGCGTGCGGATGTGCGCGACTTGTTCAGAGCCGAGCGTAAAAATGGCAGCGACACGCGGAATTACCAGCCGCAAGAACAATTTGCGGATTCGCGAATTGGCGCCAATACCGATATCGACAATGACGATCGATGAGCGGAAGAAGAAGAGGCGTTTGAAAAGCGCCAATATGAGGGCGCCGGACTCAAAATAGGAGAGAACGATATTTGGCCGACGCCAGCTTAGGAGGATTTTCAAAGCTCGAAGCGGGTCGATTGCCTTGAGCATTGAAGGCTGTCGTGCCATCGGGTTCCAAGGCAGATCGTTAACATCGAAAAATTCTACCTTGAAGCCCAGCTTTTCTAGTTCGCCATTAATGGCTTCGGCGCCACGCTCATACTCCACACCCAACCCTTGGGGAAGACGTCCGCGCCGGTTGGCCGGAAGCACGAAAACCGTGGGTCTCTCCCGTCGCTGACTGAAGATAGCCTGCGGCCCCGGCTTTGCCAGGCTCTTCCAGACAGACATAGCCCCCTTCTCCTCAAGCACTTTCGCGACATCAGGCCACCGCACCGCCCCTTGTCTCGCTTATAAACGACTGACCAGCCCTGGGGATAGTGACGCCAGCGTGGGCGGCAGAAATCAGGGCGCAAAATTCAGCCCCGGGAAGCCCGACGCGATCCGCAATACCTCACCCATGATAGAGGCGCCCACAGCCCGCGTGCCCGCGATCGTCTCGCTTTCCGCTTCGCCACATATTGTGCCGAACAGAGCGTTTATGTCGCTATTTAGATCGACAACCCTGGGATTAACCACACTCACATCTAGTTGCAGCGGGAATGGACGGGGTTGGGATAGAGCAAGTAGGTTAGCCAAATGATATTCAGCCGCATTGTAGCTCACGAATGGCGACCGTGCTTTAGTCTAATTCCGGTCCGTCTTATTGACGGAAATATGAATTCAGAAAGCCTGGGCGGCGCGCTAAGGGAGAATGGCAGTATCGCTGCGCAACATCTCAGAAAGAATTGAAAGAGGAGAACGAGTGGGCGAGCAGCCAGTGGTAAATAGGTCCGCGCGTGATCTTCCTATTCATCGCGCTTAGAAAATGCAGTCCTTTTCTACACCCGCCCCGCGGAACATGCGCGCCCAATTTTCCACATATCTTGATGCGGTAAGATTCTCCGCCTGCATGGCGGTCGTCTGCGCGCACTTTACCTTTTCACAGTTTATCGCCGGGGTACCGTACCAAGGTGACCTAGCCGGCATCGCGGTTACCGTTTTCTTTGTTTTATCAGGGTACGTCATCGCCTATGTCGCCGACCAGAAAGAGACAACACTGAAGCAATATGCCGTGAGCCGCTTGGCGCGGATCTATTCTGTCGCAATACCGGCAATCGTACTGACGCTCATCATCGATTTCTATCTAATGCATCACGGCGTTGGCGATTGGCTTCCGAGCTACGAATACAGAGGTATGTGGAAGTACCTCCCGGTCTTTTTAGTTTTTGGCTCCGAGCTAGCAGGGTTTCACGCCGTTGTGTTTGGGGACGGGGTCTTCTGGTCTCTATCCTATGAGGTCTGGTATTACGTCGCCTTCGCAACCTTCTTCTACTTGCGCGGTGCCTACCGCATCGTGTTTGGCCTGGTGTCCCTGCTAATCTTAGGTCCTGCGCCCCTTATCTATTTCCCTATCTGGATACTCGGCGCAGTTATTTATCATACGCACAAACGCATAAGCGTTTCTCCGAATATAGCTAAGTATGGCGCGTTGCTGACAATTGGGGCGATTATTGTGCTTCTAGCTCTCGGCGCCCTCGGTGACGCAGACTATATGGCCAACCAGCTATTTAATGGCTGGCCCCGGGCTAATCTGCACGATTCCATGAACTTCGCCTCATACTATATCGTCGGCGTGCTTGCTGGCGCACATATATTTTTCGTCCAGTATTGCCACCTGACTTTCCTTTCCGGTCAGCGAATCAAAAGAGCGATCGTCTATGCCGCTTCATTCACTTTTGCGATCTATCTCTCGCACAGACCCTTTATGAATTTTTGGGCCTACGTGATCCGGCATGATCCAAGTTCCATAACAAGCATTTCCCTACTGGGCGCCCTGGTGCTTTTTAGTTGTTGGCTTTTCGGCTTTATATCCGAAAAACAGAAGGGCCGCTGGCGCACTCTGTTTCGCCGTCTTCTGAATTTGAGAGCCGCACCTTTGCGAGCCGCCTAATGCATCTCAGCTAATACCGAAATCACCACCGCGGCCGCGCCCGGGGCGCTAGCTTCGGCTGCCAATGGATTTTCATGAAACCGTTGTCGTTCGCTGGAACGATGTATATCGATCCAATCACGAAGACCGGATAGCTATTCCCAAAAAAGATAGCTGCCGTCTGATAGTTATTGGCGATGTCAGATTGAGTTGTCGGATTTGTCCTGCTGCCAGCGACAACAGATGTCCAGCCTGTCCGGATTACCATTAGATCTGGCGGTAGTAACGCGGACAAATCCGGTCTGCAATTTATACAAAATCTGTCAGGTCAGATTAGTTCAAGTTGCGCGGTCGCGACGCAAGGCGGCTGGCCGGATTGTCGGCGGTGATTGAGAAGGCATTGCTCTTTTTCACTGTGAAGCAACTATCGACTGCCGAGCATTAATTCCACCGATTGCGCGAACCATACGTTCCGCATTGTCGATGCACACGTCCAGCTCTGGATATGTCGCTCGAACGTTCGCGAGATTAAGTTTTTCGAGATAGGACGCCATGACCAGAACAGCGCGAGTAGTCATCATCGACTCGTTGCCAGTCATCGCCTTGCCGCCATTGAGTGGATCGGATTTCAGAGCTACTTGCTGTGCCGCACTGAGGGGGCTGCCGTCAGGATCAACCGACATGCAATATTGCGCAGATTCCGCCCAGTTCATTAGGGGAGCGGACTTGTCAAAAGTTCCCGATATTGGCTTGCCTTGGGCATCTTTTGCCCACGGAAATCTATTCAAATAATAGGCGGTACCAAAGCCAGGTGGATAGCCACTCGTACCATTGGTGCGGTCAATTACGTTTTTGAGCGCCCATAGATAGAGGGGCGCCCAATCGCTATGGCCCGTTAGAACGCCAAAAGCCAAGGTGGCTAGCATGAAATCGACTTGCCAGGGGCCGAAGCGATCACCGCCGCTGACCAACCGGAAATACTGGTTGTTCGGATCCTTCATATGGGTGGCGGTGTAATATGCGAGCTGATTGTCGAGCAGTATCTTCCAATAACTCGACGGATGGCAGGTGTTTGGCAGTGTGCCCGCCGCTTCTGCATCTTGCGTGGCCGCGTGAGCCATGAACAGGTTTCGAAAGGCCCAGGCAACTCCTCGCGGTTCACCGCTCAGAATAGCTTGCTGCTTTGTACTTTTGGACGCATCGCAGAGAATCGTGAAATTGGCGTTGTATTGGAGATTTTGGAGGAAGCCCATGTCTCCGCTTGCCAGATATGCGACGTAAGCCATTTCGCAGAAGTGCGCTTGCTGTGGCACCATTCCGCCGCCGAGAATGTTGTTACCTTGTGCGTCCCTGGGGTACCGATCAAACCACGGGTCTCCCATCCCAGGTCCGTCATAGCAGTTCGCCTGAGGGTACCGCAAAAGGTCAATTGGCTTGCCTGTTGTCTCGTCCCGATAATGAAGCGGGAAGCTGTCATTAGCCTGCGCCCAATCAAGCATTGGTCCAGGGTCACCACCCAGCATGTAATAAGCGCTGTTGTCTGTGATCAACCCGATGTCGGGCCGCTCGCCCGTAGTGGGCATGTACGTGGTAATACTTGACGCACCCATAATTTTGTAAGGGACGCGCGGCGGCTGAGGTGACACCCTGCTGCCGATATTGCCAAAAGAGAACATTCGATGATCGGCAACAATTTCAGCGGGTGTTTTGACGATCGCCAGTGGTCGAGGTCTGTAGGTCCATTCCGCGTTCCACCAGTGACTAGGGATATTGTCATCGAACGCGACTTTTCCATTATCCTCAATGCGAACGTGATGGGCGCCTAGATGGTAGGGTTTGACTGTGGACGCGGGCCAGTTCAAGGCGCGCAGCGCGCCAAGATGAAACACCACGCGGCCATCTTGATGAAAGCTGACATAATAGGATGGAATTTTGGGACCATTGGGATAAGCGTACGTTGCGCCATTAAGTGTCACGATTGCGCTTAGACCAGATCGGGCTGCTGTCGGCGCGTTTCCCGCCTGCGCAAAAACGTGACCAATCCCTAGCGACCCGGCGACAAGGCTGCCGCCTAATATTGCGCGCCGGTTAAATTTCTTCATGCGCTCAACCAAAAGAATAGAATCGTCGCGCAGATGATCGAATTGGACGAACAATCTCGGTCATCGCACTAAAAAATGCACAGCCCCTTCGTGATCGAAAGCCAGCTAACTCGATCATTACGCAAAACCTCCGACATCTAAAACTCTGGGCTTCGCGTATTTTGCGCGGAATCTTCTATGGCAATTCGTTAGGCAGGTTAGCTGGAATATGACAAAATGTCACTAGGGAGATATTTCGCAAGCCGTGGGCGGCTTATACTGTAAAATTGCCCGTTCGCTGGGCTTAAGCCTCTCAACGGCCAAATCTCACAAATCAGATCGTTGCGGCCGTTCGCTAACCAAAAATCGAAGTGTTTAACTTCGGAGCATAATTTCACCGCCCTGTCGCGCTATACTCTCAACTTAACGTTTAATCTTTTGGGTTTCTCCGTAACAGACGCCCGGGGGCACAAATAATGGATAAAAATCTCTCGACCGGGGAATGGGAATCGCTTGCGCGCGACGGTTACATTCGTCTTCCGGGGGCATTTAAGAATATTCTGCCAATGCTGCAAAAAGCCACGCGTGAGCTCGCGCAGCAGTATCCCTATGGATTTGCTGATCCGCGATACTATACCGGCGCAATCCCCCAGCCGTTGACGAAAGAAACTGCGAGGCCCGATGGTCGGATCATGATACCGCATGTTGGATTCAGAAATTTTGACATCTTGGCGCCGCTAGCCAATTCATATCTGCATGAGCTTTTAGAGCGCATCGTTGGCAAGGATTTCTATTTTTCCAATACTTGGTATCAAGAAGTTCCTCCAGGAGCGGGCCGTTTAGGGTATCACAAGGATCCACGCGGGAGCATCAGTTTCACCATACTGATGGACGACCATGGACCGGGAATGGGTAACACTTGCCTGGTGCCAGGCTCTCACATCAATACGCCGCCTGCATCCTACTGCATGGCCGATCCGCACGCGCCGCATCCTTCTGAAGTCGATCTCGTCGGCAATGCCGGGGACCTATTACTTTTTACGCCCGAGGCCTGGCATGCCCGATCCGCTCATAACGGTTCCCGCCGTACATGCCGGCTTTTCTACAATTTTTACAGCAGGAGCAGCCGCAATACGACAGCATGGGCAGATGTTGTCGATCCTGTCCTTGTGGAGCAGGCGCGCGCAAAACTGCCGTCCGAATATGCCCATATGTTTGAAATTAATCCTCGCCGTTCACAAGATCTCGCGATCGTGCATGGCTCTGCTTTGAAATCGTGGGCCTATCAAAGGTCGAGCTCAGAGGAGATTTTCCGAGATATCTTTTATGCGGCCCACAGATATGGCCGATCGCCTGAAAATGAACGGCATCCCGGTGCTCTTTTGCCATACACTACGCGGCTAAGCCAGGCCCGGATGTTCAGTGTGGTGGAGTATTTTTCGAGGCTTAAGCTCATCCCCACGTTGAAAAATATTTTCACGTTATGTCGGAAGAAATTGCAAACGATTCTTCGTAAAAATCCGCGAGCCGTGGCCACGAACCCGCAGCCAATGTGATCGGGACCCGGATCACGGCGACTGCAAGAGACGCCAATAGCCGAAGTCAAACTCTCCTAGGATGTTGCGCACCGAACTGAACAAACTATAGTAATAATAACAATGGGTTGCCTCGGCAAAGTCAGCGCATTATCTCTACGGAAACATTTTTCTTGCCCGGCGCGGGCGTTTAGCGCCCCATAGAAATAGCTACGTAGCTGTGGAGCTAGCGCGATGGTCGAGCGTCATATTCGCCTCATACCGGCTTCACTGTCGACGCGGTGCAGATGTGGCAAATGTTCACTGTAGGCATACAATTTCCGGAGAAAACCAAGGGGTTTGGAGATGATTGATGCCCGTGATAGCGGGCAGAATGCCGCGAGCTGTGTCCATGACTTATACGTCGATGTCGATGGCACTTTGATACGCACCGACCTGCTTTATGAGGCTGCTTGGCGCTATGTCAGGACAGCGCCGTGGCGAGCGTTCAAATTGATAGGGCTAGCTTTCGAGGGCCCGGCCCGCCTCAAGACATTTCTTGCACGGAAAACGCTATTTGACCCCACCACGCTTCCTTATGAGCAAGCGATACTCGAGTTGATCGTGCAGCGAAGACGCGCCGGAAATCGAACCGTCCTCATCACGGCTTCGCATCGTAAATATGCTCGCCAGATTGCGGAACACCTGAATCTGTCCGATGGCGCCTATGGTAGCTCCAATAGATTGAACCTTAAGGGGGTTGCGAAGCTTAGGTGCATTCAATCCATAAGCGCTGGACGCAAGTTCGTCTATGCGGGAAATTCCGCCGCCGATCGTCCCATATGGGCAGCGTCAGAGACGGAAATCCTGGTAAACGCGCCTTCCAAAGACGTCAGGACTGCATCATCGGCAGGACGTGCCGGGTTGATCGTCAAAAGCCGTCCCCCAATTTGGCGTGCGTTTCTCAGGGAGATGCGGCTCCATCAGTGGGCCAAAAACGTCCTGGTGTTCGTACCGCTCTTCACCTCTCATAGCTACAACAATGCCCATCTGGATTTGTTGGCGTTGCTTGCTTTTATCGCTTTTGGCCTCTGTGCGTCCGGCCACTATTTTCTCAACGACTTAATCGATTTGGACTCGGACCGAACGCATCGCAGCAAGCGCAATCGTCCATTGGCTTCAGGCGATCTCCCAATCCTTTATGGGCCGGCCGGCGCGATCCTCCTTCCGCTTGCTGGCATATCACTGTCGTTGGCGATGTTACCGCTAAATTTCACCTTGACGCTGCTGGCATACTTGGCGCTGACCAATCTTTATTCATTTCATCTGAAAAGCCGATCGACAGCCGACGTATTCGCGCTTGCTCTGCTATACACGGTACGGGTCGTTGCGGGAGGTGCAGCAGTTGCTATCACTTTGTCGTCTTGGCTGCTTGCATTTTCGATCTTCATCTTCGTCAGCCTGGCCTATTTGAAACGCTACATCGAGTTGCGTAATTTGGCGGACGGACAAATAAAAGGCCGCGGTTACGCCAAGGAAGACGCCGAGACGATGTTCATGCTAGGGATTGCCAATTCGACGGCGGCCGTAGTTGTGCTGGCCTTTTACATTTCCAGTCCCGAAGTCAAAATACTCTATCGCGAGCCTGCTCTTCTCTGGGCCATTTGCCTCCTGATGCTTTATTGGGGGAACCGCACCTGGATCGGCGCCAAGCGTGGCAAGATCAACGACGATCCAGTGGTATTTGCGCTGAAGGACAAAGTCAGCCGCTATGTATTCTCTGCAATCATCATTGTGGTTCTGGCAGCGAGGCTGGCCCCCTCGTGAGGGAAGTCCAATTAACCATCGACGTGATGAGTGATCACTGTGCTTTCAAAACCGGGAATTTGGAATTGGTGCTCGCGAATGACTGTCCGTGATCAGAGCGCAGTTGCAACCCTGATCTATCTGACTGGAATGCGCGGCAAGCCCCAATGGACAACACATGCAGCCAACATCTGAAGACCCAGCCAGCAGAGGCAGCCTGTCCGATCTTTATAGCATAGAAGGGACGTTGCCCCGTCCATCTAGCAGGAAACCCAGCACATATTGGTATTGGAACCTGCTGTATGCGGCACTTTTGGTGGCCGTGGTCGTTCTTCTTTTTCTTACGGGGGCACCCGTCGACGATGCCTTTTCATATCCAGACGCGCCGCGCCATGCCCTGAATGGCGCGTTCATGCTTGACCTCATCCGGGATCACCCGTTTGCCAATCCCACCGCTTATTCGATGAATTATTACATCAGGTACCCTGCGCTGACGATTCTGTTCTACCCACCGCTGTTCTACGTTTTACTTGCGGCCTTTTATGCGGTTTTTGGCGTTTCCCAAAGCGCCGCTTTGGGAGCCATGTTCGTTTGCTACGTCGCTCTTGCAATAGGCTGTTTTAGACTTGCTCGTTTTTGGCTGTCTCCGCTGGAGGCGTTCGGGGTGGCGCTTATCCTCGCAGGTGCCCCGGAAATTGCTTATTGGGGCCGGCAGGTCATGCTGGAAATTCCAGCTTTCGCATTAATCGTCTGGAGCGCTGTCTTTGTCGTTCGCTACCTGCACGAAAGGCGCATTGCATGGCTTTATCTCGGCATCGCGCTCACCGTTCTTGCGATGTACGTCAAGCTAACGAGTGGATTCTTTCTAATTGTCTGCGCAGCTGTCCTATTCGAAACGCGCGGTAAAGCTTTGTTACGGGATCGGCATAGCTACATCATTGCATTGCTGGCAGTAATAGCAATCATACCACTTCTGATACTTACGCTGAAATTCGGGCAGACGAATATTCAATCCGTGCGCGGTTCTGCCGATGGTGATGTGACCGGGACATCCATCAGCGAATGGGTATGGTACGCCAAACAATTGCCTACGCAGATAGGCTGGCCGTGCCTAGCCGCAACTGCGGTCGGCCTTGGCTTAATCATGGCTCGCAGAAACTCTGTATCGCAATGCACCATCCTTTTACTCTGGTTTGCGATTGGGTATCTTTTTTTCTCCGCGATCAGCCTGAAGGACACAAGATTCGATGTAGCGGTACTGTTTCCTATCGCAATGTTTGCAGCTATCGGTATGCGCGGAATTCTCGCGCGATGGCCGCGTACTGCAGGACCGGCAATAGTCGTGCTGGGTATAGTCACTTTTGGTCTCACCTATTTTGGCCGACCAGTCCAATATGTCTCTGGCTACCGCGAAGTCACAGACTATATTGCGAAGACCGCTCCAAGGAACAGTGTCCTCGTATTTTCCGGATATCGCGACGGCTCGTTTATTTTCTCGATGCGCACACACGAAGAGCGCCGAGACCTGTGGATCATCCGCAGCGATAAGCTGCTTCTGAAAATCGCCGTGAGCCGCAGCCAAGGCGTCCAACAAAAGCTTATGAGTGCCGATGCGATTGCAAAAATGCTGGATGATCTCGGTGTACGGTACGTAATCGCTCAGCCCGGCTTCTGGACAGACCTTGAAGCGATGAGGCGCTTTGAAGAGGTACTCCACAGTCCACATTTCGAGTTGGTGAGATCCTTCCCAATGCGGGCCAATTATCATGCGCAGGAAAACGAAATTGTCGTCTATCGCAATTTGGGACACATCGCGTCACGCCCGGCCGATCTCAAAATTGACATTCCGATGATCAATCGAACCATGTCGAGTGTCGTAAACAAGAATTGACTTCATAGTGCGAATGATCTGGTGGGCAGCCCTATAGCCTACCTAAAATTCTGTGCAACCGGCTTAAACATTTTTAAATGCGCAACTTCTTGAAAATCGATTCGGGCAACGCACGAATCACAGCCATTACCACCCGCCATATAGGACGGACAAAGATAGTTTCCGGACCGCCAGACTCGGCTCGCAGGATCGCGTCGGCCACCTCCTTCGGTTCCGCGGTAAGCATTCCCGGCGTCGTCATACCTGCAGTCGCGCTAGTTCGGACAAATCCCGGCAATACAGTCACAACTCGTACCTCCGTGCCAGCCTGCGCCAGCCGTTGTCGCAAACCTGACAGGAATACCGTGAAACCGGCCTTAGCCGAGCCATATATATAATTGCGCGCCCGGCCCCGCTCGCCCGCCACAGAACTAATACCAATCAGAGTACCCGTGCCACGCGTCGCCATTCTGTTTGCCGCTTCGGAAAATAGCGCGACAGGGCCGACATAGTTGGTTCGCATGACAAGTTCAGCTCCAGCTACTTCGCGTTCGGAAGTCGCCTGGTCACCCATCCCCCCCACGACACAGACGATGGTGCCCGGTAGTTCGCCTAAGCTGTCCAGGAAGGCACCGTGGTGTGTGATATCCAGTACATCGAAGCCCACTGAGCGCGCCTGCACATGTGCACGCACCTGAAGATCCACTAGGTCGAGCTCAAGCCGCTCGGGGTTTCGTGCCGCTAGGATTACTGATCGCCCCGCCTTGACGTATGCGCGCGCGATGGCACGCGCCATGTCCGAGGTCGCGCCGAGAATCAATACACTGCTCATAGCCCCAATCGCTCCGATTGCAATGACGTGAACTTACCAGATGGATCAACGGAACGGCGGACGGATTTGAAAGCGTCCAGCCCGCCATAACTCTGTCGCAGCAGTGTTGCCCCCATCCGGGCATCCTTGGCGAGATAGATGCGACCACCATGTGCTTCCACGATAGAATCGAGTTCGGTAAGCAACATAAATGACGCCGACTTGGCTGGAAAATCCAGCGCCAGCGTGTAACCTTCCATTGGAAAGGAAAGCATGTCGCGTCCCGGTCCCAGCAATTTCAAGACCGATAGGAAGGATGCTGTACCGCTCCGCGCCACCCTTGTCATGATCTCAGTAAGGCCGGAGCGCGAAGCGGCCGCAGGCAGGACACATTGATATTGCAAGAAACCGGTAGGGCCATAGATACGGTTCCAGTCCGCAATTGCATCCAGCGGGTAAAAATAGGTGTCATAGTCAACGATAGCTGATCCCGGGGTTGCGGTTGAATAGTAGAGCGCGTTGAAAAGGGACACCGTCACGCGATTCAGTGCGAAGCGAGGAAATTCGAAGGGAATCGTTTTGACTCGACGTCGAGCAACTGCAAGGGGTTCCCCGCGTTTGTTCGCTGGCAGTTCGCATTTCCGCGCATGCTCGCCGCGATAGAGGATGCACCTTCCCAGCTTGCGTCCGGTCGCGAGGGAGTCGATCCAAGCGACTGTATAGGTCCAGCCACGTGACTGCTCGAAAGCTTCCATCGTCTCAACCAGGTCGCGGGTTCGAACAGTCCCTTGCCGGATATAAGCGCTCTCCACCTTCAGCATGCGGACAACGGCACTGCAGATGATGCCGGTCAGCCCCATCCCACCACGCGTAGCGTCGAACAATTCGCGGTTTTCACTATTCGAGCAACGCAAAACGCGCCCATCGGCAAGCATCAATTCCAGGCTTTCAACATGATCGCCGAAACTTCCGGCACCATGATGGTTCTTGCCATGTACATCGGCAGCGATCATGCCGCCCAGCGTGACGAACTTGGTCCCTGGTGTTACGGGTATGAACCAGCCACGCGGCAAAAACGTTTCTATAATATCTTGCAGGAACACGCCGCATTCGGTTTCCAACAGGCCGCTCATAGGATCGAACGACTTGAAGCGATCCATATGACGCAGGCTGAAGGTCGCTTTTGGGTTCAAAGCGGGATCGCCATAAGAACGCCCGTTGCCGCGAACGATCACACTGGGTTCAGACAACAATGCCATACGCAGCTCGGCCTCGTCGCGCGGTGCCACCACGCGGCAATTGGCACGCGGGTATCGGCCCCAGCCAGAAAGCATCATGGCGACGCCCCAAATACAAAGCGCCGGTCGAGATGGTATTTCGCGACATAGCCTATAGCAAGGCCCAGCGTTGCGCCCGGAAAACGCCAAGCTGGATCGATAGCGTTGAATATCAACTCGCAACCCCAGAAAAGCGCTGTCGTCGCCACGCCGGTCAATGCGTATCCCGAAAAATTGCGCAAGTGTTTGGCAGCAGAATTGTCGCGTTGGCCGAATATCCAATTCTTGTCCAACAGATATTTCGTCACCAGTCCGGCGCAGGTGCCCACCACCATTGCTATTGGGAGATGGAATTGCCCTTGATAGTAACGCAGACTCAGCCACTGCAGCAGCAGATTCACGCCCGTCGAGATGACGGCAAATGCCGTATAGAGCAAAGCTATGACAGCGAGCCGCGACATTCAGTTGGCTATCGGCAATGGCACACGACACGCCAGAGCCTCGGTTTCGATCTTAGCGTGAAACAAGGTCACTTGTGCGTCTCGGTGTTATGAGGACCTTGGCTGGGTAGCCCTGCACGAAATTTACTTAGTTGATAATAGACAAATACATTTCAGGTCCGCAACGTCAAAGCCGAGACTTTTGTAAAGAGTCTGTGTGCGTGCTCGGTAGCTTGGACCAGTATTCTACGAAAAGCATCCTTCTTTCGCTCCGTGATGGCTCCGAATGCAAAAGTGACTAGTACAGCGATTGCAGGAATTAGGTAGTCGCCCTTCCCGAGTACCCGACCCAGATAATCAATGATTGGAACATGAAATAGG